>Ga0164313_10005467_pt1 | contig 11231 bp, 9 predicted proteins | sample GuaBasSedimGuay4_FD_113735 | JGI IMG/M metagenome (GOLD analysis project Ga0164313, IMG submission 113735) | Subseafloor sediment microbial communities from Guaymas Basin, Gulf of California, Mexico - Guay4, Core 4569-4, 0-3 cm | ecosystem: Environmental > Aquatic > Marine > Hydrothermal vents >...
GCAATAAGACGGTCCATTTCCATATTGAATGTGGCAGCAACCAGTGATTTTAGAGGTTGCAGTTATTGATGTTAAGCCTGGTCAGGAAAAAATGATTTGAGGAGTGTTTTACAAGGCACAAAAAATTATTTTAAGTATGCCCGGCTATGTTTCGCATCAACTTCAAAAGTCCATAGAGAACAGCAATAGATATATTCTTACCGTAAACTGGTAAACACCTGAAGACCATACGGTGGGGTTTAGAGAGTCCGCGAAATATCAGCAATGGCGTGCATTGCTACATCAATACTACGATCCTTTCCCGGAAGTAGAGCACTACGAAAGCGTGTGCTAACAAGAGTCAGAAAGAATAATTATCTTGTCAGTAAAAATTATTTTCTATTCCATATAGGTGGACGCTTTTCGAGGAAGGCAGATAATCCCTCTTCTTTATCGGCGGTACTGCAGAGCGCACTTTGGGCAAATTTTTCAAGGGCTAGCCCAGCTGCACTGCTGCCTTCCATTCCGTAATTAACCATCGCTTTCATGAATTGCGGTACCAGTGGTGCGAAGGTGGAAATATGCTCAGCCATGCGTGCTAATTCGGGTAGCAATTGATCACTATCAACGAGGCGGGTGATTAGACCTATATGCAAAGCTCGCTGGGCATCGATGGGTTCACCCATAATTAACATTTCTAAAGCCCATGCGCGACCAACCAGACGGGGCAAACGTTGTGTAGCTCCGCCGCCGGGAATAATGCCGAGCTTGCCTTCCGGCGTAGCGAACCGGGCATTAGGGCTTGCCAGGCGCAAATCGCAGCCTAGAGCCACCTCCAGGCCACCACCAAAACAAATACCATTGATTGCTGCAATGCTTACCTTGCTACAACGCTCTAGTTTCTCAGCGAGTCCCTGAACAATCGGCTCCAGTGCTTTTTTTAGGTCACGATCTTTCACTTCGGCCAGATCAGAGCCAGCGGCAAAAGCTTTATTGCCCGCACCTGTTATCCCGATGACTCGCACCTGATCGTCAGTTTGAGCTGCGTCAATGGCAAGATGCAACTCGTCCAGCATGCCAAGAGAAACTGCATTGAGTTTGTCTGGACGGTTCAGGGTTATCAGCGCGAGTGAATCGATTACCTGATATTGAATAAATTGGTAAGTCATTGTTTACCTTTTATAAAAACCAGTCATTTGCAAACCTTGTTGCTTACTAGCCAGCGTGTCAAATATCGAGCATGGTTCGGCGAGGGCGGGAATTATAGACGCTCCTTATCTGCAATCCCACTGTTAATAAAGTAATGGTGTTGACAGATTTAACGTGGTTCCTTAGCACGATAATGCCTGAGCAGGTTCAGCACTGCGTGTTAGATAATTAGTGCGATGCGGCGATTCATATCACCGGAAGTTTTATAATCGCGGCTTTTATAATCTGCAAAGACGGCGCGAAGCAACATGCTATTAAACTTGATTAAAAAGCCAGTGGTGAAACTACCTGTTGCGTTGAAGGCAGGTTTATAAGGAAAGTTTAATAAGGAAAGTTTAATATCCCGGGCACTGTAAGCAGGGATGTCGCTTTTATCAGGGAGTATCCGTCGCCAGGGGCGTTACGAAAATTGGGGCGGTCTTTTTATATCAAAAATCAAACCGGGTTATATCAAAAATGAAACCGGGAAAGATGAGATTGCCTTGAGCCTGGTCAGCAGTATATTGCAGATGGTTTGATTATAACGAGAGTCAATCAGGGCTTCAGTCAGCCTGAATTGCTATCCGCTACGCTTCACTCCGTCACGGTTTTGTAACTGTTCAAGAAAAGTCATAAGCAGGCTATTGAAAATTTCCGGTTGATCCAGATTGGCGGCATGACCAGCATTGTCAATGAGCACCTTTTCTACAACGGGGATTTTCCTGGCCATATAATCTGCAGCGCCAAGAAATTCCTCGTCCTGGGCGCCAACTAGCACCAAAACCGGCACGTCAATATTGCTGAGATTGTCGATCATCCGGGCATCTTCATGGGTCATGAAGCCGCGGGCGGAATGGATCAGGCCCCATACATCTGAATGCCATTCGGCGTGAACTTCCTCGCTTTTCGACAGCGCCGCCAGACCTTTGCGCGCCAACGATGATGCAGTACGCTCGCAACCTAGATTCCATTTGTCACGAGCCGTGTCGCTGCGAAAGCCAGGCCCACTGTTGAGGATGATCATCGCCAACATTCGCTGTGGGTATTTGAGTTGAAACTGAAAGGTCATTACACCGCCCAGTGAATGGCCGCCAATCACGGCTTTATCGATATGGCAGGCATCCAGAATAGCGGCGATATCGTCAACGGTATGCTCGACGGTATATAGCGCCTGATCTGTGGGGCAGTCGCTACGGCCATGGCCGCGCAGATCCCAGGTGATAATCCGAAACTTCTCCTTTAATGCCTCGACCTGGGCCGCCCACATCTGTGTTGCCGCCGCATGGCCGTGTGATAACAGGAGGGGCAAGGCTCCCTCGGGACCCTGGATATCGTAATAAATTTGTACTCCATCGCGATTAATAAATGCCAATGTAAATATCTTCCTGTTAGTCGATCAGGTTTATTCGCTTAGCTCCAGCGCTGTGATTCGAGTATTGCCAACCCGCGAGTTTGTAACCTCGATGTAATCAGCGCCCTGTCCAGGTAGGTGGACGCTTCTCAAAGAAAGCGGCCACTCCCTCTTTGGAGTCGTCGGAGGCCATATTCACCTTGCGGGCCTTTGCAGTTAGCTCCCAGCCCTGAGCATCGCTGGCAGACGCCAGGCCATCAATAGCCTGGAGTGATTGCTGTACAGCTATCGGTGCATTGTCGGTCATCAGCGCCGCCAACTTAAGTGCCGCCGCCAACGCACGTCCGGGTTCACACAGCTCATTGACCAAACCAAGTCGGTATCCATCGGCGGGTGATAGCTCGGCCCCGGTTAGCATCACCTGCTTGGCGACGTTGAGCGGAAGCACACGGCTGGCACGAAACATCGCGCCACTGGTGGCGACCAGCCCTCGTTTAACTTCGGGAAGACCGAAGCGGGCATTCGTTGCTGCAACGACCATATCGCAAGCCATCACCACTTCGAAACCACCGCCAAAGGCAACACCCTCGACCGCAGCAATCAGTGGCTTGGTGCGGGTCCGACCGACAACGCCGTAGATGCCACCGCGCTCAGTGGGAGTTCCTGATGTGGCGGCCATATCAGTGCCTGCGCAGAACATGTCTGGCCCGCCGGTGATAATAGCAACCCACAGATCGGGCTCGTCTTCCAGGCGATTGAGGGCCACGTCCAGCGCCTGAGTCATCTCGCTATCGATGGCGTTGCGCTTGTTGTGCCGCGTCATGGTGATTATCAGGACATGATCCTGAACTTGAATGGTGGTGCGTTGGTCAGCCATCTTTATCTCCTTTTGCTAGCGCCCCGGATAATACTCACTCAGCTTCAATGCCGAAAGGGGTTAGTGCACTTTGAGTCTTCCGGCTAAAGGATAGGTACCTCGGAAGCCAGACCAAACAGGACACGACCGGCGGCCTCTGTCCATTGTGGCGATACAGTTATGTGCTGCGGAACCACATGGATATCGCGTTGACAGCGTCCCAAAAGGCTATCGGAGTAGATCACGTTTACACCTGATGCTGCGCACATTCGATCTACTGCTTTGCAGGCTGACTGTACACCGCTGGAGCAGGCAAGTTGCAGAAGTGCCCGTGACTCGGCACTGACACTGCGGCCTTCTTCAGTAGCCATCCAGACCTCGGATACAGACTCAAATACAAAAGCACGAGCGGATCGCAAACAGGTTTCGGCTTCAGCGATAGCGCGCTGGGCATCTGTCCGCTCGCATAACAGAGCGCTAGTTGATCGCGGCTTCTTCTCGCAGGCTAGCGTTTTGAAGTGGCCTATGGCTGCGCGCGCGATGCCGGAAGCCACCGCAAACTTGTTGTAGGCGAGCCGACTGTAGGTGGGAATACGGAATAGCGAAGTGTTGGCAAAAGGCTTTTGTTCGGTCACCCTGGTGACTCTATCGTCAGGTATAAATAGATCCGTGATCTTTACGTCGTGGCTGCCCGAGCCGCACATACCCGATGATTTCCATGTGTCCAGTATTTCCACTTCGTAAGTGAGGGCCAGCACCTCGCGCAACTGCACCTGACCGGCTTTGGCCCGTTTGAATTTACCATCGTCGTCAACCAGGATGCATTGTCCCCAAAAATAGTCGCTATTGTGACAACCGCTCGCCATGGGCCATATGCCATTGACGCGTATACCTCCGTCCTCAATGGTTGCGCGTCCCAAAGGGTTGAGTGCACCTGATATGATGATTTCTGGGTCACCAAATAGCTGTAAGGCGCGCTCTGGCGGAAAAGCTGCAGCGGCAAAGCCCTGCACTTCCATACCAATCATCAGGTTCCACCCGGTAGAACCATCCGCTTCTGATACCGCTTCTATTACCTTTATCTGGGTGAGTGGATCGCGCTCTGTGCCATTGGCATAGGTAGGCGAAGCCAGTTTATGCAGGCCCGAGCGGGCCATGTCACGAGCAAGCTCTTCGGGTAAACGACGCTCTTGCTCAGCTTCTGCTGCATGTTCTCGAATAGCGGGGGCAAGGCCCAGCGCTACGGACAGTGGCTGCTGATTCGCAGCAACTGTTTTAGATTCCTGTTCGCCCATTTCATCCTCCTGGTTAGAAACCAGACTGTTTGTTTTAATTTTTCGATAGTTTAGCAATCCGGACAGACAAATATCACTTACTGTTCGTCTCCCCATCGAACACCTGGGAGTGCTTGCCCCATTTTGACATAGCACCTTATCAGGGTCATTATCGTTGGCTTTTCAGGCCACCTAAACCGCTAAAGCGCAAGCTAACTTCCGACCAATAGCACATAAAAAATAATCCAGAGGATAGACGGCAATGGACATATCAGCACTTGAAAAACGCATTACTCAACTAGAAGATATTGAAGCGATCAAACAGCTCAAGGCTCGCTACTGTGATATTTGCGATGATTTACACAACCCTGATCGTATTGCTTCAGTATTCGCTGAAGACGGTGTCTGGGAAGGCGGTGATTTTGGCAATGCCACGGGTCACGAAGCTATTCGTGAATTATTTAGCGGTTTTCGAGAGCTATTCAGCTTTTCCCAGCACAATATTATGAATCCCATTATTACTGTCGACGGAGATCGGGCCACAGGCTCCTGGTACATCGTGGGTCCCTGGACTTATAAGGAAAACAACAAAGAGATCTGGATGACCGCAAGATATGATGACGATTATTCAAAAATAAATGGCGTATGGAAATGTCAGTATTTAAGGGTGGCTGTTCGAATGGTAACAGATAGATAAACTTTATAAAACAATAGTTTATGAGTATATATTAAAGTATATTATAGATTATGGCTTGCCGTACCTATACAGATTTACGGGGCCATAGAGGAACAGGCGCGTGGCTTGCTCAGGGTTATCACGGGTGTCGGGTAAAATGCATGACCAGTAAAACAAGTTTCGCAACAGGCCTCTTCAAAATATCGGGGCTTATACTTTTGATGTTTTTGGCAGGTACAGGTTATGCAGCATCAGATACAAAAACTGAATATGCCAGTTCGGTGACGGTCACGATCCTGTCCTCGAATCTAGCCGATGGGGCCGCGATTGGTGAGTGGGGTTTTTCCGCTCTAGTAGAGGTCGATGGTCGGTGTGTACTGTTTGATGCCGGGTTTCACCCACAAACTGTACTTCGCAATGCTCAGGCACTGAAAGTGGATTTGTCCTGTGTCACCGACGTTGTGCTGAGTCATTTCCATGGGGACCATAATGGTGGCCTGCAGTCTCTGCTTGCAGATCTCCGCGCTAAAAATCCAGATACCATGGGCAGGATTCACGTTGCCGAAGGCTTCTTTTTGTCCCGTCGCTGGCCGGGCGCCGCGGAAAATGAGGAGGGCAATCAGATGATTGCTATACGCAAGGAGCTGGAAGCGGCCAATGTTGAATTTATCGAATATTCCGCACCTACAGAAATTTTACCGGCGGTGTGGGTGACGGGGCCGGTTACGAGGACTCATCCTGAGAAGACCTACCCAAGGGCAGTGAAAATAAACATTAATGGCGAATGGCTGGTGGACTATGTGCCCGAGAGCCAGGGTTTGACCATCGTCACAACAGATGGGCCGATCGTTCTGTTGGGTTGTGGGCATTCCGGTTCTGTAAATCTGCTGGAGCAGGTTCAGGGCACTATCCAGGATCATTCTATTCATGCCCTTATGGGCGGCATGCATCTTTTTGCAGCAGATGATCAAACCCTGGGCTGGACTTCTGATCGACTGCGGGATATCGGTGTGCAAAACTTGATGGCGGGGCACTGCACTGGCATCGAACCACTGATGCGACTACGGACGGGCCTGGGCCTTAATCGGCGAACGGCTGTTGTTGGTGCCGTTGGTTCACGTTTCGTTTATGGCGAGGGGATTTACCCCACCAGGATTGCTCAGTAGTTAGTTTCAATCTGGAAGATACCTTTTTTTAACGCTCAAATTGATGCAGCCCCGGAACGAATATGCCTGGATGTTTCGTGTTACGAATTTTATTCATGGTGAAAGGTTAGCGGTGAAACGAGTTTTATGCCAAAACGGGGAGATCACTAATGAAACCACGTATTAGCATGGTTACCCTCGGTGTACGCGATCTTGCAGTGGCCACTGAGTTCTATGAGCATGGCCTGGGTTTTCCGCGCATGGAGTCCCCTCCTGAAGTAGTCTTTTTTACCCTTAATGGCACATGGTTAGGTTTATATGGACGTGATTCCTTGGCCGAGGACGCAGGCGTTTCAGCTCAAGGTCATGGCTTTGAGTCATTTACACTTGCCCATAACGTTTCTTCAGAAGGTGAGGTAGATGACGTTATTAGCTGGGCTGTCAGTGCAGGGGGGACGTTAGTAAAAGCGCCAAAAAAAGTTTCCTGGGGTGGGTATAGCGGCTATTTTAAAGATCCTGACGGCCACTTATGGGAAGTGGCATGTAATCCTTTTTTCTGGATTGGGCCAAAGGATGAGTAAAAATCTTCAGGTTAATGCCATTGAAAGCTAGCAAGGGTCGCTTTGTTATTACACTGACATGTTGACCACTGATTGATGGCTTCACTGCTGCAATACCGTATCAAAATTGCTTCAATACTGCTTCAATAAGAAAAGCGAATGAAAACACAAACGATAATTCTGCTCATAGCCACATCGCTGTATTCCCTTGCCTGTGTGTCTAAGGAGTGCGTCGTGCTGCTTCATGGTCTGGCCAGATCATCCAGCTCGATGGATGAAATGGAGCAAAAACTGACCAGGGCAGGGTATTACGTTGCTAATATTGATTACCCGTCAACACAAAAACCAATTAGTGAACTTGCAGAAATTGCCGTTAACGATGGTTTAAATGAATGCAAAAAAAATGATGCAAACTCAATAAACTTTGTCACTCATTCCCTGGGTGGAATCCTGGTTCGTCAATACTATAAAAACCATCAACCGTACAATGTTAAACGGGTAGTAATGCTTGGTCCGCCCAACCAGGGTAGCGAGGTGATCGATAATCTGAAGGATACACCAGGGTTTGAGTTGATGAATGGCCCTGCCGGCATGCAGCTAGGTACGCGGGAAATAGATATTCCCAAAAGTCTGGGGCCGGTCAACTTTGACCTTGGCGTAATAGCGGGTACACGGTCAATTAATCTTATTTTATCGACCTTTTTGCCAGACCCAGATGATGGAAAAGTTTCAGTGGAGAGTGCAAAGGTTGAAGGTATGTGTGGCTTTATTTCTTTGCCGGTAACTCATCCGTTAATGATGGGAAATAATGAGGTTATTGCTGAAGTGGCTTATTTTCTGAGATATGGAAGGTTTAGAAATGAGGCAGCCACCATAAATCATTTGAGTACAGATCCAAAAGTAGACGGTTTTTGCGCAGATCACTAATGTATACAGACCACTGGGAGCAATATGTGTAAAAGTGGAATGGGCGCAGTTTGATTGAATAGCCAGGCCGTTTCTACTCCTCATCGATTGGCGTTAAACACCTCTCAGATATCTGGTGTGAAGTAAACTTGTTTCAAACAAACTGATGCCAGATCATGGGGTTTCACGGGCCAGATAGGCGCGGCGAAAATCCTCATTTATTTCCGCAATCGTCGCCCACAGGCGGTTCAGATAATCGTCAGGGAATTCCCAGACTGGCATATTTTTTTTGAGCACCAGGCCGCGTTGTTCGGGCGTCAGGTCATACATGAGTGTCATCAGTATATCGCTGCTCGCCCAGGGGCTACTGCGGAAATAACCGTGGCCGTTACCGGTGTCTGCCCCCTCTGCATCTGATACATCGATCATACTGATATGATTTTTATATTGCGTCAAAAGACGCCGACCTGTCGGCCCCAGGGTTTCCTCGCTAAGTACCTGGCCCAGTCGTTCACGGCGTGTCAGCCAGCGCGCAAGCCCCAGTGCTTTGTCTTTATCAGATACGTAAATGGCCATATGCCGGGGCACGTTGAGCACACCGTCGGCCAGGTACTCACCGAATACCTCACGATCCAGGTCGCTACCCACCAGGATTAAATGACCGAGTCGAAGTTTTTCCTGTACCTCTTCGTGGCTTTCATCATGATGCATAAGTGCGAGCTGTTCGTAGGCGCGGGCCACCATACGCGTTCCAGCACTGTAGCCAATAACGTGAATCTCCACCGCATCGGTCTTTTCACCGAGATACTCGAGAAACTTACGAAAATGTCGGGCATAACCATTGGCCGTATCATTATCCTTTATATAAGCCCACTTGCTTGGTGTCGATGGCCAGGCATAGCCAATCATCACGCCGTCATAACCAAGAAAATGCCATAGTTCGGTTGCTACTAGCATAGGGTTTTCAAAAACCACTTTGTATCCGTGGGTATAAACGTAGATATGTTTGCGCTTAGATCTGGCTAATTGTGCATTCACTGCCTGACTAAATTGTTCACCGCCGTCGAGGGTTTCCGGGGGGTAGTCATCGCGCATCGCTATCCTGGGTACGGTATCTTTGAGGATGCCATATTCCTCGACGCCGGTGACATGGAGTGGGGGATTATCTGAACGATTCTTTAGCAGGGTTTTTTTTCTAATTTCGTCCCAATGAAGGTCAGCGCCGCGCATCGATACATGGGCAACACCGAGGCGGAGTACGCCGCCTCGTTGATTAAGATAGTAATTTTCACGATCGCCTGCTTTTGCTGGTTGGCGATTGGTGGCATAAAGAATACCGTGATAGGGAATGCTATCCATGGGGTTCGTTTTTGGCAGCGGGTTGAGCATGCCGTCTTTGTAAACATCCGGGGGAGGCATGAGCGTAATCTCATCCCAGATGATGCTTGAACAGCCGCTAAGGAGCATGCAGTAGATAAGCAGAGAGGGGAGAAAGCTGTTTTTCATAGGGTTACGGACGGTACTGTAGCTTGTTGGAGATTTCATATTATCTGCGCACCAGTTGTATTTCGCTGCGCATCGGCATATTTGGAAATCGAAAATTATAACATTGCGCAGCTGTAGCACAGGATCTAAAAGACATTGTTTAAAAGCGGTAGTTTAAAAGCAGTAGTCTAAAAGAGGTAGTTTAAAGCGGTCAAAACGAGCGGTAGTCAAAATGGGGCGATAAGATTTTATGTTGATCAGCTCCTGTTAGCCAAACGCTGTGCAGGATATACAGGGTTTTACCAGGATCAGGAACTCACGGGCTCATATCCTTTAAGCCACAGATAATAATCGCCGGGCACCCTTAGTAGGGCATAATTGCAATTTGGTCTCGTAGTCAACATTTAGCTGGTGGGTGCATTAAAGGTGTTAAAAGATATCTCCTTAAACCGGGGGCTGCAGCTGGGTCTGAACTCCCTGAACCTGAAAAAGGCAACCGATGTGCAGGCGGAAGTTATTCCAGCTGCACTGGCGGGGCAAGATCTACTGATCAGCGCGGAGACCGGTAGTGGTAAAACTCTGGCATATTTAATTCCCAGCGCGCAACGTGTATTGGATGGTGAGCATGCGCGCAACGCGGGCACACTGGTTTTGGTGCTTGTGCCAACCCGCGAGCTTGCCCGACAGGTGGCAAAACATTTTGCTGCGTTGGCTTTTAAGACACCGCTACAGTGTGGAGTTATTACGGGCGGCAACTCTTATAAGTATCAGCAAGCAATATTGCGTAAAAATCCCGAGTTCATTGTCTCCACGCCAGGGCGTTTGGTGGAGTTGTTGGCAGACGGAAGTGCCGATCTCGCCTCCCTGCAAACATTGATATTAGATGAAGCCGACCGCATGCTCGATATGGGCTTTCGGGATGACGTCCTGGCCATTATCGGCTCCTGTAACGCAACGCGTCAGACGTTGTTGGTGTCAGCCACCCTCGAGCATGCGGGCGTGAACCATATTGCCAGGGATATACTCACAGATCCTGTGGCGATTACGATTGGTAGTGCACGTAGCCAACACAGCGATATTCACCAACAGGTAATACTCAGCGACGATAAAAATCATAAAGAAAAGCTGCTAGCCGCTTTACTAAAAACTGATAACTACGGCAAGGCGCTGGTGTTTTCCAATACCCGTGTCCAGGCCGATCAGTTGGGTGGCCTGCTGAGCTACCATAAGCTTCGCGCGGGAGTATTGCACGGTGATATGACTCAGGAGGAGCGTAATCAGGTTATCGGTCTGTTCGCTCAGGGTAGGGTGACCGTACTGGTAGGCAGTGATGTGGCTGCTCGTGGGCTGGATGTTAAAGACATCGATATGGTGATAAATTTCGATTTGCCACGTAGTGTTGATGACTATATTCATCGTATTGGTCGAACCGGCAGGGCAGGGCGCAAGGGGCTGGCGGTGTCATTTATTACTGCTAAAGACTGGAATCTGATGGTCACTATTGAGCGATACCTCGGTACTTCTTTTGAGCGGCGTGTGCTTAAAGGCTTGAAAGCCAGGTTTAAGGGTCCCAAAAAACTGAAGTCTAATGGCAAAGCGGCAGGAACTCGTAAAAAGCGCTCAAAACTATCAGACAAGAGTGCTACACGGCATAGAACGACCAAAAACAAGGGTAAACGCAAAAGCACGTCTACCGGTGGTGAAAAAGTTTATCAGCGCTCAACCGATACTGGCGAGGCGAGTAGCGACGGCTTCTCTCCATTAATGAGGAAGCCATTGACGAGGAAGCCAACGATGAAGAAGCCCACGAC
>Ga0164313_10005468_pt1 | contig 11230 bp, 5 predicted proteins | sample GuaBasSedimGuay4_FD_113735 | JGI IMG/M metagenome (GOLD analysis project Ga0164313, IMG submission 113735) | Subseafloor sediment microbial communities from Guaymas Basin, Gulf of California, Mexico - Guay4, Core 4569-4, 0-3 cm | ecosystem: Environmental > Aquatic > Marine > Hydrothermal vents >...
GCACCGGCATCTGGACCATTCCATCACTCGTCCACGGCGACGTGGAAGTGCTCAAAATCATCGCAACGGTTGACAGTGGTACGGTTGCTTCGGTGATCGTCAATACCGCGACGATCACCGCTGCTGACCAGGACGACCCGAATCCTGACAACAACACGGACCGCGCCGCCATCGTTGTCGTCGGAGCGGATCTCGGCATCGTCAAGACCGTGGACAACCCCACACCGAACGAAGGCGACACGGTCGTGTACTCCTTGCTGCTGACCAACGCAGGACCGCTGGATGCGACCGGTATCGAGGTCACGGACCAGCTTCCAACAGGGATCACCTACTCCTCAGACGATTCCGGAGGTGCCTACGACCCTGCAACGGGCATCTGGACGATCCCCGCACTCGAACGCGGCGACACCAAAATACTCCAGATCACGGCCATCGTCGACATCGGTACGGCGAGCACGACGATCGAGAACACCGCAACGATCACCGCTGCGGACCAGGATGACCCGGACCATGACAACAACTCTGACACCGCCCAGGTGGTGGTCAACGATCCGGTCAACCAGCCTCCTTCTCCTGTGGAACCAGACGATGAAGGCAACCTTGTTCCCGTCGACCACGTAGCTGAGACCATCGCGGTCGACGAAACTCCATCACCGCTTCCGATCGTAGACCCCGAAGGCGACCCCTGGACAGTGAGGATCCAGTCTGGAGTCCTTCCGGCAGGGATCACGATGAACGATCAGGGTGTGTTCTTTGGTGCAACGACCGAGACAGGAACGTTCAACCTCACCATGGAGACGTGCGATGACAGGACCCCGCCAGCCTGTTCCACCTTCACGTACACGCTCACCGTGGAAGACTCTCTCCCAGCCACGGGCATAGAAACCGTGCACATCGGACTCGCTGGCCTCATCGCCCTGCTCCTCGGATCGCTGGTTCTCGTCATCACGTCAAGGCGGAGAAACGAAGAGCTTCAAGTGACCAAGCGGTAACGCAAGAGTCCCTCTCCATGTCGTAATGGAGAGGCGGTAGGCACACCCTGACGCACGCGACACTCCTAGGATGCGCACGTGAAATCAATTCTCATCGCGAACAGAGGCGAGATCGCCGTCCGGATCATCAGGGCAGCACGAGATCTCGGCCTTCACACGATCGCCATCTACTCAGAACTCGACAGGGACGCCGTCCACACGTCCATGGCGGACGAGGCGTGGAATGTAGGCGCTGCTCCCGCTGCAGACTCCTACCTCAATGTGAGCAAGATCCTTGAGATCGCTCGCGAATCTGAAGCTGATGCGATCCACCCCGGCTACGGATTCCTCGCCGAGAACGCTGCGTTCGCCCAGGAAGTCATCGATGCAGGGCTCATCTGGATAGGACCACCCCCAAGCGCGATCCGGATCATGGGAGACAAGATCGAGTCGCGCATCGCTGCCGATGCAGCAGGTGTCCGAGGTGTTCCAGGAACGCTCGAGCCACTGACAAGCGTGGACCAGGTCGAGGCGTTCGCAGCCGAATACGGATTTCCGGTAGCGATAAAGGCCGCAGCTGGTGGTGGAGGCCGCGGTCTCAAGGTCGTCAGGAACGTTGAGGGTCTCGCCGATGCTTTCGAGTCTGCAGGTCGAGAAGCCGAGGCATGGTTCGGCAATCCGGCCGTGTATGTGGAGCGGTACCTTGAGAATGCACGCCACATCGAAGCGCAGGTGCTTTTCGATACCCATGGCAACGGGGTGTTCCTCGGAGAACGTGACTGCTCGCTTCAGCGACGTCACCAGAAGCTCCTCGAAGAGACACCAGCTGTCAACTTCACACCACAGAATCGTGAGACGCTCGGAGAGCTTGCCCTCGCCCTTGCACACGCAGCCGGTTACGAATCGGCGGGAACGGTCGAGTTCCTGTTCGCCGACGGGGAGTTCTACTTCCTGGAGATGAACACTCGGATCCAGGTCGAACACACCATCACCGAAGAGGTCTTCGGCATCGACCTCGTCACCGCCCAGATACAACTCGCATGGGGCGACCCCCTGGCCATCGCCGAAACCCCGGCCCCGGTTGGCCACGCCATAGAGTTCCGGATCAACGCGGAAGACCCATCGCGTGGCTTCATCCCGAACCCTGGAATGCTCGTCACCTACCGCGAACCATCCGGGCCAGGTGTCCGCATCGACTCAGGGGTTGTCCAGGGATCAACGATCAGTCAGTACTACGACAATATGATCGCAAAGCTGATCGTGACGGGCCCGACACGAGAGGTAGCGATCGCACGTGCCAAGCGTGCCCTCGACGAATACGTGATCGAGGGTGTCGATACGACCATCCCAGCCCACCTCCAGATCTTGTCGGACGACCGCTTTCTTGATGGCGAGATCACCACCAGACTCGTCGAGGACTCGATGGACTTCACCGACGTGGGACGCTCGACTGCCCCCACCCTTCCCGAGGATGAAGAACTGTCTGAACGCGAGATGACCGTGGAGGTCGGAGGTCGCCGGTTCACTGTCAAGTACTGGGCGCAGGTCATGACAGCCCCTGGCTCGGGGAAACGGATCGCTCCGAGGCGGAAAGCACCAAAGCTGTCTGGCCAGAGCGCCGGGGGCGCGAGCGAAGGAGCGGTGACCGCGCCGATGCAGGGCACGATCGTCAAGATCCATCACAAGGCCGGATCCGCTGTCGAGGAGGGCGACCCCGTGTGTGTGCTCGAAGCGATGAAGATGGAGAACGAGATCAAGGCCACAGCATCGGGAGAGATCGTCGAACTCCGTGTCCAGGTCGGAGACACCGTCACCCCAGGCGCAATCCTCATGGTGATCAAATAGGGAAGCGCTTTCCGCATTCCGCATTCCGCATTCCGCATTCCGCATTCCGCATTCCGCATTCCGCAAAGAACGTATCACGGTGCTCTGCGGATGGCGGACTACTCTGGCGGACTGCGGATAGCGGATAGCGGTCAGCTTCCTGCCGCGTACCTGCCGAACACTGGTAGCAGTGCGTTTGATACCTCGCCCACTGTGGCTCCAAGGATCAGAGCATCCTTGATCGGATACATGAGGTTCCCGGTGCCACGGGCCGTCGCCGTAACGGCGTCGAGCGCCGATACCACAGCGGCATTGTCCCTGCTCGCCTTGCGTTTCTCGAGCAACCTGATCTGTGTTTCCTCGATGTCAGGATCGATCGTGAGTACCTCAGCTTCAACAGGAGTATCAGACACATAGGCGTTCACGCCAACGGTGATCACGGATCCATCATCGACACCTCTCGCATACCTGTAGGCAGCCTCGTCGATCTCGCGTTGGGGGAACCCTGCCTCGATCGCTCGAACAGCACCACCGAGTTCGTCGACGCGGTCGATGAGTGCAACGGCCTCGGCTTCGATCTCGTCCGTCAAGGTCTCAACGTAGTAGCTGCCAGCGAGTGGGTCGACGACATCAGCAACACCTGTCTCATAGCCGAGCACCTGCTGGGTACGGAGCGCAAGCAAGGCGGACCCGGCTGTCGGGAGGCCGAGCGCCTCGTCATACGAGTTGGTGTGCAGGGACTGTGTACCTCCGAGCACTGCGGCGAGTGCCTGGTAGGACGTGCGGACAACGTTGGTGAGCGGTTGCTGGGCAGTGAGCGATGAGCCTGCGGTCTGTGTGTGGAAGCGCATCCTCCACGCATCGGGATTCGTGGCCCCCACTCTCTTACGCATCAACCTTGCCCACAGTCGACGCGCCGCCCTGAACTTCGCTGCCTCCTCGAAGATCCCGTTGTGCGAATTCCAGAAGAACGAGAGTCGCGGAGCGAAGTCATCCACATCAAGGCCTGCGACACGGGCAGCCTCGACATAGGCAAGGCCATTGGCGATCGTGAAGGCGACCTCCTGGGCAGCGGTCGATCCTGCCTCGCGGATGTGGTAGCCGGAGATCGATATGGTGTTCCAACTCTTCATCTCGTCCGCGCAGTATGAGAAGATGTCCGTGATGATCCGCATCGAAGGGTCCGCAGGGTAGATGTAGGTGCCCCTGGCGATGTACTCCTTCAGTATGTCGTTCTGGATGGTCCCACGGAGCAGGTTCGCATCGGCACCCTGTTCCTCGGCAACGATCTGATACAGAAGGAGCAGAACAGCAGCCGTGGAGTTGATCGTCATCGACGTCGACACATCCGCCAATGGGATTCTGTCGAACAAGAGCCGCATGTCGTCGATCGAGTCGATCGCGACTCCAACCCTCCCAACCTCACCAGCAGCCAGCGGATCATCCGAATCGAGGCCCATCTGGGTGGGAAGGTCAAACGCCACGGATAACCCCGTTTGGCCTGCGTCGAGGAGTCCCCGGAACCTCTCGTTGGTTGCCACCGCATTCCCGAATCCGGCGTATTGGCGCATGGTCCAAAGACGTCCCGTGTACATGGACGGGTACGGTCCTCGTGTGTACGGGAACTCCCCCGCCCCACCCAGCTGGACCTGTGGATTCCACCCCTGAAGATCATCCGGCCCGTACTCTGTGCGTTCGTCACCCATCGTGCATTTCCCCTGCTATCTGAGGTCCGTTCCTAAGCTCATAACGTAACTGCATGGTACCGCGCGCCGTGTGCGGGAGAACAAGGACGAATCACTCGATGCAACCAGAGATCCGCAGAGTCGAAGCGAAGGAACGGCGCTGGCGCCGATTGCCCTCGTTCATCGGTTTGGGTGTGGTGGTTGTGCTCGCTGCCACCTGGATTGGGCTCTTCGGATTCCTCAGTGTCAACTCTGCCTACGGAACTGTCGAGACCGTCACAGAACACTATCTGTGCGATACATCAGATCTCGACCTCTCGTTCCCTGACCTCTCCACGTTGTCGGTCGTACGAACATCGGACGGTGTGGAACTCGGCAGGATGACCGAACGGAACTCATTGCCGGTGAGCCTGGATGAGACACCGGACCTCGTCGTCGCTGCGCTGCTGTCAGCTGAGGACAAGGCCTTCTACGAACACAGCGGGATCAACTTCTCCGCGATTGGACGTGCGGTGCTGACACAGGTATCAGGCAAGGGCGGTGGTGGTGGTTCCACGATCACCCAGCAAGTCGTGAAGCAGAACTTCATCGGGGATGAACGGACCATCGAACGCAAGATCTGCGAAGCCGTCATTGCAGCAGAACTCGAACGGCGCTATGACAAGGATGAGATCCTGGAGTTCTGGGCGAACTCTGTGTTCTTCGGTGCCAACTCGTACGGTATAAAGGCCGCTGCCCAGGAATACTTCGGCAAGGACCTTGATGAGCTCACGATCGCTGAAGCTGCACTGCTCCCGAGCCCTATTCGCAACCCCACGTTCTACCACCCCAGGCTCAAGCCAGGGAACGTCCTCGAGGCTCGCAATCGCACCATCGACAGGATGGTCACCAACGGGTACATCCTGCCAGCCGACGGCGAGGCTGCAAAAGCGGAACCGCTCGGCGTGATCGACCCCCAGGACGTCGAGACGCTGTCACCCCAGGTCATGATCGCAGTACGACAGGAGCTCCTGCGCACAAGCACCTACGGGCTTGGCGACACGTACGCGGAGCGCAAGCAGGCGATCTTCGGCTGCCCTGCTGCGGTCACTGATTGTGAAGGTGGCGGTGGGCTCACCGTGAACATCACGCTCGACATGGAACTCCAAGAGGAAGCCAACAGGATCCTCAGAGCGTGGTTCAGACCGGGCCAGGAGGGCCCGACCGGTGCCATCTCCACTATCGACAATGCCACCGGAGCCATACGCGTTCTTGCTTCAGGGATCGACTTCGGCACGGATATCGAAGCGGGCCAGCGACCCTATGACCTGGCATCGCAGGGTTCTCGCCAGCCGGGTTCGTCGTTCAAACCGTTCACACTCTCTGCAGCGTTGGAGTCTGGAGAACGCAACGAGAACCCGATCACGCTTGGCTCGTACTGGAACGACTCGTCACCTGCGACCATCGATTGCGGTGAGCCGTGTTCTGCCGACGGCAACGTGTGGATCGTGTCGAACGCTGGCGGTGCATCAGCCCCGGATGTGAGGACTCTCGAATCGGCAACATACAACTCCGTGAACACGGTCTATGCCAGACTCGTCGACACGATCGGAGCTGAACCTGTTGCCGAGATGGCGCACAGGCTCGGTATCACCTCTCCTCTCCCTCCGTATCCATCGATCACTCTTGGTGCCCTCGGGGTCTCTCCGCTTGAGATGTCAGCTGCGTATTCGACCTTTGCGAATTACGGAGAGCGGGTGGAACCGTATCTCATCGAGAAGATCACCGCAGCAGATGGCACGGTGATCTACGAACACGAGGTCGAGCCACGTCGCGTGCTCTCGGCCCAGATCTCCGCAGCGGTCGTGGGAACCCTCGAGAAGGTTGTGACGAACGGGACTGCACGCAGAGCGAACATCGGCAGGCCACAGGCAGGCAAGACCGGAACCGCATCGAACTCCCGCGATGTCTGGTACGTCGGGTTCGTGCCTCAGCTGACAACAGCGGTGTGGGTCGGCTACGCAGATACCCAACAGCCGCTCGAGGACTTCGCAGTCTGGAACGACATCGAAGGCAAGGAGCAGTACTACCGCAGAGCCTTCGGGGGCACGCTTGCTGCTCCGGTGTGGAATCAGTTCATGACGTTCGCAACACGGAACCTTCCCCCGATCGACTTCCCCGAGGACCCCGAGGGGACCGAGATCTATCGCCTCACTCCAAAAACGACGGTCCCACCGCGTGAAGAATCGACCATCGCGACGGTCGAAGCTCTGTACGACCTCGGACTGCGTGGCGTCATCGAGGAGATTCCGAGCACGCTCCCCAAGGGCCAGTTCATCTCGATGAGCCCCACTGTGGGTACGACCGTTTCAGAGGGCACCCAGGTCCTCCTCACGGTGTCAAGCGGTGTTCCTCCAGAGAGCAACATGATCGACCTGCGTGGTCTCACAGCTGTTGAGGCCTCCAACGTGCTCAGAACGTACAGGGACAATGTTGGATTCAGCTTCACATGGAGCATGGTTGAAATCCCGATAGCGGACCCTGCGTTCTTCGGTCTTGTCGTGACGACCATACCTCCACCAGGTGCCAGGATAGGCCCGGGGGCTGAGATCATCGTGATGATCGGCACAGAGACAGGCTCGGAGTCAGGAAGCGACGGCGGACGCGAAACCGGGTCCGAGACCAGCACCACCACGACGACTCCGTAGCGTCAGGCCGTTCACCCTTGGGCTTACCGAGTGTCGCTACGCTCTGACACCATGAAGCCCGACTCCTCTCCTCTCCACCGTCTGTGGAATTACGCCGCTAACTACCGGGGCGAAGTGATCCTCGCCTCGACCTGGTCCTTCCTCAACAAGGCGGTCGACATCGCCCCGCCATTCCTCATCGGGATGGCCGTCGACGTGGTTGCGAACGGGTCAGGAAGTTTGCTCGGCCAACTCGGGATAGAGGACCCGAAGATGCAAATCCTGGTGATAGCTCTCCTCACGTTCGTCATCTGGAGCCTCGAGTCGCTCTTCGAGTATCTCCTGTCCGTTGGCTGGAGAAATCTCGCCCAGTCGATCCAGCACGATCTTCGCATCGACACCTATGAGCATCTCCAGGAGCTCGATGTCGCCTACTTCGAGGACCGGCCCTCCGGTGACCTCATGGCTGTGCTCAACGATGACATCAACCAACTCGAGCGGTTCCTCGACATGGGTGCGAACGAGGTCATACAACTGGCGACCACAGTGGTGCTCATCGGCGTGGCATTCTTCGTCATTGCACCATCGATCGCGTGGCTTGCGTTTCTCCCGGTGCCGGTCATCCTGTGGGGTTCACTGAGATTCCAGAAGAAGATCGAACCACGATACGCGGTCGTGCGCGATGAGGCCGCAGCGATCAACGGACAACTGGCGAACAACATCGGAGGCATCGCAACGATCAAGGCCTTCACGGCCGAGGATCGCGAGGTCGAGCGAGTCACTGTGGCATCTGACCGCTACAGACAGGCAAACGCATCGGCGATCGCGCTGTCATCGACGTTCACACCGCTGATCCGAATCGCGATCCTCGTCGGATTCACCGCAACACTTGTGTGGGGCGGGTTCCTTGCGATCGATGGGCAGCTGAATATCGGGCTGTACTCGGTGTTGGTGTTCCTCACGCAGCGTCTTTTATGGCCGCTGACCAGACTCGGCCAGACGGTCGATCTCTATCAACGCGCCATGGCGTCGACCAATCGGATCCTCGACGTCCTTGATGCTGAGCCCACCATCATCGACGGCACACACAAGATCGTCCCCGAGAGTGTTGAGGGAACCATCACGTTCGACGATGTTACGTTCAGCTATGACGAGGGATTCGAGATCCTCCGCGGGATCAATCTTGAAGTGGTACCGTTCAAGACCACTGCGTTCGTCGGTGCCACAGGTTCGGGCAAGACCACGCTCATCAAGCTCATGCTGCGTTTCTATGACCCTGATTCCGGGGCCGTGCTGCTCGACGATACGAACCTCGCCGATCTCTCCCAACGTGACATCCGCAACGCCATGGCCCTGGTGAGCCAGGACGTGTTCCTGTTCCACGGCACAGTGCGCGACAACATCGCATACGGAGCACCCGATGCGACCGAGGACGCTGTCCTCGATGCGGCGCGTACGGCTGAGGCCCACGACTTCATAAAGTCGTTGCCCAACGGCTACGACACGATCATCGGTGAACGTGGCCAGAAACTCTCCGGCGGGCAACGTCAACGACTATCGCTCGCACGGGCGCTGCTCACCGACTCCCCGGTATTAATCCTTGATGAGGCGACCTCGGCCGTGGACAACGAGACGGAGGCCGCCATCCAAAGATCGCTTGCCAGGATCTCACACGGGCGCACGATGGTCGTCATCGCCCACCGCTTGTCAACGATCAGGAACGCCGACAGGATCTATGTCATAGACGATGGTGAGGTTGCGGAGTTCGGAACTCACGGCGAACTCATCGGACACGACGGCATCTACCGAACACTCTGGAACGTCCAAACAGGCATGGCGGCGTATCCCACCGGGTGAACCTCACGCAGCGGCTGCGATGCGCTCACTCTCGATCTGCAGGCCTTTTGTCATGCCGCCGATGCCCTTGCGCATCTGCTTATCCGTGTAGCCCTTGGCGAAACGGCCGAGACGGTTGAGCGTGTAGCTGTAGTGCAGCACAAGTTCTGTACCACCGTCGTGGGGTGAGATCCTGAAGTCGGCAACGGCATCGGAGATCGGCAGTCTTGATGTCTCATGGATGGCAACCGTCAGACGCTCATTCGGTTCGTGGGCATCGACACGTTCCTTGACACTGCCAAAGGGTGCAAAGTCGCAGTGCCTGGTAGACCCTTCGCCCACGGGACCCGCAGAGGTCAACCGAGAGTCGGTGACACCGGGACTCCATCGTTGGATGTCCCCGAAGTCGTGGAGCACCTCCCACACCGTCTCCACAGGGGCATCAATCTGGCGGGTGATCGTGAATTCCGGCATGTTGTGTCCTTCCGATGTAGGACTTCCAACGCAGGGGGAACACGCCAGATTCCAGAAATTGCTGGCGATATGGGAGGCAACCGCTGAACCCGTCGGCCCCCACGCACAGAACGTGGCAGCGGTCCCCGGCTGTTGTGCCGGGGACCGCTGCTATCGCTCGGCGGATACCTAGTGCGGGACAACGATGTTGCCGCCGCTGATCGGCACCGCGTTGTCCGGTGCGCCTCGATCCATCGAGAGCGAATCGATCACATCTCGCTTCTTGTTGTGCATTTCGAGCCATACCCGATCACCGTCGCCCGGTTGACCATGGTCCTCGACGTACACGACGAACTCATGGTTCCCGATCGGCTCTGCCCAACCAGGCTCCATGTAGGTTGCCTTGCCTGAGAACGATGCCCAACCGAATCCGTCGGCTTCACCCATTGCGAGCCCATACAGGGCATTGCTCTTCACCCTGTAGATCGAACCATCGTCCATGTGGCGGATGAGAAGGAAGTTACCCGAGACCTTGGAGGTCTTCTTGTACTTCATCGTGTATCCGAAGTTCGTCTTGTCATCGGTCCCTGGCCAGTAGAACCAGCCGCCACCGGTGGTGAAACCGAGCGATGGATCGTACACAACAAGCACATCCTCGTTGTATCCGGCGTAGAAATCGCCATCAACGGTCACCTCCACCGTGTACGTGTTCACCGCTACACCGTCGAAGGTGCATGTGACGGGAAGAACCGTGCCATAGCCGATGCCCGTGACCGTGCCAGGGACACATGTGCCTTCGCTCGGACCTCCCGGGCCGACCGGTGCCAACGTGATGGATACATCCGCAAGACCGATCTCCCCGAATGCAGCCATGCCAACCGGCAGGTCAGGCTGGGTCTCGGTCACCTCAACGGTCAACGAGAATGAACTCGAATTTCCGCTAGGAGCGGCAACCTCAACGGCGACCGGATTGGCTCCGTCGAATGCGATCGTCGCATCCTCAGCAGTCACGACGATATCCGTCTCGACCGTTGTCGCACCTCCATCGCCATCTTCCACCGTCATCTCGACCGTGTACGCGCCTGCAACCTCGGTAATCTGACCAGCCAGCGCCCACTCACAGGTCTGGATCGAGTTCACCGTGCACCCGGAATATGCCACCGACAGATCCCCTGGCAAGCCGGCGACCACTGCGCCACCGTCCACACTCCATGCCGTGGACAGCATGAGCACATCGGCAGGAACATCGGTCGCCGTGACCGTGACATCGACGATGTGGTCGCTGTATTGCACTGCCTGTGAGGCGATGTCGACCGTCACGTCGGGCGGCACGTTCGTGACTTCATGGGACGTGACAGCACTGCCAGTGCCGCCATCCTTGTCCGTCACCGTCACCTCGACCGTGAACGTCCCGTCGTCCGCATAGACATGTGTCTGCCCAGTACACGTATCACCAGTCACCGACCCGACCTGCGGCGAACTGCCGTCGCCATAGTCGACTGTGCAAGTGAACGGTGAATCATCGAAACCGGGATCAGTGAACATGGCGGTCACCACCACCGCTGCACCCTCATCAGATGGTTCAGGCACTGTCACCGGACTGTCGACGGTCGGAGCAACATTGGATACAGATACAGACGACGAATCTTCGTCGTTCATGCCGTATTCATCGGTTACCCGAAGCCCGACGGAATAGATACCGTCGTCACCGTAGGTGTGAGTCACGAAAACACCGGTTGCATCGTCGTACACGCCGTCATTGTCCAGGTCCCACTCGTGCAGCACGATGGCTCCA
>Ga0164313_10005469_pt1 | contig 11230 bp, 8 predicted proteins | sample GuaBasSedimGuay4_FD_113735 | JGI IMG/M metagenome (GOLD analysis project Ga0164313, IMG submission 113735) | Subseafloor sediment microbial communities from Guaymas Basin, Gulf of California, Mexico - Guay4, Core 4569-4, 0-3 cm | ecosystem: Environmental > Aquatic > Marine > Hydrothermal vents >...
GGCTTGTGTGATGGCGCAACCGCCGCAGCATTGTATGGGCCAACTGATTCGCGGATTACGGCGCAGATTCTTTTGAATCCGTGGGCGCATACCGAGTCGGGGAATGCGCGAGCGTATCTGTGGTACTACTATCCACGTCGAATTCTGCAATTGGACTTTTGGCAATCTCTGTTCACTGGCAAAGTGAGAGTAATTGAGTCTCTGCTGGACCTTCTGAAAAAGGCATCACGGACATTGGGTTGGTGGACACCAGCCAATAGCGCGCAGTCCGGTCCCTACCTCGAGCGCATGTTGCAGGCGTTGAAGAACTTTGAAGGGAAAGTTTTATGTGTAACCAGTCAAAACGATATTACCGCAGTGGAATTTAAGAATCTGCTCGCCTCTGGTGCTGAATGGAGAAAAGTCGGGAAAAGAATGAAATTGATAGACTTGGCAGGGGCCGATCACACGCTGTCCGATGAGGAGGATTTGTCGCTGTTTATTACGGCTACAACCGACTGGTTATCGGCGTCGCGCAGTTCAGAGACTTACCAGCCGGAATCCGAATCTTCGTAGTCACATTGTTGTTCATCACTCATAGAATCTGCTGAAAAGCCCGATCGTTCCAGCTTCCTCTGCAAACCTGGTAACGGATACCCGAGTTTGTATGCCTGACGCCCACAAACGGCGGCAAGCAGGTGCTCGCCAATGTCAAAGTATGCCAGTCCGAGATTATAATGTATCTCCGCCGACCGGGGGTTTGCGGCAAGCGCCCGCTTGTAAAACTGAATTGCTTTTTCAGTGTGGTCGAGTTTTTGCAGGTAAATGCCCATCAGCTGATATATGTGTGGTTGATCGGGTCTGAAGGTTTGTGCCCGACGAAGATAACATTCCGGTGGGGTCTGCCAGCCCGCCAGCTTCCTGGAAGACTTGAGTCGTTTCAATTCTAATTGCACAACACCTTGCAGTATTGCCGGGTGATTCGGATAGGCGCGCAGTAAGTAGTCAAACTCCTGTGCTGCACGGTTGTAAGCGCCCTGATCAAACGGATCATCATTCATCGCTGCGAAACCAGGATCTGCGTGTACTTTTTTTCCTTCCCACCAACGACCGTCATAATAGTCGGGATCAGAAGGTTCGTCGACATCATAGAAATCCCATGGACCGAATCCCTGGCCTTTACCTGTGCAGCGAACTCCATTGAGATCAGTGCCAGTCCAGCCGAGAGCGCTGGCAGATTCTGGCAAAACCATGAGCAAGGAAAATACGACAGAAAATCTAACAAGCATTGCGACTGCACTACGAACAGGCGTCATACCGCTACCTAGATTGATAAGTGAGCGAAAATATCCCGAACCAAAGTGGACCGGTTGATAATGTGTCGGGTACATCGTTCTAAGAATCCACGTTTCGAGCGTGTCTGACATCGGTCGCATCGTGGACGTCGCTGATGGGGGCCTGGAGTTCACGCCCAACCTGGATCTGATCTTTGTCCGCACAGTTTTCTTCGCGGTGAAGTTGTAGTCTTACCTGTTGCCAGAGGACTGCCAATAGTGCGAGGACCCAAATCTGGATTTCGGCCTTTAGATACTGTGCGAACATACCCGCAGCATATATCACCACAATCGAACCGCCTAGCATTGCCAGGTAAAAGCCGAAATGGCCAGGTAAACCAACTCGTTCCACGCGCTTTATCTGTCTAAGCATTCGCATTATGGAAAGTGCCATAATGCTGAAAATCAAGATCCCAACAAGTCCCTGGTCGACCAGGATTGATAGAAGCGTGTTGTGTGATGCCCGGTCCCCACTATCACCAGCGAGGAGCTGCTCATCCAAAAAATCGCGGCTCAGGATGGCCGTTCCTTGATGGCCTACGCCGAGTGGATGTTCCGCAAACATGCGTAACTGCGCTTTCGCAACCTCGACGCGAATTTTTGCGCTGTTGTCCCATTCACTCGTTTCGCTGACGCTGGCACGCATTGTTTGCATGCGTTCAATAAAAGATTCATTTGCGACGACGAGCACAGCGAGTACCCCCATTATCGCAAAGAAGTAAAATCGTTTCCGGTATCTTGCCGGCTTTAATATTATGGCGGCCAGGCCGCCTGCCAGGATGCCAACGGCCGCGCCACGTGTCTCCGTTTGTATGATGCCATTCAATATTAGCGGGATACTGACGACAGTTACCCATCGTTGCCACCCTGTTGTAGCCAGCATCTGGAACGCTGCGAAAAACAGACCAGTCGCGAGGTGCATTCCGAGTGTATTGGCGTCATCGATTCCGGGACCGCCCACGCCCTCAAGTCTGCCGCCATCCGGTGCGAGGTAAATCAACCAGCCAAGATAAGCGCAACCGATTACGTGCGCCAGGCAGAATCCTGCTAAATCATCCATATTATCAATGATCTTGACTATTAAATAAAACAGCAAAACGTACTTGGAAAAAAGCACGACGCCCGACATGTGTGCGTCAGAAATAACCCAGGGTGCCTGTATCCACATCCACAGGGTGTAGGCAATGAGTCCCTTCGCTATAGTTGATTCATACCAGCGACTCGTTACGAGTAAAGTGCCCGGCTCTTGCGGTGCAGATGGTTTTCGATGGATGTACAGCGATATCAGCGTTACAACAGCAGCGACCAGCGACCAGCGGACTTCCGGCAAATCAGCACCCCACCAGCGCGAGGGCGGATGAAGGTAGAATACGGCGATGTAAAGATAGAGCCCGAAAATTGGGCGAACAAACAGAGCGAGCCCTGCCGACATGGCAAAGGCGAGCATGAATATTGATCCGGTCAGAGACATTTTTCTGATCTGAGGTAAGACAAAAGTGCATTGGGCGTGATTTTCACGCGAATTGATTGCAGATGATTCTCTTGCATAAAGTTTGGGGCTCGTCGGCAGGCGATATATATTAACATTCATTTCGAACGATGATGCCAGTGACAGAAAAATGCAGGTAGCTGTCGATTGGAACGAAGTTGCGCGTTCTAGCTCGTGCTCGCGAATACAAAGGTGCTTATGACATTGAAAGCTACGACGAACTGGCGTTTTGTTGCTGGAGCTGAAGTCCAATCCGCAATAGCGGAGATATGGCCTGTTTACAACAAGAAGTTAAATGGTGGTCATCCCTCGATTGATTGTCGTTACCTTACGTTGCTCTACGAATATTTTGGCCGTGGATCTGAATTGCTTGCAATTAGTGACGACGCTGTCGCTTTGTTGCAATCGGACGGATATGGGCGTTGGAGCACCTTCCTGCCAAGCCAGTCTTGTGTTGGTACGGCGCTCTTTTCCAAATCGCTGGCGTCAGACGACGTGAGCGAAATTTGTCAATCGTTGTCGGCCGCGTTGCCAGGAAGGACGACTCTCGTTTCATTCAGAAAGCAAGACTCACGGATTGCTCAACTACAACCCCGGCACATCATAGAGTCGTTCGTTACATCGACCTACGGAACGACAACGGATATCGATACGAGCGGTTCGTTTGAAGACTACTGGCAGGGTAGATCAAAAGGGTTACGACAAGGAATGCGACGCAAAATAAAACGTGTCGAAAAGGACGGCTTGGAGTTCGCCCTGTCAAAGTGTGAGCAGCCCGGAGAAATGGCGGCTGTACTCACAGAATATGCTGTACTCGAGATGAGTGGGTGGAAAGCCCGTTCGGGCACTGCGATTAGCGGAACAAATCAACAAAGCAGATTCTATGAAGCGCTAATGACCACAATGTCCGCGAACGGGCAGGCGGCAGCGTACCAATTGATACTCAATAACGAAGTTGCGGCATCATTGCTGACCATTCGCGAGAACGAGACGATGATTGTGCTGAAGACAGCGTATCGGCAATCATTCTCCAGATTTGCGCCTGGCCGCCTACTTGATTACTTGATGTTACAAGACGTGTTTGGCGATTCGCGAACAATGGTTATTGAGAATTATACGGTATCAACAATGGACGACCGTCGTTGGTGCACAGGCCAAAGGGATATTATTGATTGGGATTTCTTTCCGTCACGTGTTGTACGGGAACTCGTCTGCGCAAGCAGGCGCGCGAGGAGCTTGCTGAGCAGGTCATAACGTAACTGCGGCAATAAAACCGGAAGATCCGGGCTGGCTGTTTGCCGTGTTTGCACCGCCGTTTCATGCCACTCTCCGTAGATGCGGTGTTACATAAGCTGGTACATGCCTCCGAAGCGTGGATGTTGAAAGGCGTCTCAAAATAGCGACATCTGGCAAAGTGTGACGCAGTCAACTATTCTTGTTTCTGATGCCGTGTAAAACGAGTCATGCATCAAAGTAGCCATTTGCATTGGGCTCGTTGTTATCAGGCATGGTTCTGATAGAGAGTTTTGAAATCAAATCGTAAGGTCACCCGCATGTTTTCTCGAACTGGCATTCTTATATATGGCGTAGTACTCACGAGTCTTAGCACTTTGGCAATCGATCACGCCAAGGCACAAGGGTGGGAGGAAGTGTCGAATACCCGATTGCAGTCCGTTTGTGCTGGCGCGAACGGTTTTCCGCAAGTTTTGGGCGCGACCGGTTGTGCAGCTATTACTGTGGCCTGGAGTGGAGCCATTTTTGATTCGCGTCGAGACCGTTTGATTATTTGGGGTGGCGGTCACAACGATTACTATGGCAACGAACTGTACGCATTCAACGTCCAGTCATCGACAATTGAAAGGCTAAATGACCCGGGGCTGCCAACGTCAGCCGGTTGTACAGAAAGCATTGCGAATGGTACTCAGCCAAACAGTCGACACACTTATGATGGGATCGAGTACATAGAAGCCACCGACGAGATGTTTGTTTTTGGTGGATCGTTAGCATGCGGGGCCGGAGATTTCGGCAGTGACACCTGGACATACGACTTCAAAGCGAATCGCTGGCAACAAAGAAGTCCGAGCGGTCCGATTCCACGAGGTGATGCAGGAATGTTGACGGCATACGATCCGGTGACAGGACTCGTCTATGTTCATGACCGCCAACATCTGTACTCTTTCGATTCGCGAAATAACAGGTATACGAGGCTGAGTAGCTCTCCGGTAAGTCTTGGGTATCATTTGGCTGCGACGATCGATCCTGTGCGGCGTGTTTTCCTGATTGTGGGATTTGACAGCGCAGCGGGTTCTGGCGCTGTCTATTCTTACGATATTGACCAGGGAAGCTCATACGCAATGCGGCGGATATCGACATCGGGTGGCGGCCCCGTCATCAATGCAGTGTATCCAGGTGTTGATTTCGACAAGGCCGCCGGTCAGGTGGTTGGTTGGAGCGGAAATTCAGTAAATAGTGTTTTCTCTCTGGACCTCGGTAAAAATGAGTGGAACGAAACAGCCTATTCAGGTGGCCCCGTTGCGGTTGGCAACGGTACACACGGCCGTTGGCGATATTCAGCGGCATCCGGCGTATTTGTACTTGCCAATAGGGTTAACGATAATATTTTTGTATTGCGAACAGGCGCGGGAGAATTGGTACGACCAAATCCGCCTGCTTCTCTGAAATCGCAATGAGGTAGTGAATATAGTGAAACGCATAATCGCATTGCTGTCGTCGATCCTGATCGCTCTTGGTTGCGCTAGTTCAGCCGAAGCACAAACAGCTGACTTTGCTTCTCGTTGTTCGGCGCCCGGTGTTGTCAATTGTGTAGGTTTTGACAATGAGACGACAGATATTGTCAGGGGCGAAAACCTGCATCCGGACGGTCTTGGCGCATACCGTGCGTTTCTTGACACCAGCATCAAGACATCGGGTGGTGGGTCACTACGATTTGACCTTCCTCCGCCGCCGCACAGCGGGGCAAATATTGCGGGTAGGTGGTCGCCATTGAACAACAGGGCGCTTGGTCAGCTATTCGGCCAGAATTCTACGTTCTATGTCCAGTTTCGTCAGCGTTTTTCCGAGGGAATGCTTAACAACACCTGGGATTCGGCCTGGAAAACAGTGATTTTCCATCAGAATCAGGCGACTTGTGCCGGCATCGAAATCACGACGTACAACTACTATTCGACTAATCTGGCGACCCTGTATACAGGGTGTGGAACACCACATATGTTCACAACGCTGGACGGGTCACGGCATACTGAGGATCCTCCGCTGTTATTGCAGCAGGGTGACTATAAATGTGAGTATGGCAAAACATCGCGGTCAACGTGTTTCTACTATCCAGAGGATGAGTGGGTTACGTTTTACTATAAGATTTCTTTGGGTACCTGGGATCAGCCGAATAGTATGATCGAAATGTGGGTCGCTCGTGAGGGCTCAGCGTCTTACGAGCAAGTGATACGTGTACCGAAAATGTTAATGACTTGCAATGCGAACTCTTGTACTGGCGCGGGGGCCAATGAGGGCTACAATAATATTACCTTTACCCCTTACATGACTGCGCTGGACAATAACTCAGGACGCGCCGGAGTTGTTTCTAGCACATGGATTGATGAGCTCGTGGTGTCGACTCAGCCAATTGCAGCTCCGAACTCGGGTCCGAAACCCAATCCGCCAGAGGACCTGGACGCACAATAATTAGCCCGTTATTTTCATCAGTTTGACCGTCGATACGTATCATGGCCGCAAATAAGCGCTTGCTAATGATCGCGTATCACTACCCGCCGTGCCACGGAAGTAGTGGACTTCAGAGGACGCTCGCATTCACGCGATACCTGACGCGTTATGGTTGGGATCCCGCTCTGTTAACTGTATCGGTTGGCGCTTACGAGAAAACGTCCAACTCACTAATGAATGCAGTTCCGGCCGACATGCCGATAGAGCGAGTAATGACACTGGATATTGCAAGACACCTGTCGTTGTCGGGACGCTATCCGGCCAGCCTGGCTGTGCCAGACCGTTGGGTGAGCTGGCGACTTGCGGCTATTCGTAAAGTTAACAAACTCGTCAATGAATTCAGGCCAGACGCGATCTGGTCGACCTATCCGATCGCTACAGCCCACATGATTGGTTCGTTCGTCGCGCGAAAGTCGGGCTTGCCATGGGTTGCCGATATGCGTGATCCGATGGTCGAGTACGATCCTTACACAGATACGCATTTTCCGGAGAGTGAAAGAATTCGCCGGTCGAGGTTAAGAATCGAAAAGAATGTAGTTGAGGGTGCGTCAAAAATTATATTTTGTACTGAGGGGGCAAGGTCGATCTGCCTTGACAGGTACGGATCCCATCAAAGCGACAACTACCACGTTGTACCTAATGGCTATGACGATGCCGCGTTCGTGCAAGCGGAACATCGATTGAAGCGATCGCGGGACGTAGCGCAAACGGGCTATAAGTTGCTACACAGCGGCACGGTCTATCCAGATTCTGACCGCGGGCCGGAAGCCTTGTTCGAGGCAATTCATAATCTCAGCGAAAGGGACGTGTTGCCCCCTGGGTTTCGGTTGACACTTAGAGCGACAGGGCATGACGATTATTTGGAGAGACTTATCAAGAAATTCAAAATTGATGGCTTAGTGGAGCTGGCACCGATGGTAACTTATCAATTGGCGCTGGATGAAATGCTCAATAGTGATGCGCTTCTCGTCATTCAGGGGCCAAGCTCCAACCCTGCTATTCCCGCAAAACTGTACGAATATTTTCGCGCCCGAAAACCAATTTTGGGATTGTTGCATCCGGAAGGTGATACGTCGGCATTGTTGCAATCGCTCAATGCGGGAGTCGTGGCGCCTCTGGATGATCCTGGCCGGATTGCTGCGGCGATGCAGGAGTTGCTCAGTTGTGACAAGCGAGATCGCTCGTTAACCGTTTCTGATCGTGATTTGCCTAAATTTTCAAGAGAGACCCAAACTGGCGACCTGGCCCGCGTACTGAACAGCTTGTAACTGGCTGATTATCGTGGCTTCGGATCAGTTGGTCCTGATGCTGCCAGTTCTACCGCGGATACGATGCGCTCCAGGTGCACTTCGTCAAGACTCTGGTGTACGGGCAAAAATACGAGGTGGTGGTACAAGAAGTCCGCGTCGGGAAACGCCTGACTCAATCGGGACGGACGTACGCCATCCCAGGCGACAGCGGGAACGCCTAGCTTGCGTATCGTCTTGTGCGCATCATGGTGCTCGCCGAATATCAGCGGAAATACCCAAGGTCCGCCTTCCGGTGGCGGCTTGGAATGAAGCGGTGTTACGCCACTCGTGTTATTTAGCTGGCTCCATAGCACCGCGAAATTGGTCCGCCGGGCTGCCGCGATGGCAACGAAGTCTGAGTATCCAAGCGAGTGTCGGGATGCCCAGGTCATCGCAAAGTCGGCATTCGATAGTGTGAAATGGTCAGTATTTGTTTCGTACGCGTCGACCTGAGGCGGTCTGGCGCTTGCCGTCTCTGATGCTGTTGGCGCTGCGCGGCGAACCAGAATGCGCTTAAGCGTACGCAAGGTTCTGCCAACGACCGGCACATTGGCGATTGCGTGCTTTGTTGATCGTGCCTGGATACTTAACGGAACGTTGTGCAGATCAAGATTCATGTCGTTACCACGGTTATTGATCCGCAACGTCGAACCGTCGAAAACTGGAAGAAATTTACGCCAGCTGAACATGCTGGCATCTCCAAAAGTACCCAACGGGCGATCGTGTATTCGATCAAACAGGACGTGCGCGCAATCCTCAATTAATGCGATTCCTCGTTCATCGCACAAAGCGCGTAGTTTCTCGATCGTCGTCGGAAATCCGAAGTAGTGAACAGCAAGAACAGCTGCAGTATTGGCCGTTATTCGCGCCGTTAAGTCGTCGTAGTCGATCTCACAATTACGAGTCATGGCGTAAAACTCAACCTTTACTCTGGCTTCGATCAGAGGTTCAACGGCTGTTTCGCAAACGTAAGCTGGCAACAGAACAGTTTGACCTGGCCGGATTCCCAGCAACCGGACGGCGTGATAGATGGAGTTTCGCGCCATATAAAGGGCGTAGCTGCTCGATCCGGACGATGGCAGTTCTTGCGCTGGTCGGTGGCGAATAAATCGTGAAGAGAATGTCGGCTCTTGCGGCACCGCGAATCGTTCAGCGTTCACGCCAACAGTCGTCCCATGTTGAACCGAGCCATCAATCTGCCTCCTGGCCAATCATAAATGAGCATTTGCAGCCCTCTAGTTCCGCTACGGCTTCATCGGCCGGTAGCAACACAAATGGCGTTTCGCTCATTGGGCGAAAATGAAGTGTACGTAATGTATTTGCTAACCGATCAGAGCTGAGCGCAGAAAATTGTAGTGATTGACAGCCCCGCCGCGTCAATTCCAGTATCAGGCATTTCAGTAGTTCCCGATATAGCGTTTCGTCATCTTCGCAGACAATATCGACGCCGAGTGCTCGAAATGGATCATCGACAAATACGATATAGCCGACAAGCCTTCCCGCGCGGCGCGCGACCAGAAATTCATGCTGTTGATGAAAGTGTTTCCGATACCGCCAGTTGAGATACTGTGCCGTGCGAGCGACACAGGTCGAATCGCCAACTGTCGCTTCTTGCAGAATTGTGTATTCATCTCCACATGCAGTACTTTCAAGTTCGATAGTGGTTTCGCCTTGTGGAGCGTTTGCGAAAACATTCCGTATCACAAAATTGCCAGCCTTCGCGACGAGGCGTACCGGTGCATAATTTCCCAATCGATTGGTCAGGAATGAATCAAGATTCAGCAACCTGACGTAGTCGACGAGTGTGTCGCGTGGTGTGAAGCCCAATCGTTTGTATATTGCAATCATGGCCTGTCGCGGGAAATCATAGCCCAGGCGGAAATGCCCCGATGAAATGTCAGCCAGGCATCCCCGTTGCAGTTTTAGTGCAGGTCCCAATACCCGGTAGTCGGGATGTACCCATGTGTCAGCAATGACGCATCCCGAAACCTTGGTCCCATTGATGTAGAGGCTTCGCGGCAGCAACGCAGTGGTTCCAACGATCTTTTCCCGTTCCGCGTCTTCAATAACCCAAACTCGGGCATGGCCATCAGGATTGTCCAAGTAAAGCCAATCATAACGCTGGTCGTTGGTCAACGGATTCAGGTGTTCCTGAAGCCCTGAGATAATATCATTCCGGTCAGCAATGAGATCTCCCAAACGAGCAATAACGGTCACGTTACGAGCGCCCTGGTCTGTTGGCTATAAGGGATCGCGCCGGCCTGGAAGCGCTGTTTTCCAGCGCTGCGGAGCACGTGTTGTCGTTGATATTTAATCGGTGGCATCCAATGAACGTAACCGATGTCGACAGACAGGAGTGTGTCACGCTACAAATTTCTCGCATGGCCGTTATCTTAGTATCGTCTATATAAGGACTTCAAGGCACTCAGGATGTGACAGGAATCGGGCAGGGCTGGCACTTTTTCCATAGGCTCCTGATTGCAGGACGGCGACCAGGTCGCCCGGAATGAGCTGGGATAAGTTTATCTGATTGGCTAGAAGGTCGAGCGGCGTACAAAGAGGTCCAACAATTGATATTTCCTGGCATTTTTCTTTTCGCTTAACCGCACATACCGGGTAGTTTTTACGGATCACCTGGCCGAAATTTCCGGATGCTGCAAGATGATGATGCAAACCGCCGTCACAAATAGCGAATACTTTTCCTCTGGATTCTTTGACATCTATAACCCGGCAAACATAAATTCCGGCTTCACCTACAAGGTAACGTCCAAGCTCCATGATAATTTCGGGCTTGCTCAATTCTGATTCTAAGCGATTAACAGCCGTTTCGAACGAATCGCCTAACTCGCGCAAATCGATCGGTTTCTCGGCAGGAAAGTAGGGAATTCCCAGACCGCCACCGAGATTGACAAATTCAATAGCGTGATCCGCCGTTGCGGAAAGTTCGATAACGAGATCTACAGTTTTCTGCAATGCCTCGATAATTGCTTGTTCTCGGAGGTTTTGGGAACCGGAAAAAATGTGAAAGCCGCGAAAATTCAGATCGAGAGATTTTATGTTATCCAGTACTGTCGGTACCTGCTCGGCATCTATGCCAAACGGAGACGGCCGGCCTCCCATTTTCATGCCGGCGGTCTTAAGTTCAAACGATGGATTAACACGAACGGCAATATTGGCTCGATTGCCTGTAGTTTCGGCTATCTTCGCGAGTCGCTGCACTTCGCTGATGGACTCAACGTTAACCGTAATTCCGGCGTTGATGGCTGCTTCCAGCTCCCATTCCTGCTTTCCTGGGCCAGCAAAGCTGATGTCCCTCGGGCTGGTGTTTGTTGTTAGCGCAACACTAAGTTCGCCGCCTGAGGCGACATCAAGTCCATCAACCAGATTGGCCATATACGCGA
>Ga0164313_10005470_pt1 | contig 11229 bp, 12 predicted proteins | sample GuaBasSedimGuay4_FD_113735 | JGI IMG/M metagenome (GOLD analysis project Ga0164313, IMG submission 113735) | Subseafloor sediment microbial communities from Guaymas Basin, Gulf of California, Mexico - Guay4, Core 4569-4, 0-3 cm | ecosystem: Environmental > Aquatic > Marine > Hydrothermal vents...
GCGCGCTATTGAGTATAATGCCGCCCTTGCAAAGCATGCAATTTCGGGGCGTAGCGCAGTCTGGTAGCGCACTACACTGGGGGTGTAGTGGTCGCAGGTTCAAATCCTGCCGTCCCGACCAAAATATTTCTATTTATCAAAGCCTTACGATCGTAGGGCTTTTTTGATTTCGTTCCTTATATATTTTTACTGCAGATTTACTGCAACTCTCAAGTGCGCATGCCAAACTAATTAAGTACTGGTGAAGGGGGGTGCATGAAAAAACCAAAGTGGGCTGTAGATATACAACTTGAGTCAATTAACTGATGAATGGCGATGGCAATATCACGGTATTACCCAACAACCGCTGGGCAATTGATACCACCAAGCCTGCATTGGATCAACCGGACGACGTTTGGAATTTGTTCGATTGAAGGCGAAAGGTGAGGACAAGGTTAAGCTGGCAGATTTTATTTAGTGCTTTTGTTGCAGTGTCATAGGAAGCAATTCGAACAATATGATGTGCAAAAATATTTGTAATGCTGCCGTAATTTCTACTAAGGGAGAATTATGTAATGAATACTTTAGAACAACAGGTTCAACGTCTAACGGATATCGAGGATATTAAACAGCTAAAACTACGCTATGCCTTTTTTTGTGATGACAATTACAATCCAGATGGCCTTGCCTCCTGTTTTACGGAAGATGGTGTATGGGATGGCGCCGAAGAGTTTGGCGTTCATGAGGGGCGACATGCAATTCGTAATTTCTTCCTTGGCGCCCCCGATATGATTAGTTTCGCGATGCACTATACGACTAACCCTCTCATAGAGGTGAATGGCGATGTGGCGACGGGCCGTTGGCACCTCTGGCAGCCCATGGTTCAAAAAGAGGGCAATCAGGCGCTCTGGTACATGGCGCAATACAGTGAGCAGTATGTACGTCAGGAAGGAAATTGGCTGATCAAACATCTTGCCATCACTGCGAAGTCCTTTACACCTCATGACACATCTTTCATACAAACGAATTAATCAAAAATCGGGTTTTTAACTTACGCGAGGAGTAGGAAAATGAATAAGCAACAAGTAATAGATATCGTAAATAATTATTGTGAATTGGTGTTCAGCGATTTTGAAACCGCTAGTGCAATGATGACTGACGATTTTGTTTGGGAAAACCTTCTTCCAGATCACATACCCTTTGGGCGACGTTACGAGGGTATTGACGGTATGAAGACCTATGTAGAAGAGCTTGCGGAGACATGGGGTCTGGGAAAGATAATCTTCCATGATTATATTTACGACCCGGAAACCAGAATTATGGTGACATCCGGCGTGGAGAAAAATGGTAAAGCATTGGCGACGGGTCGTACCTGCGATATGGATTTCATGTGGGAATTCAGGCTGACAGAGGACGGTAAAATCAGCTATGTGCGCGAGTACAATGATACAAACACCATTGCTGATACATTTGATCGCTGATGAACGGTATATTTGTGCCTGTCCCAGACACCATTTTCAGTTGGCCGGTACTTGCAATTTGTCTGATGATTTTACTGACATTACCCTTTATCAATCGCCTGATGATGCCGGAGCCTGATCAGATAATCGAGATTAGCCCCGAGCAACTGGGCGCGGTGGAAGCGGTAGCTATCAAGGGAGATACGCCAGCTGAACGAATTGAGTATAGCCGGGTTCCAACATTGGCTTTGGGCTTTGCCTCTATTGGCCGTTGCGAGGCTCGGACTCAGGGATATTATGGGATACTGCACCGTTATGTTTATTTGGTCTGGGTTAGTGTTTAGCCTGGGTATATATTTTTTACTGTAGCGTTCGTTTAAAGGCTGAAGAAGTAAGATTAGGCTGTCAGCGCCTGATCTATTCCAATGATAGGAGACAGATATGACAAATGTAGACCTGATAAAAGTTGCAGCGGTTCAGACACAACCGATTCTTTTTGACAAAGAGCAGAATTTAAAAAAAATGCTTCAATTTGTCGATGAGGCGCTTGAAGCTGGGGCGAAACTCATTGTCTTTCCTGAGTGTGCACTCACTGGATATGTATTTGAAAGCGAGGCAGAAACTAAAAAGGAGGCGGAGACAATACCGGGTCCTTCTACTGATGTCTTTGTAGCGAAAGCTAAGGAATGTGATGTTTTTATCGTTTTTGGAATGGTCGAGATCTGTGACGAAAAATTCTATAACACCGCGGTTTTGCTTGGGCCCGAAGGATTTATAGGAAAATACAGGAAGATGTTTCCTTGGTATCCCGCTGAAGAGAAGTGGCCAGTGACGGCGGGTGAAGACAGCCAGGGCTTTCCTGTTTTCGAAACTGCAATTGGTCGGATAGGCATGTTGATCTGCTATGACATGTGGATTACTGAACCCGCAAGAGCTATCGCGTTGAATGGCGCCGATATTATTGCCTTTCCCACCAATGCGGTCGCCGTGCCAGTAGGTATTGCCTGTGTTGATCATATTCTGCGTACACGGGCACTGGAAAATCACGTATGGATAGTCGCGGCTGATCGTATTGGTACGGAAAGAGGAGTTTCATTTGCTGGACGTAGTCAGGTCGTTGATGTTTTTGGTGGAGTATTGGTCGAGGCCAGTGTCGACCAGGAAGAAATTGTTTATGCAGAGATAACGCCCCGCACGGCAACGAATGATAAAATGTTGGTGCCGGATATTCCTTCGACAGATTTGTGGAAAATTCGTCGCCCTGAAACCTTCTCGCCTATCAGTCGATCAGATTAACCGCTTTTAGCAAGTTTATGCCTGACCTGGAATTCAACAATTTTACGGCAGAATTTTCGCAGCCTGGCTAGACCTCCATCGATTATGCCCGGGCGCTTACAAAACATATAAAATATCAGCACTATGCAATAGTGCCAATAATATCGCCTTCTATCAGTAGTACTTCTGCTTGTTTTTTTATAGTGAGTTTACCAGAGCGGGGTGCTGTCAGTTCGAGCGATACTTTTTCAATCATAATATCTACTAGTACGGCATCCTTTTCTACATCGTCACCATCTTCAAAATACCATGTGGCGATGACCGCTTCCGCGCCATCTTCTACTATGTCATTTGTTATTATTATATCCATACTTAATCGGCCTTCATCATCTCTATAACAGTATCAAAAATTTTATCCTTGTTTGGTAAAGCGAACTGTTCCATGGGTCGACTAAACGGAACAGGAATATCCGGATAAGCAATTCGTCGCGGTGATGTCTTGAAAACCCCACTGTCTTGTTCTGCAACAGACGAAATAATTTCACCAGAAACACCATAACTGATGTAATCATCATCGATCACCAATAGTCGCCCTGTTCTAGAAACTGAATTGAAGATGGTTTCACGATCAAGCGGTACCAGACTACGCAAATCAATCACTTCAGCATCGATACCCTCTTTTTCTAATGCATCAGCCGCATCAAGCGCCATGTGTACAGTCACCCCCAGTCCGACCAAAGTGATATTTTTTCCTTCTCGTACGATGGCGGCTTTACCAAAAGGAACGCCATAGACTTCCCTGGGAACATCAACGATAGATTTTTTAACGGTACCCAGCCAGCCCATACCCTGCAGATTTTTATGCAACATGAAGATCACGGGATTATCATCAGCGATGGCGGTATGCATCAAACCTTTAGCATCATAGGCATTGGAAGGCACAACGACCTTCATCCCAGGCAAGTGTGCAAAGGTGGCATACAAACATTGGCTATGTTGTCCCGCATCACCGTAACCACCACCGACAGAGGTCATCAACACCATAGGTATGGGTTGGTTGCCACCAGAGAAATAAGAATTTTTAGCCGCGAGATTATAGATTGCGTCCATACATACGCCAAAGAAGTCGACGAACATTAGTTCGACGATGGGTCGCATGCCAGCTGCCGCGGCACCTACGGCAGCACCTATGAAGGCTGTTTCAGAAATAGGCGTGTCACGAACGCGATCAGGGCCAAACTGATCCAGTAGGCCGGTTGTGGTGCCAAATACACCACCGAGTTTGGCAATATCTTCGCCCATGACAAATACATTGTCATCGGCTTCCATTTCCTGAGAGATAGTTTCGCTGATCGCCTTGGCGATGGTCAATTTGCGTTTAGGCGTGGTCATAATTTTTTCCTAGGCAAAGACTTTTTCTAATGCTTCTGCGGGTTCGGGTTCGGGTTCTGCACGGGCGAATTCAAATGCCTCGTCAACCTCTTTACACATAGCGTCCTCAATCTTCTTCAATGCAGCTTCACCCAGTGCGCCACTGTCTAGTAAATAAGTTCGAAATGTTGGGATAGGGTCCTTTGAGAAAAGACCATCCTTCTCGCCCTCCGGTCGATAGGCCTCAGCGTCGCCCAAAAAATGCCCGGCTAAACGATAGGTTTCAATCTCTATCAGGCTGGGGCCATCTCCCGCTCGCGCCCTCGCAATAGCACGTTCTGCGGCGTCATAGATAGCTAAAGGATCATTGCCTTCGACATATTCCCCCGGAATGCCATAGGCAGCGGCTCGTACATCGTTTCTAGGTACGGCCGTCGCGTCTTTTTTCGCGACTGAGATACCCCAGGCATTGTCTTCAATGATGCATACAAAGGGGAGTTTCCAGAGCGCGGCAAGATTCATCGTTTCATGAAAGCCACCTTGATTTACCGCGCCTTCGCCAATAAAGGCGACAGCGATACCGGGTTCATTACGTAATTTTCGTGCAAGCGCGACACCCGCGGCAGGCCCCATGCCTTCAGCGATAATGCCGCTACAGGCAAAATTCACCTCGGTATCAAATAAATGCATATGGCCGCCACGGCCGCCAGACAGGCCAGTCTTTTTGCCAAAAATCTCAGCGGTCATGGCCTTCAAATTAACGCCTTTGGCTATTGCTATATGGTGGGGGCGATGGGTTGCGAAGACGGCATCTTCAGCATTGAGATGGGCGCATACACCGACAGCACAGGGTTCCTGGCCATTAGAGAGGTGCATCTCACCGGGAACAGGGCCGTTAGCCATATTAAATACGGGTTGTTTGCCTTCGAGGTAGGCTTGTTCCATGCATTCTTCGAAATAACGGCTTTTGAACATGTTCTCATAAAGCCATTTCAGCGTATTCACATCGGATAGCATTGCTAGTGTCCTCCTGAATGTCTATATCAACCTTTTCGATTCTTACTGATTATCACATACTATTAAATATTGGTCTGTTTCTTGTGTTGGTTTCTGTCGACCCTGAAGTTGCTGAAGACGAGCAAGAACCGTCATGTTTCATGAATAATAATCACCTGGATGAAATTATCGACGATCAGATCAGGAACCTGATGGCAGCGATGGTTTGTGGCAATTGATGGTGAAATAGTCGCATCAACACCTCAAATTTTACAGCCACTTGAGGGCGTTGATAATTGCCACAATTGACAGCCGGGGAGTGACCCCCGTGGCGATGTCTGCCATAATCGTCAGCCTCCAAACCCTGGGAAATCAGTGATATGAACACGAAATTCTTTGTCGTACCCTCCATCCTGGCAGTAGCGCTCGCTGGCTGCGCCGGCACGGACCCTCTCACCGGTGCTAGCCAGAATCAGGTGATATCGGTGCAATACGGTACACTTGAGAATGTGCAACAGGTGGCGATGTCGCCCTCATACGGTAAGGGCGCAGCGATAGGTGGCGGCCTCGGGCTGCTGGCGGGAAGCACCGGCTCCACTGCCACCCAGGTTGGTGCCGCCGCCGCAGGTGCGTTGATCGGCGCCTTTGTCGCGAAGGAGAGCGCTGGCAAGGCTGATAGATATACGGTCTCGCTGGTAAACGGTGGCACCATCGCCATTGTGAGTGAGCATCACGATCTGGTGGCGGGTGATTGTGTATCGATCGAGCAGGGCAAGCACGCCAATATCCGGCGGGTCTCCCCGGAGATGTGCTCAACCCCGAGTTCGCACGCGGCATACGGCGCCATGCACTCCTCTGTCGTGCAAGATGCGGGCGAGTGTGCAACAGCGAAACAGGAATTACTGAAAGCCACGACTGAGGAGCAGACAGATATTGGCTACCGCAAAATGAAGGCGCTCTGCGAATAAAGTAGCGCTCTTCCAGCTACTATAATTAAGACGTACCGATGAAACAACGCTTTGCCCGATGGTTGCTGCAAATCACTGGCTGGCAGTTTGAGGGCGCGCGCCCCGACTATGACCGCTACGTTCTGATCGCGGCACCGCACACCTCCAACTGGGACTTCGCCCTTATGCTGGCCTTCGCCGCGGCATTCGATATCAAGGTCACCTGGATGGCCAAGCACAACCTGTTTTTTTGGCCTATGGGATGGTTTATGCGAGCGATGGGCGGTATGCCGATTATCCGGCACAAAAACACGAATGTGGTCGACTCCATGGTGGAAATATTCAAAACTGCCTCTCAATTGGTGCTGGTTGTGCCCACTGAAGGTACGCGCGAACGAACAGAGCATTGGAAATCAGGGTTCTATCACATCGCCCGGCAGGCCGGGGTACCCATTGTGCCCTCTTTCCTGGATTTCTCGCGCAAACGTGGCGGATTCGGTCCTCCCCTGGAAACCACCGACGATGCGCGTGCTGATATGCAGTACTTCCGCGATTTCTATACTGGGATGAAGGGAAAGTTTCCGGATAAATTCGGACCGATAAGGCTCAGGGAGGAGGAAGATCGGGAGAGTCCTCGGTAGTAGCGCACTGTCACAAATGAAGTGTGGAGGTAGAGTATGCGCTTACCCTGGAACGTACAACGCCTGCAAAATGCAAGCTTTTTGAGGTCTGTGCGGGCTCTCTTATGTACGACTCTTAGAAATTTATTTGTCGATACCGTTCAAAGAAATGGTGCCGCATCTGTCTCTTGCTCTGTGGCCAATTTGCCTTCCCTCCAATTGCGTATGCGTAACTGGCCATTCTCCACCAGGGAATAAGCTGCCGGCACGACCACCAGCGTCAAAATTGTAGAAGTGACCATGCCGCCGATGACCGCAACGGCCAGAGGGCCGTTCGTATCTGCGCCCGCACCGAAACCAAGGGCGGCCGGTAACATGGTAACGATGATCGTCAGTGAGGTCATCAGTACCGGCCGCAATCGCACCGGGCAGGCCTCCAGCAGAGCCTCGTTGATGCCCCTCCCTTCTGCGCGCAACTGGTTTGTAAGATCAATAAGCAGGATGGAGTTTTTGGCGACCAGGCCCATCAATAATACCAGCCCCATCATGGAAAATATATTCAGCGTCATATCAGCAAGCCAGAGTCCGGCCACACCGCCAACGATCGCCAGTGGCTGGGCCAGCATGATAACAAAGGGCTGAATAAATGAATTGAACTGGCTGGCCAGCACCATATACACCAGTACAATCGCCGATATAAAAGCAAACAGCATATACTCACCTGTTCGCTCTAATTCCTCTGAGCGGCCAGTCATTTTCACGTGATAGCCCTGCGGAAGCATTTCCTTGGCGGTTTGTCTGATGATCTCCGCGCCCTCACCTTCGGAAACAATAGGTGTCGCATAAAAATTTCCGGAGTAGCGCATATCATATCGAGTGACCACCGCCGGGCCTACACCCGGCTTAAGGCTCGCTACGGTGTCCAGGCCAACCAATTGTCCATCGCGACCGCGCAGGTAAATGCGGCGTAAATCCGCTGGCACCTGAAAGTCGCTTTCATCGGCCTTTAGTCGCACATCATAACGCTCGCCATCACCAGGCAAGTCGTTATACTTCGCTACATCAAGGCCTCCCGCCAACACGTTAACTGCCAGTGCAATATCGCGGCTTGAAATTCCAATGTCCCGGGCACGGGTACGATCTATCTGCAGCGTGAGCTGCGGTAATTCCATCTGCATATCCAAATCCACATTGCCGCCAAGTTCCGGCAGTGCGTTGAGTTTGTTCAGAAGTTTATGACTCCAAAACTCGATACTGTCAACGTCAGGCCCCAGCAGTACGAATTGTACCGGTTCTCCTCTGCTGCCGCCCACGATAGGCGCCACGCCGGGAAATGTCTTGATGCCTGGAATTTCTGCCAAATCTTCGCGCACTTCATCGATAACACCGAACATGTGCAACTCACGCTGTTCCCGTGGAACCATTCGTACATAAATCTCTCCCCGGTTGGCTTGACCCTGCAAACCTGTTCCGATGGTGGACAGCCAACTGGCTATCTCTTTGTGCCTGGCAAGGTGTTTTTCCACTTCAGCCAAGCGCTGATTGGTATATTCCAGGGTTGAGCCCAACGGAGTCTTAAAACTGACCAGGAAACGACCTTCATCCTCTTCCGGAAGGAACCCCTTACCGAGTTCCCCCATAAAAAAACCACTGGGATAAACTGCGATAATGGTCAGTATAATCACGCCCCAGCGAAGTTTTAATGCCCTGCCCAATACTGACCGGTATAACCGCTCCATCGCATCAAATCCGCCTTCAAGCCAGCGATAGATGGTACCGTGTTGTTTGCCAACCTCCAGAAAGCGGGAGCACAGCATGGGAGTCAAGGTAAGCGACACAAACATGGAGACCAGCACACCGAAGGTCATCACCACAGCAAAAGCAGCAAAAAAGTTACCGATAATACCCCCCATAAATATTACCGGAGCAAAGATGGAAACCAGGGTCAAGCTAGCGGCCATCACCGCAAATACTACCTGGTTGGTACCGTGCAAAGCAGCACTCCTGGGGTCTGGATCTATGCTCTCCCGATGGCGATAGATGTTTTCAAGCACCACAATGGCATCGTCCACGACGATACCAATCAGCAACAGCAAGCCGAGAAGAGTCATGGTATTGAAGGTATAACCAAAGAAATAAATGATCGCTACAGCGCCCAATAAGGATACTGGAATAGCCAGTACAATAATGGCTGTGGCTCGCAAATTCCTCAAAAACACCAACACTATCAGGCCTGTCAAAAGGGAGCCAAGCAGAAGATGTTCCTCTAGTGCGTTTACCAGTTCATTGATTAAATCAGCATCATTGGTGGCAATGGAAATACTCATGCCGGCTGGCAGCCGTGGTATGATCTCCTCGTTCAAGCGCTTGTTAACCGCATCGATGATAGCAACCGCATTCGACCCGCTGACTTTGAGAATCCCCAGAGCTACCGTGGGCTCATCGTTAAATCGTGCCAGTCGGCGATTGTCAGCCAGACCATCTTCGATAGCAGCGATATCTCCAAGGCGCAGGGGAGCGCCCTCCCGGTAGGCAACAATTAACTGCTCAAGATCCTCCGGTTTGTGAAACTCCAAATCCAGCTTTATCAGATACTCACTGCTTTTGCCCGCCAAAAAGCCACCTGGCATCTGAAAATGTTCACCTTCAAAGGCGCGAATCAGTTCCTGGGTGGTAATCCCGTAGGCATTCATCCGCTCGATATCAAGATTGACGCGGATGGTGCGTTCACGCTTACCGGCCAGGCGTACTTCACCAACGCCATCGATATTTTCAATCCGTTTTTTGATGACTGTGCGGGCATATTGGTTCAGCTGTTGTATCGTGCGGTCGCCCTGCAAAGCAATCCACATAATAGGGATCGCACCAAATTCAACCTTCGCGACAATAGGCGGGTCTGCATCCTCGGGCAAAAGCCGCAGGACTTGATTGACCTTGGCCTGCACTTCGTTAAAAGCAACATCGGTATTCTTGGATAATTCGAACCGAATAACCACGACCGAGGCACCGGGTGAAGAACTGGACGTCACATGTTCTATACCAGGCACGGCGTTAACAGCAATCTCAATCAGGTTAGTGAGACTGGCATCTATAACCTCGGGATTAGCGCCCGGCAATGCGGTAGTCACTGAAATCATAGGGGCATCGATCTTGGGGAAACGATCCACTCCTATGCGGTCAAAACTGACCAGGCCAAACAGGACCAGTGCCGCGCTCAGCATCCACGCCAGCACGTGGTTATCAATGGATATTTCTGGCAGCTTCATGAGTCTTTCACATCCACCGGTGCACCATCGGTGAGAAAAGCCGCACCATCTGCCGCGACCTGTTCACCGGCTTCCAGCCCTGAAAGAATCTCCACATAGCCATTCTGGCGCAGTCCGGTGGTTATCATCCGCTGCACTGCTATACCCTCCTTAAGTACATAGACAATGGTGCCAGCCGGCCGGAGCACCACACTGACCTCCGGTAACATGATGGCGTCTTCATGCAAAGCAACGCGCACGGTGCCCGTGACAGTGGCGCCGGGCTTCCAGGGACCAGGGTTCTCGACATTGATGATAATCTGCGCAGCGCGGCTACCAATCGTAACTGAAGGCCGCACGTCACTGACGCTGGATTGCACTGTCACACCCGGGGCAGATGGGCTGGTCAACCGGACCGGCAGGCCACTGCGCAGTTGGGGCAAAAGTGTTTCCGGATACGGGAGTCTCGCCCGTAACCGCTGCAGGTTGGTTATACGCATCAATGGCGAGCCAACGGTCACATAGCTCCCCTGTGAAACGCGGATTTCATCAATCCTGCCATCAACCGGGCTGGTAATCCGGGCTTTTTTGATGTCGCGCTGCGCTTGTTGCAAACGCACCCGGAATGAAGCGAGCTCAGCTTGAAGCGCGGCCTCCTGCGCTTCGGCATCGTCCAATGTTGACTGGTTGGTCAATTCTTTTCGCACGAGGGCACGATAACGCTCCGTTTTCAAATGCTGTGCGTGAAGCAACGCCTCCAGCCGGTCTATGTCAGCCTCGGCCATAGCTTCTGAGAGGTGGAAATCATCGGCGATAATCTCTGCGAGTAACTGCCCCTGTTTGATGAGTTCGCCTACCTCAACATTCATGGAACCAAGCTGTCCCTCCACTTCAGCAGCGATCAGCGGCTCAACCCTGGTCTCCAATTGCCCCACCGAGGACTCCCATACCTCAATATCTCGAGATATGGCCGTAGTGGCGGTAACCGGCGTGCGCCGACTGTTTGCCTCTTGCGCCCCGGATTGCTGTTCACTACCCCAGGCAAGGGTTGTCATAACCATGAAAAGGCAGGGAAAAATGATGTTAAAACGTGTATTGATAACTTTACTCCATGCTTGCCGCAGGCGCACATTTTCAGATGGCAGGTTGGTTTTTCAGGCTTCCCGGTCGAACCCGTAATTATAGGAAAAACAAACGGGGTATGGCCAGCAAATTTCCTTCTGGATCGGAAATACTGAACCTGAAAAAAGGATAGAGTGGTCACATCACCACCTCAAATCTTGCTTGCAGCAGTCCCCTGGAGATATGTTTCAGCCCTGCCTGGGTCAGAGTACAC
>Ga0164313_10005471_pt1 | contig 11229 bp, 9 predicted proteins | sample GuaBasSedimGuay4_FD_113735 | JGI IMG/M metagenome (GOLD analysis project Ga0164313, IMG submission 113735) | Subseafloor sediment microbial communities from Guaymas Basin, Gulf of California, Mexico - Guay4, Core 4569-4, 0-3 cm | ecosystem: Environmental > Aquatic > Marine > Hydrothermal vents >...
AGCGTCCAGTACTCGCCGCTGGTGCGCTTGGCGCGGGAACTGCTGGGCTCCGAGCAGCGCCTGCTCAGCGTTGGCGCGGCCGTGCGCCGGGTGCTGCCCGACTCGGTGGTCAGAGGGCTCATGCGCCTTGGAACCCAGCCGGTGGACGGCCTGCCGGAGGATGTCCATGCGCGACTCACCGAGACGTTCACGGAAGATATCTTGCGCCTGCGCGCGCTCACCGGCCTGCAACTCGTCTCGGAGGTCGACGCCAAGCCGGAGCGCCCGCGCTCATGACAACCCGGCGGCCCGCTTGACCTGACGCGAGAGCGCCGAGACATCGTGCAACACACGCTTCACCTGACGCACGCCCGGCACGGCGCCGAAGTCGACCCCGGCGAATGCCGTCAAGAACCGAAAGTCAGCGGGCTCGGCGTTGTCTCCAACCCCCATCCTGTACAGGTCGAACGGCGACGTCGTGGGGCATGGGTTGGCGTTGGCGATGAAGTTGAACGCCGCCCTGTATCCGCACCGACGCGCGAGCTCTTGCGTCTCCTGCGTATAGGCACTCGCGCCGCCAACAGGATACGCCAACGTGTCGACGGGGGTGCCAAGCTGCCCCTCCAGGATCGCCTTGGACATCCTGAGCTCTTGCTCCTGCTCGGTCAGGTCCAGGTGAGCGAGAATGCGATGCGTGTGCGTGTGCGACCCGATGTCCATGCCTGCCGCGCTCAGCTCACGCACCTCGTCCCAGTTCATGAACAGCTCGGCGCCATCCCGCTCGCCCAGCGAGCACCCGGTGGCGTCTCGCAGCTGTTGCAGCTTGAGTTCGATCGGCAGCTCGGAGCGCTTGAACGCCGCCAGCACCTGACGGATGGCCTCGCCATGGGGCGGTCCGATGGGCAGACGCTCGCACCACGGCTCGATCTCGAGCTGTGCCTGCTTGGCCTGCCGAACCATCATGGCGACCTCGTCCCACCAAGGAACGCGGGTGCTCCCGATGTACGAGGTCGGAAGAAAGAACACCGCCGGCACACCCTCTGAGCGCAGGATCGGAAACGCCGCCGCGTAGTTGTCCCGATACCCGTCATCAAACGTGATCATCGCCAGCGGCCGCTGCGGCCTGCGACCAGACTCGATCAGATCCAACAGCTGCGACATACGAATCACATCGAAGCGAGCCCGGATCAGCCTGACCTGCAGCGCAAAATGCGCTTCATCGCAGGAGAACACGTTCGGGTCGAAGCGCGTCTTGCCTGCGTCGCCCACGCGGTGGTAGTTGAAGATGTAGACAGCCGGCGGAAGCGTGCGCCACCTGTACGCTGCCAGGCCCGCGAGCCGCAGCAAATCGCGCTTCATCTCGTACCGGTTCATGGTTCTTCCCACCGCCTGGGCGCAAAGCCTACCCGACGACCGTCGACGCGGCTAGCCGCGCGAGCGCAAGCCAGGGCCCGTTGCTACGCTTCCGACCCCCTTATCCACCTGAGTCGCCCGATGACCCACTGCCTGTCGCCACGCTGCTTGCTGCTGTTGAGCCTGGCCGCCCTGGCCCCCGCCGCCGAGGCTCAGGCCCACGAGCCCCCGCCGAAGCCTTCGGCGCTCGTGAGCTCTCCAGCCCTGGCCCCCCACCCGATGCGCCCGCGGGCGCCTGGTGACTCGCTCTCCGCCCGACAGATCGATGCGCTGATTGACGAGTTCCTGGCTCTGCCCTGGTGGAGCCGTGATGGCCTGCTGGCCCGGGACAAGCTCGCGGCGCAGCTCGACGAGCTGCCTCCACTGACGGCGCGCGAGGCCAAGTCGTGGCGCAAGAAGCTGCTTGACCGCGCCCAGAAGCTGGACGCCAAGCTGCCCAAGAAGAGCGGTCGCCACTTCCTGTGGGAAGACGACGATCGCGGCATGTTCATCGTGGGCGGCAAGCTCAAGAAGCCCAAGGGGCTGCTGATCGGCATGCACGGCGGTGGCGTCGGCGCCGGCGACGCCTGGGCCAGCCACAGCAAGCTCAACAATGCCGCCGAGAAGATGGGCTGGCTGGCCATCTTCCCCCAGGTGCTCGAGCTCACCGAGCTCGGCTGGACGGACTCGGGCACCGAGGAGTTCGTGCTGCAGCTCATCGACCGCGCCCGCCGCACCTGGAAGATCGACCCCAACAAGGTGTTCCTCTCCGGGCACTCCATGGGCGGCTACGGCAGCTGGGTTCTCGGGGCGCACCACGCCGACGTCATGGCGGCCCTGGCCCCGGCGGCCGGCGCCCCCACGCCCTACATGAACGCCAGCGGCGAGGTCTTCGACATCGGCTCGGGCGTCGTGCCGAGCCTGCGCAACGTCCCCATGGTCATCTACCAGAGCGCGGACGACCCCAAGGTGCCGCCGGACGCCAACCGCGTGGCCGTGGCCAAGCTGGAAGCAGCGCGAGAGCGCTGGGGCGGCTACGACTTCGAGTACTGGGAGGTGGAGCATCGCGGGCACGATGTCCCTCCCGGTGGCATGAAGGCGCTGCTCGAGAAGATCAAGAAGCGTGAGCGTGAGCCCCTGCCCGAGCGCCTCGTCTGGCAGCCGGCGCTCAACTGGAAGCGGCACTTCTACTGGCTGTGGTGGGACTCTCCAAAGCATGACGCCATCCTGCAGGCCGACCTCGACAAGGACGCCAACACCATCCACATCCGCTGCGACAGGCCCGTCACCGGCCTGCACGTGCTGCTCAACGAAGAGCTGGTCGATCTGGACGCGGAGCTCGTGGTGCTGCTGGGCGATGAACGCAAGGAAGTCTGGCGAGGCATCCCGGAACGCCGCCTGTCGACGCTGCTGCGCACGGCGGCGCGCAACGACCCGGAACTCGTATTCGAGGCCATGGTCCCCGTTGTGGCGCGCTGAGGCCCGCCGGCTTGGAGAGCGACGTCAGACGCCGCCGGCAGCATCGAGGCACACTCTGGCCGAGTTCAGAACGATCTCCCCCAGAAACGTAGACTGCCCACAGTGATCGCAGTGACCGTCTCGCTCGCGTGATCAGCGAGCCTGCAATGTTCACGGAAGAGGAGCATCGACATGCCGAATCGAAGAGAGCATGACCACTTGGTCACCAGCAAGTTCAAGGTGGAGATCGAGGGCGTCACCCAAGGCGCCTTCGCGGCCGTGGACGGGCTCGAGTCCTCGACGGAGGTCGTCCGTTACGCCGACGGCAGCGACCTCATCGAGCGCAAGCGACCCGGGCGGACCCACTACTCCAACATCGTGCTGCGACGCGGCTACGTGAACACCGATGAACTCTGGCAGTGGTACAAGCAAGTCAGTAACGGCGTGGTCGCGCGCAAGTCGGGCTCGATCATCATCTGCGGCGACGATGGCTCCGAGATCTTCCGTTACAACTTCTTCGAGGCCTGGCCCTGTCGCTGGAAGGGCTTGGTCCTCGACGGCCAGAACACCAAGAACCTCGTCGAGGAGATCGAGCTCGCGGTCGAGGTGATCGAACGCGGCTGATCCGGGTCGCTCAACGTGAACCTCAAACCGATCGAAGCGCTGCTCGTCCCGAGGCTGAAGCGGCTGCTTGGGCGACGCGTGATCGTGCTGGCCGGCCCCGAGATGGCGCCGCCGCTCGCGGGGCTGCAGCCCACGGTCTGCGTGCACGCTGCGCGCTTCATCGACCACGGGGGCCAGACCGAGGAGGGCGCGCGCACCGGACGGCAGCCCGTGCGCGTGTCCGGCCGTCTTCGGGGCTTCGAGGAGCAGCGCCCGGCGCACATCGTGGTCGTGGTCACGGGGATCGCCGCGACCCACCGGCAGGCTCAGGAGCTCTGCGAACCCATCAGCACCGAGGTGCTGCTGCGGCTGGAGTCGCTCTCCGACGTGCCGCTGGGCGCTCGGCCCGGGGGCGCAGGCTCACTCGTCTTCGGCGACGCGCGCGCGTGCCTGCACGAGGCGGTCTACCAGCGCGACACTCTGGATGACATCGGCTACCACCTCGGGCGCATGACGTTCCACCTGCATGGCTTCCTTCACGTGCGCCTGACTGGAAACGCGCTCAGCCGCCGCTCGCGCACCAGCGCCCCGGCACCCGGAGCCGGTGGAGCACCCGCAAAGAAGACGGGCAAGGCAGCCTCAAGCAAGGCGCCAGGCAGGGCCGTGAAGCGAGCCTCCCCGACGGCTCGCAGCAAGGCCAAGAAGAAGCCCCCGAGGCGCGGGCGCTGAGCGGCGTCGCGGGCTGCCCGTGCGAGCGCACCCGGCTGCCACGGGTGGGGTGTAGGATGCTCCCCTCCCCGCGACGGTGTGACTGACGGTGGGCGTTGCCCCCTCTCCGCCCGTTACGGGAATGGCCGTGTCAGGTTGAAGACTTGGACGACGCTCCCGAAACCGACGCCATGCCCAGCGAACTCTGGATCAGGCTGGGCATCCTGCTGCGGCGACCCTGGTGGCGGAATCCAGAGCGCTACTCCCACGAGCTGATCAGCGACGACTACTGGATCCTCGCGGGGCGTTGGGACACGTTCTGCCGCAAGATCTCCCCGGCCAGGATCCACCCGAGGCTCGGCTGGGTCCAGGGCCCGGTCTCAAAGGAGAACCCGCTCGGACTCGTCCCCGCCACGACGCGCCGGCTGGTCAAGGACGGGCGGCCGAAGCTGCTCTGCATCGGCGACTCCTACATCGACGGTCCGGTGTCGGACGAGGACAAGCTGCCTCAGCTGTTGGACTCGTGCCTTGAGCGCGTCGAGGTGCTCAACCTGGGAGTCGGGGGCTACGGCACCGGCCAGATGCACTTGCTGCTGCGCGAGACGCTGCCGCTGGTCGACCGCCCCAGCCTGATCCTCGTCGGTGTGGAGCAGTTCAGTTTCGATCGCGCGGGGCTCGGCGTGCGGTCGTACCAGAAGCCGCGTCTGGTGCTGCGCGACGATGGCGGTCTCGAGGTGACCAACGTCCCCATCGACCCCAACCCCAGGCGTTTCTTCCGCAGGGCGAAGCTCAAGCTGCGCAGCCTGCGCGAAGCGGCGCTGCGCATGGAGTTGTCGCACCCCTCGGGATCGGACTACGGCTTCGACGACAAGGTCGCGGTCAACCGGGCGATCCTGAGCGCCAACCAGAAGCTGGCGCAGGACGCGGGCGCCGACCTGCTGTACGTGCTCTTCAGTGATCATCCGCAGCTGACGCAGCCCGACCGGCGCAGCGCGTTCTTCCGCGAAGAGCTGGCGGCCCGGCAGATCGACTTCATCGACACGGGGCCGATCCTGCTGGCCCATGCTGAGGCTCATGGCACGGACGCCGCCGAGCTCTACAGCAACGGGCACCTCACGGGCAGGGGCAATCGCATCGTGGCTGCCGCGATCGCCAGCAAGTTGGCTCGCCTCGGAGCGACCACGGATAGATGACCGCCCCCGCTCGCCTCCCCCACCAGCGACCGCCGCAGGCCAAGCGCCTGGGGGGGGCCTCAAGCAACCCGTCAGTAGAGCGGGTAGATGTTGGGGTTCTGCGCCTTCGCGCGCTTGCGCGTCTTGCCGAAGAGCCTGCGAACCAAGCGCGCAAGGCGACCCGGACGACGACCCTCCCCCGGCTCGGCGTTGGAGCCATGCGGGCGGGCGGGCTCGGCAACCGGAGCGCCCTCCGGCTGAGGCTCGGTCTGGTGGTTGGTCGTCATGGGTGCGGGCCGCTTGATGTCCTCGTGAGCGACTTCATGAGAGTATACCCCTTGAGCTTGAGCCGCCCGGCTCGGGGGCCGGAGCGCCTCAGGCCTCCCCCTGACGGCCACGCCGACAGTGATCGCGAGGCACCAGAATCGCCATGGCTTCAGAGTCCGATTCCATGACAGCGCCTGCTCGATCATCGATCGGCGAGCGGGTGCGCGCGTTCTACGAGGAGCTGCCGTTCAACTACCACTCCTCGGTCGACTCGGCCGTGGAGCACATCCGTCAGAATCCAGTGCCCCTCAGCTACCCGGACCTGCACGCGCTGCTGTCTGGTGGGGCCGTGTCGACGGTCCTCGAGTTCGGCTGCGGGGCAGGCTGGCTCAGCAACGCGCTCGCCTTGCACTACGACGTGAAGGTCACGGCGGTGGACTTCAGCGCCAGGGCGCTAGGGCGGGCCGAGGCCGTCGCCGACGCGCTCGGCCTGCGCGAGCGCGTGGACTTCGTGCACTCGAACCTGTTCGACTTCGACGCCGTTCAGCCCGTGGATCTCGTCATCTCCTTGGGCGTCCTGCATCACACCGGTGACGCGGGCGCGGCGTTCGAGCACATCCAGCAGTTCGCGGGCCCCGGCGCGCACGTTTACGTGGGGCTCTACCACCTCTACGGTCGGCGCGAGTTCCTGCGCGTCTTCCGGGAGTTGTTCGAGCAGGGCGGGGAGCCCCTCGCGTTCCGTCACTATCGCCAGCTCGACGACGCCCGTCAGGGCGATCCCGAGCACATGCGCTCCTGGTTCCGCGACCAGCTGCTGCACCCGCACGAGACGCTGCACACCCTGCGGGAGGTGGCGCAGTGGTGCCTGCGAGACCGGCTGGAGGTCATCAGCACGAGCATCAACGGGTTCCAAGCGCTGGTCGACCTGGCCGCGCTGTTCGAGCTGGAGAAGGACTACGAACGCCGTTCCCACCAGGCCAACGTGATCGAGCAGCGCTACTTTCCTGGGTTCTTCGTGGTCATGGCGCAGCGGCAGTGACGCAGCCCACGGCGAAGCGGCAGGCGACGAGAGCTGAGCCCGAAGCGGCCGCAGATCCTGCGCAGACGGGCCCCCTCGACTGGACCGAGCTCTGGTACCCGGTCGCGTTCGTGCAAGACCTGCCGCTGGATCGGCCCTCCGCCGTGTCCATCCACGATCGCCCCTTGGTCCTGCACCGTGACGAAAACGGGAGCTGGGCCTGTGCCCTGGATCGCTGCCCCCACCGGCTCGCCCGGCTCTCGGATGGGCGACTCCACGCTGGCAAGCTCGAGTGCCTCTACCACGGCTGGCAGTTCAGCGCAGCCGGGAGGTGCGTGCACATTCCACAGCTGCCCGCTGGACAGCAGGCGCCGTCCAAGGCTGAGCTCCAGACTTACCTGGTCGTCGAACGGCAGGGGCTGCTGTGGGTCTGGCTGGGTGACCGCGGCCGGGCCGACCCGGAGACCATTGCCACCATCGAGGAGCTGGACGACCCCGAGGTGAGCTCCACCGACTTCATGATGGACCTGCCCTACGAGCAGTCCTATCTGGTCGAGAACGTGCTCGACGTGGCGCACATCCACGTCGCCCACGACGGCATGCGCGGCGGAGGACTGCGACGGCATGCGAAGCCCCTGGAGTTTGCGTTCGACTCCTACTCGAGAGACGGCATCGACGCGAGCTTCCGCACGCTCGGCATGGATGCGTCCGAGGGCCCCGCGCTGGAGCGTGCCAGGGTCGGCCTGAGAGGCCCCCATCTGGTCTGGTACCGGTCCGACTACGTCGATCGGTCCCTGCGCTCCGGGTTGGCGCTCTACGCCTTGCCCCTGGGAGCAGCGAGGTGTCGGCTGATCTACCGTGCCTACTCGAACTTCGGAGCGAAGCGGATCCTCGAGCCGCGTTGGTTCCGTCACGGCACCCTCTGCACGATCCTCGAGCAAGACATGAACGTCGTCGTCGGGCAGAGCGCCTGGATCGACAGCAGCGAGACCCCGCTCAAGGACGCCTGGTTGCCGATCAAGTCGAGCGACCCGCTCGTGGTGAAGTACCGCCAGTGGCTCGATGAGTACGGACGCGACCTGCCCAATCACCGCGGCTTCTCGAGCACCGGCGTTCCCGTGCGCAGCCTCGCTCAGGTCGCCAAGACACGCAGCGCCGTGAACGACAAGCAGCGCTATCTCCAGCACACGCAACTCTGCTCCTCATGCTCCAGAATGCACCGGGTGGCCGTCAGGACCCACTGGGTCGGCTCGGCGGCCACGCTGCTGCTGCTGGTGGGGACCGCCTGGTGGGGGCAGAGCACGGCGGGCGGGCTGCTCGGAGTCGCGGCCCTGCTGGCTGGAGCGCTGGTCCTGACAGCGAACCGGATCCGGCTGCGCCTGGAGCGACCGTCCCTGGGTGCGTAGTCGCTCGGCAGGTCGAGCAACACACCCACGCAGCGCCGACCGAGGGGGCGGACAGGTCGCCCGGTCCGGTATCCCCCTGCGGCTGCTAGAGACGCAGCCGGCGTCCACCAAGTTGCTCCTTGGAGGACCCGGTTCTCCTCCACGAGGGACTCGATGACCTCTTGCTAGCGGCGGCCCATCCAGCCTGCGACGGAGGCCAGAAGGAGTTGGAGAGGCTGGATCGAAGCGTTCATCCGGCCATCGTAGGCGTGCGCAAGTCCGTGGTCCGTGGCCAGTTACGGCACGGCTGAGTTTGTGGGCAGGACGGTCCCCGCCTGTCCACGCAGACGGGGGCCCCACGACCGCGAAGGTCGTGGGGCCCCAAGGGTGTTGCGGATAGCCGCTGCGGCTCGTGAGAGCCGCCGGAGCGCGCCTGGACAAAGCATCGATCCCCGAGCAACTGACCTGGGCGTCGAGTGACAGGCTCGGGTGCAGCCCCGAGTGGCAGCGCCGCTGATGCACGGTGCCGCCACCCGGGCCCTGCTCAGATCAGGGGCTGACCCCCTTGATCGCGTTGGACATGGCGACGCTGTGCACCGCGGCGGTGTCCCAGATCAGCCACTGCAGCCAGAATTCCGTACCCACCGGCAGCCCCGTGGAGGGGATATTGAGACCCACAGAGATCTCGCCCACGGCCGAGGTCATGATCGCGGACGTGTGGTTCCCCATACCGGGCACGACCGTGCCGCCAAAGATGCCCCTCGGATCACTCTCCAGGTTCCAGCAGAGCCACGCGGACGCCGTCGGCGCAGCATTGCACAGTTCAAAGAGGTTGCTGCTGCCTGCGGTCAGATCGCCGGAGCCCACCAGCAGCGGGTCCCCGGTCACTCCAGGCAGGGCAAAGCCCTGGTGGGTCCACGTGTCGGGACTGTCCGGCCGGCTGTACATCTGCATCGGGTTGTAGCCGAAGCGGCGGGCCAGCACGTTCGCGGGCTTCGTGGCCTCGGCCTCGACGAGCCAGTATTCGGTGCTGGACAGGCTCGGAAGCGCCCAGGTCCCCAGAAAGGGCGTGCAAGCGGACCAGGTGGTACTCGGCGCACCGGACGCGAAGGACACGACGCGCGCTGCGTCGGCGCCCGGTCCGCGCTCGATCAGGACGAGCTCGTCGTTCGTGTCGATGTCCTCAACGTTCGCCACGAGCAGCACCGTGGAGCTGGCCAGCGGGAGCTCCCAGCCGGCGAAGGCGAGGACGTCCCCGTAGTTGCTCCAGCCCCAGTGCCAGTCGTCGGCGTCGGCGTCGAAGTGGAACATGGTGACCCAGGTCGTCGTGCCGAAGCCCAAGGCCTCGTCCCGGCCATCGCCGTCGAAGTCGCCGATCTGGAGCCCTTCCTTGTAGGGATAGATCCCGTCGCCGACAGCCGGGTCGCCGTAGTTGCTCCAGCCCCAGTTCCAGTCGCCGTTCTCGAAGTGGAACATGGTCATCCAGCCCGGTCCGATGCCGAGCAACTCGTCGGCGCAATCTCCGTCGAAGTCACCGACCTCAAAGTGATCCCTGTAGGGATAGATCCCGTCGCCGACAGCCGGGTCGCCGTAGTTGCTCCAGCCCCAGTGCCAGTCGCCGTTCTCGAAGTGGAACATGGTCATCCAGCCCGGTCCGGTGCCGAGTAACTCGTCGGCGCCGTCTCCGTCGAAGTCACCGACCTCGAAGCGATCCCTGTAGGGATAGATCCCGTCGCCGGCAGCCGGGTCGCCGTAGTTGCTCCAGCCCCAGTTCCAGTCGCCGTTCTCGAAGTAGAACATGGTCATCCAGGACCCGGACACGCCGAGGAGTTCCTCCTCGCCGTCCCCGTCGTAGTCGCCGGGGTAGAGGTTGGCGTAGTCCTCGATTGCGCCACCGCCGGCGTCGAACCCGGCCCAGGTCTCCGCCCAGCCGCCGCTGTCACCGCTGTCTGGAACCCCGGCCGCCGCCTGTACCGATCGACGAAGGTTGAGCCGTCCGTAGCCGAACGTCGAGTCGACGCCCACCGCGCCCAGATCGTCGCAGCCCTGCTTCAAGATGTCCTCCACCTCATCCGGGGTCAGCGTCGGATCCTCGGACCAGATGACGGCGATGGCGCCGGCAACGATCGGGCAGGAAAGGCTGGTACCGTTCACCGCTTGGTAGGCCGCGTCGTGATCACGAGCCGTCGTGTAGATGGCAACGCCGGGAGCCACCATGTCGACGAAGGGGCCGTAGTTCGAGAAGCCCGCAAGGGCATCGTTCTGGTCGGTCGCCCCCACCACGATCACGTCGTCGTCATCGCGGTCGTTCAGCGTCATGTTGACGCTATCGTTCGCCGCGGCCCACACAAGGAGGCCACCCTGGGACTTGATGTAGGTGGCGGTCGAGAGCACCGCGGGGCTGGCCGCGCCGCTGTAGCTCACGCTCGCGACGCGATCGCCGCTCTCGATCGCGGTTCGGGCAGCGTGGAGCAGAACCGAATGACTGGCGCCCCCGCTGGCGATCTTACTGACGCGCAGCATTCGATGGGAGATGTTCCAGCCGACCCCAACGACCCCCACCCCGTTGTCGCCATTGGCCGCAGCCGCCCCGGTCGTCAACGTACCGTGCCCGTGCACGTCCGAGATGTCGCCTCCATCGAGCTCCCATACCTGATCAACCGCGTCGTAGCCTTCGAGCCGGTTCAGCATCAGATCCTGGTGCGAGACTCTGACTCCAGTGTCGCAGATCCCGACCCCGACGCTGGGCGCCCCCTCCTCGAAGCACCAAGCCTCACACGACTCGATCCGATCGTGGTGCCACTGGATGGGTTCGAGATCGTCGGGACAGTGAGTGGGAAACAGAATCCAATTCGGCACCGCGTACTCGAACCACCCCGTCCCGCGAAGGGACGCGGCGACCTCGTTCTCCTGCCCAGGCGGGATTCGGACCACGTACTCATCGGTGGCCTCGATGTACTCGCGGGTGTCGAACGATGACTGCACCAACTCGTGGGCCAGCCGGGCGCTGAGCGCCGCTTCAGCGCGATCGGCGTCCTCTCGGTCTGCCGATCGGGGACGGACGATCAGCTCACCTGAGAAGCGACGAACGCCCTCCACTTCCGTGAACACCTGGGCCGAGGCCACCTGGGCCTCCGGCGCCGGCGCCAGCAGGGGGAGGAGCAGCAGCGAGAACACGTAGGACTTCATGATCGGCTTCCTGATTCGGGTTGGTATTTCGAGGAAAGAAGACCGGCCCGCCCGGGGG
>Ga0164313_10005472_pt1 | contig 11229 bp, 9 predicted proteins | sample GuaBasSedimGuay4_FD_113735 | JGI IMG/M metagenome (GOLD analysis project Ga0164313, IMG submission 113735) | Subseafloor sediment microbial communities from Guaymas Basin, Gulf of California, Mexico - Guay4, Core 4569-4, 0-3 cm | ecosystem: Environmental > Aquatic > Marine > Hydrothermal vents >...
AGCAGCCGAGGAGTAGGCCGAGCGTCATCAAGGTCGCAGTTGCACGAAGCGGGTCAACCGACGGCACCCGCTCTACATAAGCCCGACTCGGGGACGCTTCCACGGGTTTCGGCTCCGTTTTCGCCACCGCATCGCTGCAGCCCCGCTTCACAGCCCTTCTGGATTGGTCGTGTAGTGGCGGAAGTGCGTATTTCGTAGAAAGGGTGATCGGTCAGCTTTCCGGGCCCCGGTTGGCTTCATGCGAGCTATCTGGCCCGAGGCGGCCCTATGCAATGATCTGCTGCCGTCAGTCGGGCGCTCTTGGCCCCGTCCGTGAAGCGAGATGCCCCCTATCACGCCCATCGACACGCCATCCGCCATCGCCGCCCTCGATGCCGATGAGCTCCGCGATTTGGTCGTGGCAATTCTCCCGGCCCTCGGACCCGCAGACCGTGCCTCGGTCATCCAGCGCGCGATGGATGTTGCCGCCCGTGGTCGGTCGGGATGGTCACCAACGACTCTCACTCGGCAATCCTTTCGAGAGCTCCTCGGCTTTGCAGCGGCGGCGGAGCGCATCGGGTGGGCAGAGCCTTCGGGAGTCTGACTGCGGATCGGGACGTGACGTTCGAGCATGTCGGCCTTGCACGCCCAGGCGAACTGATCACCGCAGCTTGTTGGTCGCTTCAGCGACGTCGCTTTTTCGGGCCCCTCTTGGACCCCTTGCGCGCGCCCTTTCGTGCACCCCCTCGTGAGCTATCTCTCTTGGGGCCGGCTCCGGCGTCGAGGCCCTCTTCAAGGCTCACTATGCGGTCCCGGAGCCTCGCCGCGGTCTCGAACTCGAGGTTCTCTGCCGCGACGAGCATCTCGCTGCGCAGCTCTTCGATGAGCTCCGGAAGCAGCTCCGGGTCTCCTTCGCCGACGCCCTTCTTCAGGATGGGGATCACGACGTAGTCGTGGGTTCCGGCGGTCGGGTCCATGTCGAAGACGGCCTTCTTCACCGTCTCCGGCGTGATGCCGTGTTTGACGTTGTAGGCCGCTTGGATCACCCGGCGCCGGAGGGTCTCGTCCATGGCGCCCTGCATCGCTTTGGTGATCCGGTCGGCGTACATCATGACCCGGCCGTTGACGTTTCGGGCGGCGCGGCCGGAGGTCTGGATCAGAGATCGGGGCGAGCGCAGGAAGCCCTCCTTGTCGGCGTCGAGGATGCCGACGAGGGAGACCTCGGGTAGGTCGAGGCCCTCCCGGAGGAGGTTGATGCCGACCAGTACGTCGAACTCCCCGCGCCGGAGGTCCCGGAGGATCTCCATGCGTTCGAGGGTGTCGATGTCGGAGTGCAAATACCGGATCTTCACGCCGAGCTCCGTGTAGTACTCGGTCAGATCCTCGCTCATGCGTTTGGTCAGGGTGGTGACCAGCACGCGCTCGTCGTTGGCGACCCGCAGGCGTATCTCTTTCAAGAGGTCGTCGACCTGGTGCTTTGCGGGCCGCACCTCGATGACTGGGTCCATCAACCCCGTCGGGCGGATCACCTGCTCGACCACCACCCCGGCGGTCTGCTCTATCTCGTAGTCGCCGGGGGTCGCGCTGACGTAGAGGACCTGGTTCACCTTGCCCTCCCACTCGTCGAACTTGAGAGGCCGGTTGTCGAGGGCGCTCGGCAGGCGGAAGCCGTGGGAGACGAGGGTCGTCTTGCGAGAGCGGTCGCCCTTGTACATGGAGCCTATCTGCGGGACCGAGATGTGGGACTCGTCGAGGACGAGCAGGTAATCGTCGGGGAAGTAGTCGATGAGGGTCGGCGGGGCCTCTCCGGCCTTCCGCCCCGACATGTGGCGCGAGTAGTTCTCGATACCGTGGCAAAAGCCCATCTGCTCGAGGAGCTCGAGGTCGTACATGGTGCGCTGTTCGAGGCGCTGCCGTTCGAGGAGCTTGTTCTCGGACTCGAGGAGGGTGAGGTGCACCTGGAGTTCTTTGCGAATCGACTCGAGGGCGACCTTCCGCTGCTCGGCGGGCGTGACGTAGTGGGAGCCGGGGAAGATGGTGTACTGGTCGAGCTCGCCGAGGGTCTCGCCGCGGAGGGGGTCGACCTCGCGGATCGATTCGATCTCGTCGCCCCAATACTCGATGCGCACGGCGACGTTTTCGGAGTGGGCGGGGAAGATCTCGACCACGTCGCCGCGTACCCGGAAGGTCCCGCGGTGGAAGTCGACGTCGTTGCGCTGGTACTGAATCGTGACCAGGCGCCGGAGCAGCTCGTCGCGGCGCAGCGTCTCGCCGACTTTCAGCTCGATCAGCATCTCGTGGTACCACTCGGCGGACCCGATGCCGTAGATGCAGGACACGCTGGCCACGATGATGACGTCGCGGCGGGAGAGCAGGGACCGGGTCGCCGAGTGGCGCATGCGGTCGATGTGGTCGTTGATGATCGCGTCCTTGTCGATGTACGTGTCGGACGACGGGATGTAGGCCTCGGGCTGGTAGTAGTCGTAGTAGCTGACGAAGTACTCGACGGCGTTGTCCGGGAAGAGCTCCTTCATCTCGCCGTAGAGCTGAGCGGCGAGGGTCTTGTTGGGCGCCATGATCAGCGTCGGCCGTTGGTACTGGGCGATGACATTGGCGACGCTGAAGGTCTTGCCGCTGCCGGTGATGCCGAGGAGGACCTGGTGGCGCTCGCCGGCTCGGAGGGCGGTCATCATCTGCTCGATGGCCTGGGGCTGATCGCCCTTCGGAGACATCCGAGTGCTCAGCTGGAAGAGGTCGCCCATGACGGACACGGCTTACCACGCCTCGGCGAGGGGGCTCGCGCGCCCGTAGGAAACTCATGACAGCGGGATGTCAGGAGCCTCATGTCGGGGGGAGCCGGCGGCCTTCAGTGCACTTCGTTCAATTCGACCAGGCGTCTCAACCAGGCGGCGTTGTCGGGGTGGAAGGTCGAGGCGTAGACCGAGAACCGAGGCTCGTCCGCGTCCACGCCAGACCCGCCGCTGAGCACACCGACGACCCATACCCGGCCTCCGAGGCGCGCGAGGGCGGGGCCGCCGGAGTTCCCGGAGCGCGTCGTATAGCCCATCAGCTGGGCGACCCGCCCCGATGGGCGGGTCGTCAGGAGGCCGTCGTCGAGGTTGGAGACCTGGTTCCACCCCTGATAGCGGTGGGCCTCGCCGTAGCGGGCTGGCCAGCGATTCCAGCCGACGAGTTGCACCGGGCGGTCCACCCAGTTTTCGGGAGCGTCGTTGGCGCCGAGGAGCACCGGGGTCGCGTGGCCGAGGCGCGGGGGTACGGCGTCGTGCAGTTCGAGGAGGGCGAGGTCGTGGCCTCGGTCGAGCTCTCCTGGCGATGGGCCGTCAGCGCAGGCCGTGGGCTCGCCGTAGGCGAGGGGGTGAATGTGGCACCGGGCGACGGTGAAGCGCGTATCGGCGGTTTCGCCCCGGGGGTCGACGGAGACCGTTGGGATGAGGGCGCTGTGGGCGACGCAGTGGGCGGCGGTCAGCACGTGGCGGGGGCCGATGAGGGTGCCGCTGCAGCCGGTCGAGAGGCGGACCACCTCGCGGTGCATAACATCGCGGTTTCCCTCGGCATCGGCGTGGAAAATCATGGACCACGTGACGCGATCCGGGCGCCCACCTCCGCAGGCCGGGAGGGCGACCGAAAGGGCCAGAGCGCATACCGCTGCCGTGATGGATCGAGTCACCCACGCGGCAGATACGGCTTGCACGATGTAATTCACTCTGGGTCCTAAATGAGTCGGCGCAAGGGGTGCCCTTTTTCATGTAGCGTCTCCGGGCCATGAATCAGACGCCGTTACGCATGCTGCGCATCGTGCTCGTCGGTGTCGGGGCCTACGCCGCGTACCTGGTGCTCGAGCCTTATGGCCTCGGGTGGCTGGTGTTACCCGGGGCGGTGGCCATCATCGCTGGGCTCTTCGTTTATCGGTGGGTCCGGGTGAGGCGCGTCCGCCGGGAAATCGCTCGGGAAGACGCCTGGGCCCAAGCCGTGGTGGACGGGGCATCGAGGCCCGCGGCGATTGACGCGGTGCGTGATGCCGTCCGCGGCGCCGAGTCCGTCGACGACCGCGTCCGCCTCACGGTGTTGCTCTCGGACCTGATCGACGCCGAAGGCCGCCGCGAAGAGGCCGACGAACTGCTGGGTTCCCTCGACATGCGAACCTTGCCGCCGATCGAGGGCGGCGTCGTTCGCCATGCCCGGGCAACCCTCCGGCTCCGCGAGGGAGATGCCGAGGGGGCCCGGCGGGTATTGACACCCCGGGCGCCGCGGACCGGAGACGAAGATCTCGACCAGCGCCTCGAGCTCCTCGATGCGACGGTGGACCTGGAACTCGGGGAGGCCGCGCGGGCCCTCGAGGTGGCGGTGCGGCTGCGTCGCGCGGCCGGCGCCGACGAGGCCCTCGCCCTCGAGGCGCGGATCGTTCGGGCCGCGGCCCTCGATGCCCTCGGAGATCGCGACGAGGCCATCGAAGCCCTCGCTGCCCTCGGCCCGGAAGTCGTCGACGCCCTCACCTCCCTCGGCGGACCGAGGCTCCGGGGGCTCGCGGAAGAGGCCCAAGAGACCCAAGAGACCCAAGAAGACGCCGACGCGGAAGAAACGGGGTCGCCATGAAGAAGGTCGTGATCCACGGAGCTGGGGGCTACGACCGGTTGCGCTTCGAGACCCATCCGGACCTGACGCCGGGTCCCGGCGAGGTGCGGGTCGCCGTGGCCTACGCTGGCGTGAACTTCGCGGACTGCGTCGTGCGTCTCGGCCTCTATCAATCGGCGAAGGACTTCGTCGGCTGGCCCATCACCCCCGGCTTCGAGGTCTCCGGCGTCGTCGACGCGGTCGGAGAGGGCGTCAAAAGCCCAGCGGTCGGCGACGAGGTCGTCGCGGTGACGCGCTTTGACGGCTACGCATCCCAGGTGGTGGTCTCGACGGAGCGGGTCTTCCCCATCCCCGAGCCCCTGACCCTGGCCGAAGCGGCCGCGTTCCCGGCGGTGCACCTGACGGGCTGGTACGCCCTGTCCATGCTCGCCCATCCCCGGAAGGGTGAAGACATGCTGGTGCACTCGGCGGCCGGCGGCGTTGGCAGCGTGCTGACCCAACTGGGCAAGATCCTCGGCTGCCGGGTCGTCGGCGTGGTCGGCCAGAGCCACAAGATCCCCCACGTCGAGGCCCTCGGCGCCGACGCCGTCATCGACAAGTCGCGACAAGACCTCTTTCGCCGCGCCGAAGCCGAGGCCCCGGATGGCTACGGCGTCATCCTCGACGCCAATGGCGTCGCGACGCTCAAGGCGAGCTACGACCACCTCGCCCCCGGCGGGCGCCTCGTCGTTTACGGCTTTCACACCATGTTCAGCCGCAACCGCGGCAAGACGAGCCTGCCCAAGCTCGCCTGGGGTTGGCTGCGCACGCCTCGCTTCGACCCCCTCGCCATGACCAACGACAACAAGAGCGTCCTCGCCTTCAACCTCAGCTACCTCTTCGACCGCAACGACATCCTGACCGACGCGTGGAATGACCTCAGCGGCTGGCTCGCCGAGGGCCGCCTCGCCCGCCCCGTGGTGAAGGTCTACCCCGCCGCCGACGTCGCCGAGACGCACCGGGCCCTCGAGTCGGCGGGAACCGTGGGCAAGCTGGTCTTGGCGTTCTGACCTCGCCAGGTGCCCCGCGTTTTGCGCATGGGTCTCCGCGTTCCTGTTAGAGTCAGGCGGTGCCCCGGCTGATCATCTCGGTTGTTCTATTGGTCGCGTCCGCGGCGTGCGACGGAGATCCAGGAGCTCCCGACGCAGATGCAGACGCCGGCGGCGATGCGGCGGTGGACGCGGCGCCCCCCGATGACGGTGTCGCCGACCCATTGCCCCCTTCCCCCCCGGTGCTGACGCCGTGCCCCGAGGGGACCGTCGAGCGTCTGCGCGAAGGTGCGCCGACCGAGTGCTGGCCCATCGCCGAGCCCGCCTGCGTCGGGGAAGAGGTGCGCTACCTCGGCGAGACGACGTGCGGTTCCGTAGGCAGCGCCTGCCCTTCGGGAGACTTCCCTGACGATGTGCCCGCCGGGGCGGTCTTCGTCTTGGCGGGGGCGACGGGGGGTGATGGCAGCCTCGGTTCGCCCTTCGGCACGGTCGCGGCGGGCATCGCGGCGGTAGGCCTCGGCCAGACCGTCGTCATCGGTCGGGGCACCTACGACGAAGTACTGTCCATAGGACGGTCGGTCACGCTCCGGGGTGTTTGCGCTGCGGAGACGATCTTGACGTCGTCGTCGGCGAGCACCGCCGACGGCATCCTGAACGTCACGGGCGGTACGGTCACTCTCCGCGACCTCTCGTTTCGAGATGCGCTGCGGGGCGGCGTCGTCGTCACCGGGTCCGGGACCATGGCGCACCTCGAGGGGCTGCTCATCGACGCCACCTCATCATTTGGCGTGTACGTCGATGGGTCGGCGAGGGCGACCATCGACGGTCTGGTGTTTCGTGATGTCGCCACGGATACCGCTGGTGGGCTCTACGGTTCGGGGCTGGTTGTCGATACGTCGGGGGAGGTGACGGCGTCTCGGGTTGTCGTCGAGCGGGCGCATTCCGCTGGCATCAACGTGCTCGGGGGGGCGAAGCTGACCGTCGACCGGCTCGTCATCCGTGACATCGAGGCCAATAATCGCGGCGATGGTGGGCGCGGCCTCAGCATCAAAGGCGGATCGGTGGTCGATGTCGACCGCCTTTGGATCGAGCGAACGCTGGAGATCGCGGTCGAAGTTCGCGACGTCGACACCGTGGCCACCGTGCGCCGGGCCGTCATCGCCGATACGCGCCTCGACCCTTCTGGGTTGAGCAGCCGCCCGTTTTCCATTTTCGGTGATTCGCGAGTGACCCTACGGCAAGTCGTCGTGGAGAGATTCGGCGATACCGGGGTCTTCGTTTCGACCGGGGCGACCGTGGACGCCGAGGACGTCGTGGTTCGCGAGGCTCGGGGTCACGGCGACGGTGACTTCGGCCGCTTCGTCGAGGTTCAGCGCGGGGCGAGTTTCACGGGGCGGCGCTTGCGCTTCGAAGACGGCAAAGACGCGGGCCTCGCGGTGACCGATGAGGGCACGCAGGTCGTCATCGAGGATCTCCACCTCGAGGGTCTCACCGGGCGCATCTCGGACGGTGCCTTTGGCCGCGGGATCAACGTGCAGTTCGGCGGGTCCCTCGAACTCCGCCGCGCCGCGATCATCGACACCCGCAACGTGGCCGTCCTAGTCGACTCCTCTTCATTCATCGCCGAGGACGTCGACGTCCGTGGGGTCACTCCCGTCGACGGCACCCGGCGTGGTCGGGGCTTCAGCATTCAGTTCGGGGCGTCGGCGAACCTGGTGCGGGTTCGGGCCGACGATACCTTCGACCTCGGCCTCTTCGCCGGGGGGGACGGGACTGACGTCGTGGCTGAGGATCTCACGGTACGCCGGATCACGGCGCCGCTCTGCCCGACGGGGGAGAGCTGCAGCGTCGATCCTGGAGGCATCGGCGTCGGCGTCTACGAGGGAGCGCGATGCAACGTCACCCGCATCGACGTCTCAGAAGCGTCGCTCTGCGGTGTTCACGTCGCCGCCCGCGGCGAGCTCGACCTCGCCGGAGGGCACATCCGCGATAGCGCCATCGGTGCCTGCGTTCAGATCGACGGATACGACATCAGCCGTCTCGACTCGGTGCGTTTCGAGGGCAACGTCATCCCCCTCGAAGCCACGAGCCTGCCGGTCCCGCCGGCGAGCATGACCATCAGCATGTAGCTGGGCCCGGCGCGTTCCGTTCTCTCGTCAGCCGTTCGCCTTGGCGAAGGCCCCCATGAGCTCCGCGAGCTTCTCTGCGCCCTCGATGCTCATCGAGTTGTAGAGGCTGACACGCATCCCGCCGACCGAGCGGTGGCCCTTGATGCCCATGAGCTCCGCCGCGGCGGCCTCCTCGACGAAGACCCCTTCGAGCTCTTCCGTCGGCAGGCGGAAGACGACGTTCATCACGGAGCGCGAGGCCTCTTCGACGGGGCACCGGTAGAAGTCTGGAGCCGCGGAGATCGCATCGTAGATGAGCCCAGCCTTCTTGCGGTTCCGGCGCTCCATCTCTTCGAGGCCGCCTTGGTCCGCCATCCAGGCCAGCACGTTGCGCATCATGTAGATGGCGAAGGTCGGCGCCGTGTTCTGGAGCGAGTCGGCTTTCTCGATGGTGCGGTACTGGAAGATCGACGGGATGTCCCTGCGGCCTTTCTCGATGAGCTCGTCCTTGATGATCACCAGGGTGACCCCGGGGATGCCGAGGTTCTTCTGGGCCCCGGCGTAGATGAGGTCGGCCTTCGAGACGTCCATCGGCTGCCAGCAGATGTCGCTCGACATATCGAGGATCAGCGGCACGTCTCCGGTGTCCGGGAAGTCGAAGAACTGCGTGCCGTAGATCGTATTGTTCGTGGTCAGGTGCAGGTAGGCCGCGTCCTTGGCCATGGCGATCTCGTCGAGGGCCGGCACCCGCGTATGCTTGCCGTCATCGCCGGCGGTATTCGCCGCCTCCCGGGCCTCGCCGACGAGCTTCGCCTCGGCGACCGCCTTCTCGCCCCAGGTTCCTGTCACGACGTAGTCCGCCGTCGTCCCCGGGTGCAGCAAGTTCATCGGCACGATGGCGAATTGCCCCCGGGCGCCCCCTTGCATGAAGAGGGTCGAGTACCCGTCGGGGATCTCGAGCAAATCTCGGAGCAGCTTCTTCGTCTCGGCGTGCACCGCCATGTACGAAGGCTTCCGGTGGCTGTGCTCGAGGATGCCGATGCCGGTGCCCTGATAATCGAGCAAGTCGCCCTGGGCGCGCTTGAGGGCGGGGACGGGCAGGGTGGCGGGACCGGGGGCGAAGTTGAAGACGCGATGGGCCATGGGCCGGGAGGGTAGCGCCCCCCGGGACGGGGGGCACCCTCCTCGTCACCGCCCGGTCAGGGTCGCCGGGGCAGGCAGCACCGGAGTGCGCGCACCCCGCCGCAGGAGACGGTGGAGTCGGCGCGGGTGCCTCGGGGGCACGGCGTGAACTGGACGACGCACATGCCGCCCGCCATTTCGCAGTCGGTCGCGGGGGCCGGGCACGTGCCCGCGGTGCCACTGCTGTCGGTGCAGGATTCGCCGGCCGGACAGCCGGCGGTGTCGCAGCAGTAGGTGGGGCGCACGCCGGCGATGCAAGTGCCGCTGACGCACATCAGGCCCTGAGTGCAGTCACAGTTGTTGCGGCACCGGCCGGTGGTGCCCGCGTCGGCGGAGGCGTCCGAGCCCCCCGCGTCGGTGGAGGCGTCCGTGCCGCCGCCACCGTCCGTGCCGCCACCGTCCGAGCCCCCCGCGTCGGTGGAGGCGTCCGTGCCGCCGCCACCGTCCGTGCCGCCACCGTCCGTGCCGCCGCCGTCCGTGCCGCCACCGCCAGAGTCTCGGGCGGCGTCCGGGGTGGAGCTGTCACTGGCGGGGGTGCCGTCGTCGCCGCAGGCGCCTGTGAGGCCGAGGGAGAGGACGAGAAGGAAAGTCGCGAAAGTCGAATAGTTCATGGGCGAAGAATAGCAGGTCGGTCTCAGGCGCGTCTCCGGTCTGGGCAGGGCGCACCCCACGTCTCTTTACCAGGTGGCCTCGCGCTCTACGCTGTTGCGCAAGACCGCGCGGCCAGCGAGGGCGACCCAGGCGATGATCACTGCGACGACGGCGATCGAGAACCAGTCGTAGAAGTAGCTATAGGCCAGGACGACGGCGCCGCCGAGGGCGCCAATGGCAAGGTTCTCCCACCGGTTCCCGGTGTAGGTGGCCCGGCGGCGGCGGCGGTGGCGTCGCGGTCGTACGAGGAGCGTAAAGATGACACCCGCGGCCAGCGGCAGCGTCGCCACGACGAAAATCGCATCTAGGACCCAGAGGGGGGATGAGAGCCGAGCGTCCGGTGTCAGAAAGCCACGCCAGAAGGACCGCGGGCGGGCGTCCGCGCCGGCTACCGCGAGGAGGGCCGCGGCCTCGGCGGCGGTGACGTCTTCGAGGGGCTTGGGCCGGCCGGCCGAGCTCGAAGTCGCGTCGCGCAGATCGCGCCCCGGGTACACCTCGCCGCAGTGCGGACAGCGCACGGCGGTGTCGCTCATCTGGCGAGAGCACGAGGGGCAGGGTGAGGGCACGGTCGTAACCGGGTGGGCGTGGAGAGCGGCTGAAGAGCCTAACACGCGACTTTCGTTGTGCCGGTCCTCGCCATCCAGGCGACGGAACCACCTTCGGTGAGCTTCGAGATGGTGGCGCCGTCGCGGTCGTCGGCGACGAGGTAGCCCGTTTCTCCCTCTTCCCAGGAGAACGAGGTGTTCATCTCGTTCGTGACGATGACGCCGCCCCCTGGGCTCAGGGCTACCCAGGTGATATCGGCCTGGAGCTCGCCGTCGAGGTGCCACCGGTAGGTCAGGTCCGGTTCGAGGCGCGCGACGTAGGGGCAGCGTTCCAATCCGGCAGTCGTCCGCGAGAGGGTGTTTCCGATGTCGAGTTGGCCGGCGTATTCGCCCGAGACGTAAGCCCCCGCTCCGTCGACGACGATGTCCGAAGCCGTCGAGATGTTGGTGGAGCCGAGCCGGAGGGCGTGGAGCAGGGCTCCGGTGCCGCGGTACCGAACGGCACCATCGGTGTCGGTGCTGAGCAGAACGGTGCCGCGACAGGAGGTCCCGTCGATGACCGCGCCCGACAGGGAGGCGACCAGGTACCGGTTCCCGGCGGAGTCGAGGGCGAAGTCGCGAACGTAATCCGACCCGGTGGGGTTGGGCCGGGTTTGGGCCGTGGAGACGACGCTGACGAGGAAGCCGCCCGACGAGGCGGCGGCGCGGACCTCGCAGTCTCCGACGCACGTTTGGATGATGTCTCCGGAAAGTGTCGCGACCTCGACCCTCGCGGTCCCGCGACCGCTGATGCTCAGCGAGGGCCTCAGGTCATCATTGGCGTCGGTCCCGCCATCCACGGGGGGGCCGCTCGTCCGTGAATCCAGCGTCGAGCGCGGTGTCGGCATCGGACGGGGTGCTGGTATCGCCGGCGGGGGTGAACGGTCCGGAATCGCTGGCCGCCAGCATCGGGGACGATGCTGCGTTCTCGTTCGTTGCAGCCGGCCAAGAAGGAGGCGAGGAGAGAGAGAGCAAGAAGGGCTGCCGCCGCACGTCCGGGAATCGCTCGGTGGATCATGGGCGCCGCAGACGGAACGAACGCTCCGATAATTCAGAGAAAAGTCACGAGCTGCTCGAGGGCTACGCTGGCGCCCAGGTCGGACC
>Ga0164313_10005473_pt1 | contig 11229 bp, 8 predicted proteins | sample GuaBasSedimGuay4_FD_113735 | JGI IMG/M metagenome (GOLD analysis project Ga0164313, IMG submission 113735) | Subseafloor sediment microbial communities from Guaymas Basin, Gulf of California, Mexico - Guay4, Core 4569-4, 0-3 cm | ecosystem: Environmental > Aquatic > Marine > Hydrothermal vents >...
GTTCCCTCGTCGAGGCCGACCAGGATCTTCCGCCCGGCTGCCGATTCGAGGATCGAGGAAACCGGACGCCACCAACCGTCCTCACTGTAAAGCGTGTTGAGGACAACATGGTGCGGTTGGACAGCGATGGTGAAAAGACTCTCACCGATCCACCCGCTGTTCCAGGACTGCGGTGCGCCTGGAGGCAGAGGGCCGTCGATCCACCGTGCACCCTGCTGGACCAGGGCGTTGCCGACCATCGCTGAGAGAAGTTCAATGGCCGTGGAGCTTACGTCGGTGTCATATGACAGATCGACCAGGAGGCGGTCGATGGCAGCGGTCTCGGAAGGCAGGGGGATTCCGGTCAGATCACGGCTGGAGGCTTCGGCCGCCTCGAGGAACGAAGAAAATCCGTCCGTCGTGGAAAGACTCACGTCTCCCTCGACGGCGCGGGCCGCGATCGAGTTGATGGACTCGACCGTGAACGGGCGGCATCTGGGGCCGTGCTCGCGGACAAGATCGAGAGGGCTCTCATAGACGGTGGTGACGGGGCCGGTCCCGGACTCGTCGTCGAGGTGCAGGTTTGTGGCGTAGACGATCAATCCGTCCTCGAGCGCCAGGCCTTTGACGTCGCCGGTCATGAGGAGTTCACGCTGACCATCGTCGGCCATGAGGTAGAGCGCATTGGGGCCGTCGATGGGAGAGCCGCTGACCAACCATCCGTCGGCTGAAGCGGTGATGGACGAAACAATTCGCCATTCGGGAAGCCTCTGCGTCTTTCCTGAGTTGATGTCCATCAACCACAGAGACGTCGTGCTCTCGCCGACGCCCGGTGCGAGGGGATCCGCCTTCCTCGTGGCGACCAGAGTCTGCAGCGTGTTGCGAGAAACGGCGAGGTGGAGAACCGACCGCCCGTCGAAACTCGCGATACTCGATTCGTTCCCGTTGTGATCACGGATCACCAACTCGGCGGGGGCCAGCACCGGAAGACTTTCGTAGCCAAAGACCTCGGGAACCTCCCGGCGAGGCACGACGAGGAGTCGATCGTCGTCGATGACTGCGAATCGGTCGGCTGAGAACCCAAGCCGGCGAATGCCTTCTTGGACGGCGACTACGTTCCCATCGGGGTCGAGCGCCACAAGCTCGCCGTCCCACCAGTCGAGGACTCGGTTCGGGACCCAGTCGGTGAACTCGGCAACGACCCGTTCCTCGGTTTCGTCGCCAACAACCGGGATGGTGATCTCTTCGCTTTGGTGGGCATAGATCAACCCGTCGGGTGCGACCATGAAGATGGTATTCCATGCGTGGCTCTCGGCAAGCGACTCTGAATGGTCCAGAAGGACCTGGGCGGATTCGTTGAGTGCCCTTGAAACGGCGTCCGACTCGGCGGGTTCGGGAAAGGCGTCGATCTTTGGATCCTCGGTGACTCGAATGGTGGACATGAGTTCCGACCACAAGTCTTCGCGCTCTTCACACCATGCCGACGCCATCACGACCATGCGCACGTCGAGAATGAGTTCGTCGTCGATGGGGATCGCCGCCAGGGCGAAGACATAGGGCGTGCCCTCGGAATCGGTGTAGTCGACGCGGACCTGTCGGCCGCGGCCCGCCTCGATCTCGACATCGGATCTCTCCTTTTCGGTCGTGGAGGACAGACCGTCGTCAAAATACTCCACCACCTGGTCGAGGTATTCATCGGTCGAGTCGGTGTTCTCGAAAATCGCCAAATGAACGGCGAGTTCATCGTCAAGGGTCGCCAGCGTCGTCATGTCGTCGTCGTCCTTGACCCAGTAGTCGACGAGAAGGGTTCCGCGAAATGTCATTTCCACGACTTGATTTTCAAGGCGGAAGGGCCGCGACGTCTCGAGTCTCGATTGACCCCATTCGCTCTCGGGTGGGGGCATGGACAGGCTCCGCGCCACTCGGGAGGCCCAGTCGTACAGGTCCGTTTCCTGGGACGCCATCGCCCACGTCATGAAGAGATAGGCGAGGCCGTCGCCACCCACCACGTCGAACTGATACGCGAGCTTGAGTCCATTGAGTCGGACGGTCATCCGGCGGGTGACCCAGTCGACACCATCGACCTGATCGTGATGCGTGCGAGGCCCTTCATCGATGACTTCCATGGTCGTCGGTAGGCCACCGACGATGGTGGCGAGAAGCCGGTCGAGATCGGATGGACCGTCCAGGAGTCCGCGAAATTCGGTTACGAAACACCAGAATCCTTTGATAGAGACGAACTGATCCGGACCGAAATCGGCGTTGATCTGTCGCCGTTCCCAGGTGTCGTCCAACTCGATGGCAGCTCCCTGGGTGCCGATACTGAATTCATCGGCGGCTGTGACAAGAGGTAGCCCGGCGACAACGATGATGAGAATGAGGTGGTGCATCTTCATGGATACCATCGTATTCGGGACAGCCTTACGCATCAATGACCTTGCCGGTGTCGGCGCTCTTTGCTCTATTGCCGGTGGCGTGAAACCGGCTTCGGGGCATGGTCGATGAGCCCGCCGCAGTGCTTCGCCGGGTCGCGGCCGCACTGTGACTCTGGTCGTTCCGATCGCCATTCGTGCGCTTGTCGTTGAGCTGAGAGCGCGCTAGATTCTAGATCAACGTGAAGCGCAAAAACAGAAAGGCCAAGCATGATGTGGTCCCGGTTGCCGGTTGTCGTGGCGGTTGTATTACTCGTAGGTGGGTCACCCTCCGCATCCTGGGGAAGCTGCAATATCGTTCCTCACGACGGTACCGCCGAGAACGGATTTGGCGCTGCTTCAGGGTTCTCGGTCGAGTACTGTGGGCTGATCCAGCCGCCGCCGGAGTGCACGGTTGACGGTTGGTATTTTCCGGTCACTCAAGGAACATCGTTCACCCGCACCGGCGGTCAGTCGACCCTGACCTACACAACGGTGGTGCGGGAGGCGGTGGAGTCCCTGCTTTCTGAAGGCGGCGAGTTGTTCCCTGGACTGCCGGTGGCGTCCAGATCAACGACGACGAGTGGAATTCTCCCATTTCCCGACTCGTCGATAACCGACGAACCGTTTGTGCTGCAGCCGATCGTGACACCGCATTTCTCGTGTGCTCGGCTCGATGGGGATGTTTCTCCCGGGGTGTTCGTCATCGAGGACCGCTCCCCGACGACACCGTTGAACCCGGGCTTCGGCAGCACCGATGGTGGTCCGTTCGAGAGGCTGGTTGACCTGAGTGTCGACTTCCGGGCGCTGGGAACCTCGGCTGTCGTAACCCCGTTCGCCGCTCATCTTGACGGGAAGCAGGTGGTGCCCCCGATCGCTACATCTCTCACCGGGAGTGCACAGGTTGACTGGAGCGGCCAGGTCAGTTTTCAGATTCCTCAGTTGACCGGATCGATGGTCGACATCACGATTCGTTTTGGTCAGGAAGGAACCAACGGAACGACCGTCTGTATCTTTCCAAACTCGACCATACCGTTTTTAGGATCGTGCCCGGATCTCGGAACCACCCACCTGATCCCGCTGATCACCGCGAAGATCTATGCCGAGATCGAAGGAGATGGACTTGCCGAGGGTCTGGTCACGATTCGTGGTCAGGTGATTCCAGCCAATCTCGTTTTTACGGATGGTTTCGAAACCGGCGATATCGGTCGGTGGTAGAGAGGTTTAAACCGATCGTGACCAACCAAGGCTCCTCAGACCCATTCGGAATCGAGACGACCCGAATCACCGCCAACGGCATCGACTTCGAGGTCGCAACCTGCGGCGACGGTCCTCGATTCGCCCTGTGTTTACATGGTTTTCCTGAGTGCAATTACTCCTGGCGGGACCAGATGCCGCTGTTGGCGCGGATGGGATACACGGTCTGGGCGCCGAATCTCAGGGGCTATGGCGAGAGCAGCCGGCTCGGTCGGGTGAGCGACTACCGGATTCGGCATCTGGTGGATGACGTGGCGGGTCTCATCGACGCTGCCGGCGCCAAAGAAACCCTGCTCATGGCGCACGACTGGGGCGGCGCCATCGCCTGGCTCTTTGCGCTGGCCGAGATCCGACCGCTGGAGCGGTTGATCGTCTTGAATATCCCGCACCCGAGGCTCTTCCGCCGCGGGTTGCGGACCTGGAGACAGCTGCGCCGGTCCTGGTACGTCTTCTTCTTTCAATTGCCGTGGCTCCCGGAAGCCCTTCTGGGCGCCAACGGCGCCCGCAGGGTTTCAGGGATGATCCGCGGTTCTGCAGCTCAAAAGGACCGCTTCCCCGGTGAGGTTCTCGAGGTCTACCGGAAGAACGCCGACCAACCGGGAGCGATCCGGGCGATGTTGGCCTACTACAGGGCGTACATCCGGTATGGCGTGGACAAGGATCTCGCACGCGCCGTCTACAGCAAGCTCGAGACACCGACCCTCATGATCTGGGGCGAGGAGGACACCGCGCTTGGACAAGAACTGACCATCGGAACAGAGGAGTTGGTCAGCGACTTCACCTTTCGATCGCTCCCGGGAGTGGCCCATTGGGTCCAGCAGGAAGACCCAGACACCGTCAACGCCATGATCGAAGCCTGGATTGAGGGGCGGGAGGTTCCCGAAGCTCGGTCCCAGGTCGCACTGAAGCGCGGCTGATCTTCATCGGGTTCATGCGGGCGGGACGCCCGCACCACACCGGCGAAGAGCTCCTTCGAAGAACGCGGGCAAGGTGTGGTGCGCGCGTCTCGCGCGCAGGCCGGGGTTCGGAGGTTGCCTGGAGCCCCGGCCTTCTGGTCCGCCTCCGGCGGCCCAGCGTCGCGATGTTGTGGGGGCGAGCGTCTCGCCTGCCCCATTAGTCTCGATCCGGTTCGAGTCGAGTATCCGAGTGACAGTGGGACGCGGCGGGATGTGGGTGGTTTTCCGCGTAACTTGGTGTCCCGGAGGCACGGCCTTCTGGTCCGCCTTCGGCGTTCCAGCGTCGCACCATCGTCGTGGTCGCGCGGAGGACGATTGAAGGACTGCGACCACGCCGATGGTTCGCCGGCGGCCTCCTTCCGTGCCGTAACAACCGCACCGGAACGCTCTGCCGCGAGGGTTGCCCGGCAGCGCCATTGTATGGATCGTGCCGCGGTGCCGGATGGTCGTTCCGGCACAATGGCGTGCCCGGCACGCCCCGGTGAGCGGTGATTCCGATTCAACGATCGAGAAGGTGGGACTCACTCAATAATTGCGATGTTCTTGGCGTTCATGGCGATCTTCGCGGTGAAACTGCGAAGAGATGTTGTGATTGTGCGATGGGTCAATTCTGCGATGCTTTGCGATGGCCGGCTTTGTGGTCTTCGTGCTCTTCGTGTTTCAAAAAGACCGTTGAGGTCCCACGGGTCGATGAGCCGTATGGCCGTGAGGGCCGCGTCAGGTTTGATGACACCTCTGCGTGTCAATTCTGCAGTGGCCTGGCGTCCCTTGCGTTAACGCCAACCCTCGCTGAGGACCCGCTCCATGTTGAGTCCGAGGACCTTCTCGATCTCGGTATCCGAGAACCCGGCCTGCATCAGCGCTTCTGTCAACTTCGGCATCTCGGCGATGTCCTTCAGATCATCGGGCGGGTCGGTGAAGCCGTCGAAATCGGAGCCGATGGCAACGGCGTCGATTCCACCGACATCGGCAATCTGCCGGATTGACGCCACGATGGCCTCCACGCCATCTTTGGACTGGTGCTCGCCGAGCCAGTAGTTCATGAAGATCACGGCGATGACGCCACCAGTCGAGGCGATACGGCGGATTTCGGCGCTTGTCGGGCTCATGGGATCGTCGGCCAACGGCTGAACCCCGACGTGTGAGAAGACCAGCGGCCTGCGGTTGCCGCAGATGGCATAGGCCTCGCTGCGCGCCCTCGGCGTGCAGTGTGTGAGATCGATGATCATCCCGAGGCGGAGCATTTCTTCGATCACCGGCGGCCCCAATGGACCGAGACTGAGTTCGAGGTCCTTCTCAGTTCTGAAACAACCGAGCTTCTGCATCTCGGGCGGAATCCCCACCACCGGCGCCGCCACCTCGTTGGCGTAGAAGTGGGCGAGGGTGAGCATGCAGACTCCGCGGCTCCACAGGACCTCGACGTTCTCGACCCGGCCGGCGAGGCTGTGGGCGCCCTCGACGGCATGGACGACCGATATCACGCCATCGGTCTGTGCCCTGCGGATCTCCTCGGTCGATCGGACGACGCGGGCAAGCTCGGCGCCATGGTTGTTGGCCCGCCCGAGAGCGGCCTCGAAGTCATCGAGAATCTCCATGGTTCGTTCGAACGGGTCGCCCTTGAAGAGCTGGCGGATTCGTTTCGGCGCGATCTTGGACAGCCACCTCAATGGTCGGCAGTCATCGATGAGACCTCGTTCCGGGAGGTAATGGGATGAAATGAAAGTGTCGACTCCGCCCAGTTTCGCCTTCGGGAGATCGACCCGCATGGTGAAGGGGTTGAATGCGCCGCCGCTTCGGTGTCGTTTGTGGAGCTTTTTGTGGAAGAGGAACGTCTTGAGCGACGGGTGGACGTGGGCATCGACCACCAGGGCCGTTTCGTGCAGGCTGCGTGCTGCTTCAGAGAGGGTCATCATCCACCAAGCCCGGCAAAGACATCGGCCATCGGTCGAGCCTCGAGAATGCGGGAGTCGGAGTCGACGGTCTTGGTGGTCCAGCGTACGAGCCTGATTTCCCCATCGGCGAGTTCGATCCCCGTGATGTCTCCGTTGGAAAAACAACAGCAGCCGGAGTTGAAGTAACAGCCACGGTCGCGGAGGCCCGGGGGATGAGGATCCTCGCAGCTTTCGGTCTTTGCCCAGGAAATCGCGAGATCGAGCTGCTCGACCTCGGCATCGCGACCAGGTGACTCGCTCAGATGATCGTGAACCCTCTCCAGCGTGGCGATGTGCGGTTTCGAGACAAAGACGGGGTTGTGGGTGTGACCGGCGATGAGCACCAGATCGTTGCGCGCGGCCGCCCACTCGTACATGGCGCGATCGTGTTTGCCGCGGATCTCGAAATCGGTGGCCGGGGTGTTGAGCGAGACCTTGAAGAGCCGCTGGATGGGGCGCCAGACCCAGCGAACAAAGCGGCGGCTGATACCGCCCCAGCGATCGCTCGATCCGGTTCCCTGGTGGCCGTGGACCAGGAAGATCCTCCCCACAGCCGCCCCGCCCCGAGTCGCGGTTACGATCAGAGCTTCAGGTACCTCGAGTTCTCCGAAGATGGGCTCGAGATGGTTTCGCACCCGATCGGGGTACTGCCAGAGATCGTCGTGGTTTCCCCAAATCTTGTGGAAGCGACCCGCGCCGCCGGCATGGAAGCGCTGCTCGATCTCAAGAATATCGCGATAGGTGGGGATGACCTTTCGCGGCCATCCTTCCCAGAGTTCCTCCGCATCGCCGAGCGTCACCAGAGAGAAACCCGCTTCGTTGTAGAAGCCGAGCGCCGTGCGGTAGGTCTCGGCCGAGACCCTGAAGTCGTCGGCGTGGTCGCCTTGACCACGGTGGAGGTCGGAGAAAACGATCATCGGATCGGCATCGAGGTCCCAGCTGATCGCAGTGGCGCGGGTCAGGGCGGCGTCGAGACCTCGAGCGATGGCCGCTCGGTACTTCCGGTCGCTCATGGTGGGCCCCCTGCGGATGCCGCTGTGGCACGGATGGTTTCGAGGACATCGGGCGGTAGGCGGCGGTGCTCTTCGGCAAGACCGATGCGCTCGAGGGAGTTCTCGAGGTCCTTCTGTGACGCCAGATAGGAGAGCACGTTCGGCGGTCGGTAGCGGTCGAGTTGATCGTGCTCTTCGGCGGCGGACCGGATCCGGTGAATGACCGACCGGTGGAGTTCGAGCCCGGCCTCTGGTGGATAGCCGGCGAGGTTTCGTTTGCCGCCACCGAACCGCAGGCGAAGGAGCTCGAAGGCCGAAAACAGAAGGGAGGAAGATGGGTAGAGTCGGGCCTGAGGATATGGGTTGAAGTGTTTGACATAATCGCCATCGAACCCGAGGCCGAACTTGGACGCCTCATCCACCAGCCAACGGAAGGAGATGTTGGCGAGCCCGTCCTCCACGTAGCCGCCTCCGATGTTTGTGTGGCTTCCGGCGAACCACCGCTGGGACAGGGTCTGGTTGCCCGCGCAACCGCGCCAGATCTCGGGCTGATAGTCGAATCGCCTCTCATCGACGGCAAGCGCCTGACGGGCATTGGATACACATGCGGCAGGCTCGGGGCGAACATAGAAGAACCACTTGCTCGTCGAGGTCCCACGAGCGGTGTGAAGCCTCGAACCCAGCGCCGTCACGGTGTCCCAGACCCCGAGGAGATCGACCGTGATCGGATTCATCGGGTGATCTGGCCGTCGACCATCAGCTGTGACGACATCCTCAGGTTGCCCAAGCCCGCGTGTTCTGACCCAGTGGAGAAAGAACAGAGGTCCGAAATAGGCGTCGCCCTTGGCCGGCACGCCACCCAGCCAGTCGAGAAAGTGTGTCAGCGCTCTGGCCTGGGCGGCGCCGCGGCTGAACCCGAAGATGAAGACCCGATCTCCCGGGGTGTGGTTGTGGGCGAGGAAGCGAAAGGCCTCCTCGATATTGGCCTCGAACCCGGCGCCCCAGACGCCGCCGAGAAAGCGATCGGCCAGGCTCAGCGCACGGTTGGCCCGCCCCGGATATCTCACCACGGCGCCGATCCCGGCGTCGTAGTAGGTGATCTGCGGCGTGTGGTCATCGAGGCTGTCTGGGAGCACCGCTCGGCTCAGTTTGAGCACGTTGGATGGTTTCAGCACGCGGCTGCCGTCATCGCGCTGCCTCATCCTGTATGGGTTCTGCCAGGTCCCGTCGAGACAGATCACAATCCGTTTTCCCTGTTGCATGGCGCCCTCGAGTGAGTTGGTCTTTTTCAATGATGGCCGAGTCCCCGAATCGACGCAAGGCGGGTGAGGGGCGAAGTGCTCCCTGGTGGGATTCGGCGACCGGTGCTACGATCGAGAAACCGGGTCAGAGTTGAGAAAAGGTTCTGTCGGCAACGAGTTCTTTTTGGAGGTGGCCCATGCGTCGATCCATCAGTACGTTTGTGATGGTGCTCCCGGTGACCGTTTTCCTGGCAACCGGGGTTTCGGCGCAGAATCTGCTGATCAACCCGGATTTCGACACCGATCTTGCCGGTTGGGAAGGACCGGCTGTTTGGGACCCGGCGGATGCTTTCGGGTCGCCGTCCTCGGGTTCGGCGACGTGGATCAACAACTTCACAGCGGGCGGCTCGTCATTTGTCAGGCAATGCGTGGAGCTCAGCCCCTGGATCGAGGGATATGACGTGGCCGCTCATGTGTTCATTCCTTCGGCCCAACCGGGGTCGGGGTACACGTACATCACCGTGGCGTTCTATTCTGATGCGACCTGCGATACCTTCATCGTCGGGTTTGGCTCGCAGAGTGCCGTCGCCTTCGATGTCTGGACACCGCTGAACTTCACCGGTTGGACGCCGAACGGTGCTGCCGGCGCCAAGATTGCGGTCACCAACCAGAAGACTGCACCGGGGGACTTTCAGACCTTTGCCGACTCCGTCTACTTCGCTCGAAACCCTGAGATGGTCTTCGGCGACGGTTTCGAGTCCGGGGACACCTCGGGGTGGAGCGCGGTCTCGGGCGGGATGGAGTAGGGGTTTCTACCTGGCACCGCCACGGTCGAGGAGCTTTTGGGCGCGTGGTTCGGTCGCGGTTACGGGTACGGCCTACCCTCAGCTCCGGCCTTCTGGGACGCCGGGTCGCACCCGGCGAACCAGCGTCGCCCGAGCAGCGTGGTCGCGCGGGGGTTGATTGAGGGACTGCGACCACGCAGCTCGCGCTCCGGCGGCCTGCCTCCGACGTGGAGAATCGTCCAAGATCGTCCCGCCGCGAGGGTTGCCCCCCTTGACGTTTTTCGGAGAGCGAGTGGATGCGTGAGCGCGCGTCCTTGGAAAAACATCAAGGGCGGCACGCCCCGGTGAGCGTTGTTTCCCGCGTGCCCTGGTGCGGCCACTAGCGGTGCCACCGCTACGGTTGAAACCCCAAGGTCCTCGAACGCCTCGACGCCAACCAGGCGGAGTGCGCTCAACACGCGGTGATGTCGCGGCTTCGCGCGACATCAACCCATATTCGTTAGGCTTCACCGCAACTCTTCCCATTTCGTTGGATCTTCGTATTGATGAAGAATGGCGAGTACAACCACTCGTTCCGGCTCCGAGATGAAGAAAACGGCATACGGAAAACGTCGAAGTAGGACCCTTCGGATTTCTCGATGGACCACTTGATAGTGCTGAGGGTTTTCGTGTGCGTTCTGAATCGCGTGGTCGAGCTCAGCTACAAACCGTCGACCAAGGCCATCGAGTTGAGATTCGTACCAGTTGCGGGCGTGGAACGCCTGGGCTTCAGCGCGACGCCGAACGATGAGTTCACGCGTCATTTGTCTGCAAGCAACCTGGCTTTCACATCGCTCCAGGAAGATCCGTCATCGGGGTCGCTGAGGTATTCGTCATAACACCGGTCGAGTTCCTTCACTTGGGCCGCTGTGAGTGGGACCTGATCTGGACTCGATGCGACGCTTGCCCAGATTGCCTGGGCGAGTCGAATCCTCTCCTCGATCGGAAGCTGGAACACGTCTGAGATGCTTACATTCTCCATGATCCCATTCTACCTTGACGCTGGCCCAACGGTCCGAGTTCACGGGACCAAAGCCGCGCTCGCGCGGGTCGGGTCCGCTGGAACGATTTTGACACTGGTTTGAGGCCCCCGTCCCGCCGACTCGGTTGACGGCGGCTCGGCAGGAAGGGACATTGATCTTGTACACATCAAAAAGGAGGCCTCAGTCGACCGAAGATTGGTCGATTCGGCGGCCGGGACGTTTTGCTCCGGCGACGCGATGGGAGGGGATGCCAGGCATTAGGAAGTTGGGAAGTCGCCAGGCTTCCCAACTTCCTAATGCCTGGCACCCTGCTCGTGCGCCGGCGGCCTGCCTCCGACTGGAGAATCGTCCAAGATCGTCCCGCCGCGAGGGTTGCTGCCCCCCTTGACGTTTTTCGGTGAGCGAGTGGATGCGTGAGCGCGCGACCTTGGAAAAACACCAAGGACGGCACGCCCCGGTGAGCGTTGTTTCCCGCGTGCGCTGGCAGGGTCGCGGAAGATCTTGCTTTCACCTAAATTGAGCGATTCTCTCAGGCGATCTGCACCAACTCCTTGCGCTCTGGGCGTTTGCAAAAAGCCTCGACATACCACCAGTATTCCTGCATTTTTTGCAAACACCAGAGCATCAAGGACTTGGCACATCTCATCCGGCAGAA
>Ga0164313_10005474_pt1 | contig 11229 bp, 8 predicted proteins | sample GuaBasSedimGuay4_FD_113735 | JGI IMG/M metagenome (GOLD analysis project Ga0164313, IMG submission 113735) | Subseafloor sediment microbial communities from Guaymas Basin, Gulf of California, Mexico - Guay4, Core 4569-4, 0-3 cm | ecosystem: Environmental > Aquatic > Marine > Hydrothermal vents >...
ATGATCTCGAAGAGCGAGGCCACCACCACCGTGATCGTGACCGCGATCGTGAACTTCAGGGGCAGACCTTCCCACCGCCGGTGCCACACGGTGGAGAAGAACCGTTCGAGCTTGTAACCCATATTGGCGACATGAACGTGGTCGGCCTCCAACGGCAGCACCGGTTCCGGGCGCTCGTGGAAGGTCTTGGAAAGCGCCGGCGCCTCGTGCACCGGGACCTCATAGACGGCGGGGCGGTTGCGCCAGGTCATGAAGAAGTTCACGCCCATCATGAGCACGCCGACGAAGTAGGCGAGCCCGCCGATCACCCGCACCCAGTACATCGGGATCAGACGCAGGGTGGTTTCGATGAAATCGCCGTACTTGAGGTAGCCCTCGGAGTCGAAGGCGAGCCACATCAGACCCTGGGTGAGACCGGCGGCGTATATGGCGACGATATAGAGGAGAATGCCGATCGTTCCGATCCAGAAGTGGGCTTCGGCCAGAGATTTGCTCCACAGCTCGGTTTGGAAGAGGCGCGGCAGCAGCCAGTAGATCATGCCGAAGATGAGGAAGCCGACCCAGCCGAGAGCGCCCGCGTGGACGTGGGCGATCGTCCAGTCGGTGTAGTGCGAGAGCAGGTTCACCGATCTGATCGACAGCAGCGGCCCCTCGAAGGTGGACATGCCGTAAAAGGTGATCGCGACCACATAGAACTTGAGCACCGGATCCGTCGCCACCTTGTCCCACGCCCCGCGCAGGGTCAGGAGGCCGTTGAGCATCCCGCCCCACGACGGCATCCACAGCATGACCGAAAAGACCATTCCCAGGGTCGAGGCCCAGGCCGGAAGGGCTGTGTAGTGGAGGTGGTGGGGGCCCGCCCAGATGTAGAGGAAGACCAGCGACCAGAAGTGGATGATCGACAGGCGGTAGGAGAAGACCGGCCGATTCGCGGCCTTGGGCAGGAAGTAGTACATCATGCCGAGGAGCGGAGTCGTCAGAAGGAAGCCGACCGCGTTGTGGCCGTACCACCACTGCATGAAGGCATCCTGGACCCCGGCGTAGATCGGATAGCTGCGCCACAGCCCGGCCGGCACCGCGAGGTTGTTGAAGACGTGGAGCAGGGTGATGGTGATGATGGTCGCGATGTAGAACCAGATCGCGACGTAGATGTGGCGCTCGCGGCGCCTGGCAATGGTGCCGAAGACGTTGATCGCAAAGACGATCCAAATCACCGCGATGGCGATGTCGATCGGCCACTGGAGCTCGGCGTACTCCTTGCCCTGGGTGATGCCCAGCGGCAGGGTGATGGCGGCGGCGACGATGATTGCCTGCCAGCCCCAGAAGTGGATGGCGCTCAGGGTCCGGGAAAACATCTGTGTTTTCAGGAGCCGCTGCATCGAGTAGTAGACGCCGGCGAAGATCGCATTGGCGGTGAAGGCGAAGATCACGGCGTTTGTGTGGAGCGGGCGGAGGCGGCCGAAGGAGATCCACGGCAGCTCGAAGTTGAAGAATGGCGCCGCGAGCTCGAGGGCGACGATGATCCCAACCAACGTTCCGACCACGCCCCAGACGAGAGTCATCAGCGTGAACTTGCGGACGATGGCGTCGTCGTATGTGAATTTTTGGATGTGGACGGTCATCAAGCTCCTCCGCGCGACTGATTGAATGCTCCGGGAATCACCCGGCGCCGGGGATCATAACAGGAGTCGTTCCTTCGATGGAAAACCATGCAAACCAGTAGGCGTAGCGGATGGCCGTCAGACGGTTGGGTTCGTCGAGCGGCTCCACGGTTGCCACCCCGAGATCGACATCGAAGCCGATGCGCAGAGCCATGCCTTGCACCGTCAAATCAAGCGAGCCCGACCGCGTTCCGGCTGCCGCGGCCAGCGCCGGCAGCGCAATTGCGGTGTCCTCTCCGTCGATGGTGACGATGACCAGACGGTCTTTGAGTAAGAGACCTCCGGCCGGCGGCAGCGGGTCGACGGGGAATCTGAGAATGTCGGATCCGAAGTAGGAGTGGTAGGGGTCGCGCTTGTAGAGCGTCTTCATGTCGGGCGATGGCGCCAGCACCGCGGTGTCCGGGTGGTCTGCCCGCCAATCTGCCCAGGTGGTCAGGATTGTCCGGCGCAATGCCAGCCGTGGTTGGATGTCCGGCGCCGGTCCGGCGACCGGGCGCCCGTCGAGCTGGATCCACAGCGGCGTGTCCGGCGGCCCCGACCGGCGGTCATAGAGCAGGGTGTTGGAGTTGTAGAGGAGTCCCGAAACGCCGAGCTCGACCTCGACGCCGTCGACCTCGCGGCTGAATACCGAGACGCTGTCACTCAGCGGGCAGTAGGTGACGGCGATGGACTCGCCACCGACCACGTCGTTGACGACCTCGTGCCAGCGCATCAGCCGCAGCGGATAGGCGCGGGCATCACCCGAGATCTCGACCCCGATGACCCGGTCGTCGGGCACCAACATTTTGCCGCGCTCCTCGCGGTTGAAGCGGTCGACCTCGGTCGCATCTGTCATTGCGGGTGTCACCAACGCCCGGACGCCGTCGCGGTTCATGGCGCGCACGATGTATTGTCTGGGCACCGTGGCGTCCGCGAGATCGAAATCGGCGCCCCGAGCGCCGCCGCTCGCCTGGTCGAAGAGGGGAGCGACAAGCACCGCACCGACAATCAACGTCACGACTGCAGCCGCCGGCGCCACCCACCAACCGCTGCGGATGATGGCCGGGACCTTCACCGGGTCAGAACTCCGTGGTGGCAGCCGGCGCCGAGTCCGGTTCGATCGACGACAGCGACGCAACAGCTTGGCCAGTGCGCGAAACTGCGGAATCGCTGCGGTGGCTCATGTCGACCACGCCCAGCCCCAGCACCAGTGGCAGATAGAGGATGCTGGCCAAAAAGAGCCGGCGCGCCGACTGACGGCTGCGGTCGCGAAGAAACACCCAACCGAGCGCAACAAAGGCCATCCCCACGACCTGTGATGCGACCAGGAAGGCGCCGCCGGTGACTCCTGCGGCGCTGAGCGCAGCGGTGATCGGCAGCAGCGCGGCCGCATAGATGAATGCCAGCCGCCCCGTCAGGCGGCCTTCGGCATCCACCGCCGGCAACATTCGGAAGCCGCCGCGGGCGTAGTCGTCGCGGTAAAGCCAGGCGAGGGCGAGGAAGTGCGGAATCTGCCACACGAAAAGGATTCCACCGAGGATCCAGGCGCCGATGTCGAGCTGTCCGGTGGCTGCGGCCCACCCCATCATCGGCGGCACCGCCCCGCAGACCGCGCCGACCACGGTGTTGAGCGGGGTCAGCACCTTGAGCGGGGTGTAGACCAGCACATAGAGCAGGATCACGCCGAGCGACAGCCCTGTAGTGAGCCAGTTGGTGCCGAAGGCCAGTACCACCAGGCCCGTCAGTGCCGTCACCACGCCCCACATGCCTGCCCGGTCACGGTCGATGCGGCCGGCCGGCAGGGGGCGCTCCCGGGTGCGCAGCATGCGGCTGTCGCGCTCGACCTCCCACCACTGGTTGAGGATGTTGGCCCCGAAGGCGCTCAGCGCGGTGCCGACGACGGCGGCTGCGCCGACCCACAGCGACGGGTTGCCCCGCGCTCCGAGCAGGTAGCCGACGAACGCCGTCAGCACGACCAGCGCACCGAGGCGCGCCTTGGCAAGCTCGAGGTAGTCCGAGATCAGATTGCGCACGTGGCCGATCCTGTTGCAAAAAATTTCATCTCGTCGGTACTTTCCGGTTGTCTTTCGATCTGCGATGATTGGCTGCGATCGCCGGGAAGTATAACGCACGCGGCGCCGTCCTCATTTCACACGGAGGTGAGCCATGACCTCGAACCATCCGAATCGTAGCTACGTCCTTCCCCTGGGTTTTACGATGACGGTTTCCATGTGGGCGGCGGCCTACGTCTGCCGGTTGCCGGCGGTGATGGCGCCGAGTTGGCTGGTGCTGGGATTGATGCTGGTGATGGTGGCATTGTGGGGATGGGCCACAGGTTCCCGCACCGGCGACGGCTGGCTCGCCGGTGTGATGGTGGGCGCCACGGCGGCCGTCGTCAACATGCTGATCCTGGGCAGCGTCCTGGCGTCGGCGGATGGCGGCGGTGTCGTGCCATCGGCCCTGTGGTGGGTGCCGGGTTCGATCCTGATCATCGCGCTGGTTTCGGGCGGTTTTGCGGTAGTGCCGGCTCGTCGCGTGGATCAGGTCCCCGATCCGGCCGACTGGACGGCCCTGTTCTCCAAGGTCGCAGTCGCAGCGACCTTCCTGCTCGTTGTCGCCGGCGGGCTCGTGACCTCGAACGAGGCCGGTCTGGCGGTGGTCGACTGGCCGAATACCTTTGGCTCGAACATGTTTTTGTTTCCTCTCACGCGGATGACCGGTGGCATTTACTACGAGCACGCGCACCGGCTCTTCGGCGCCCTGGTAGGTTTGACCACGATTGCGTTGGCCATTCGTTTGTGGCGGTCCGACGACCGCCCCTGGCTGCGTCGCCTTGCGATCGTGGCTGTGGTCCTCGTGATTTTCCAGGGCATGCTCGGCGGGCTGCGGGTCACCGGCGGTTTCACACTCTCGACCTCCGAGACCGACATGGCGCCGAGCATCGCACTGGCGGTGCTCCACGGAGTCCTCGGCCAGGTTTTCCTCGGTCTGATGGTGGCGATCGCAGTGGTCACCAGCCGGTGGTGGCGGCTGGCGCCGGCGCCCGAACCACAGACGACAGTGGCCGGTGACCGGTCGCTGCAGATGTGGCTGATAGCGACCCTGGTGATTCAGCTCGTCCTCGGCGCGGTGCAGCGTCACCTCGCCTGGGGGCTGATCATCCACATCTCCCTCGCCGCGGTGGTTGTGATGCTGGCGGTCGTCGTCGGCGCCCGTGCGTGGGGGCTCTACCACGGCGTGTGGCCTGTGCAGCGACTCGGCCAGGCGCTCATCGGCGTCGTCAGCATCCAGGTGGCCCTCGGCATCGCGGCGCTGGCCGTGACCCAAGGCCGGGCGGTGGTGGGCAGCCCGGCGACCCTCGAGATCACGATGACCACAGCCCACCAGGCCACCGGAGCGGTACTCCTGGCGCTCGCGGTTGCGTTGCGCCTATGGACGCGGAGGATGTTCATTGCAGAAAGTGAGGACGTCTCCAGATAACAGCTCGGATGCAAGATGAGCCTCTTGAAAAACTTCCATGGTTGTCATCCTGAGCTTACCGGCGGCGAAACTGAAGGTGGGCCAAGGCCCACGTCGGACCCAAGAATTGGACGGGCCTGTAGTGTGGGCTTTAGCCCACCTTCAGAGTGTTTCTCGAATCTTCGGCGTTTCGGAAAGACCAAACAGTGTCAAACGCGGGGTTTTGTAAGAGATGGATCCTGCATCTTGCATCTTGCATCTTGATGGGTGTTTCCGGCATTCAGGTGAGGCCTCCGCTCCGAGCCTGTCGTTGCCGACCTGGTCTGTGGTTCAATAGCGGGGTCACCCAAGGAGGTATGAGATGAAGTTGAATGTCGGTTCCGCCGACCGTGTGATCCGGATCGTCGTCGGCGTTGCCATCTGCGCCGCGGGCTGGTACTACCACAGCTGGTGGGGGCTGATCGGGCTCGTACCGATGGTCACCGCCGCCATCGGCTGGTGCCCGGCCTACCTGCCAATAGGGCTGTCGACGAAGAAGTAGTGACTATTCGGTAGGGCTTCGGTGGGCACCTTTGGCTTCAGCGCCGAAGGTGCGATAGGTAACTAGCCTGGGGCGTGAGCCCCAGGACACGGGATACCAAATCGAGGCAAGCCGCGAAGCGGCGACAGACATCCGAGCAGGTCTGTCGCCCGTTCCGGGCTCGACGGTATTGGGCGTTCCTCTTCCTGGGGCTCACGCCCCAGGCTATGAGTCTGTCGCCGCTTCGCGGCTTTGCATTCGCGTGTCCGGAAACTTCCCGGTCTGATAGTAGTTCTCCATCAACCGGTCCTTCTCGACGAAGCGCTCGAGGAGCCACTGTCTGAGCCCCTCGTCGGTTTCGGGGAGCTCTTCGATGGGAAACCGCCGCACGTGCAGGTGGACGCGACCAACTAGCCCCTTGAGGTACTGCCAAAGGGTGGGTACGCCCTCTTCGTAGCCGATCGTGAGGTCGTAGACCGCGGTGACGTGGCCCCTCAGCCCCTGCACCGACGCTGTGAACCCCTTGGTGCGGGGGACCTGCACGTGGCGGGTCTCGGCGAGGCCACGCGAGCGCGCGAACTCGCGCGATGCCTCGAGCTTTGGGAGGGTGGCACGGGTGCCTTCGACAAAGGAAACCAGCCACATCGGCACCTGGTTGTCGACGAGTTTTGAGAAGGTGCGGCGGATGTTCGCGCTGTCGGAGGACCACTCGCGGTCGATGAAGGGGCAGTCGAGGAACTGCATCCCCCAGCCGACTCCAGGGGCCCACTTGAGCTGCTTCTTGACAAAGAACTTGAGGTCGCCGAGCCGGTCCTTGGTCTTGGCGAGCTTCATGATCGCCGGGATGTCGGGCATCTGCTGGTGGTTGGCGATGAGGAGCGCGTCCTCGCGCATCGGCAGATCATCACCCGAAATGAGGATCCTCGTACCGTTGACCTTCTCGGCGCCGTCGACGGACAATCCCCACCAGCTGTCGGCGCACCAGCGGTTGATACGGCGGAAGGCTGGGCGTGAGAAGGGGAGGACGATGAGGCTTGCGACCTGCACCGAATTGGCGGCCATGAGCGTGACGAAGCCGACGCTCGCCATCCCCGTTCCGCGGAGCGCGGCGGCCCGCCGCTTCGACCGGCTTGTCGGCTCCCTCAAAGGGTCGAGAGGCATGCCATTCCCTCCTGCAACAGTTGCCGGCAGCGATCCACGTCGGATTCGACGGTGCCGAGGTTGCCGATGGCAACCCGCAGCGAGATCCCGTCGTCGAGCTTGGTGTGGGAGAGGAAGACTTCGCCCGAGGCGTTGACATGCTCCATCAGCTCCATGTTGAAACGGTCCAGCTCCTCCTCTTCGAGACCCACCGGCCGGGCGCGGAAGCAGACGACCGAGAAGGGGACCGGCGCCAGACGCTCGAAGCTCGGCTCGCCGTCAATCCAATCAGCGAAATCACGGGCCATGGCGATGTGCCGGCGCAGGCGGTCGCGGATTCCCTCGAGGCCGAAGCAGCGCATCACCCACCACAGCTTGAGGGCGCGGAAGCGGCGGCCGAGCTGGACCCCGTAGTCCATGAGATCGACCACCTGTCCGCTGACCGGGGTCGTCAGGTATTCTGGTACCAGCGAAAATGCGCGTTTGAAGACCTCGGGGTGGCGAGTGTAGAGCGCCGAGGCGTCGATCGGGGTGAAGAGCCACTTGTGGGGGTTGAAGACAAAGCTGTCGGCGTGCTCGCAGCCTTCGAGGCACCAGCGGAATTCGGGACACAGCGCCGCCGAGCCCGCGTAGGCCGCATCGACGTGGAGCCACAGACCCTCGGCGGCACAGACCTCGGCGATCGCCGCCACCGGATCCACCGAGGTGGTCGAGGTCGTGCCGACGGTAGCCACCACAGCCAGCGGGCGAAGGCCTGCCGCACGGTCGGAGGCGATCGCGAGCCTGAGCGCCTCGACATCCATCCGATACTCCGCATCGTGGGGCACGGTGCAATAACCGTCGAGGCCGAAGCCGAGAGTGAGACAGGCCTTGGCGATCGAGGAGTGCGTCTGGTCCGAGGCGTAAACCCGCATCGGCTGAAGATCGTCGCGGCCGGCCATGCCGCGGCTGCGGATCTCGGGATCGGCCGCCTCGCGGGCCGCGGCCAACGCGAGCAGCGACGAGATCGAGGCGGTGTCGGTCAAGAAAGCGAAGAGGCCTTCAGGCAGCCCGAGCCCGGCGCGCAGCCAATCGAGGACGACGACCTCGAGCTCGGTGGCCGCTGGGCAGGTCCGCCACAGCATGCCGTTGACATCGAGCGCGGCTGACAGCAACTCCCCGAGCACGCCCGGCCCCGAGCCGGTGATGCCGAAGTACGCCATGAAACCGGGGTGGTTCCAGTGGGTGACGCCGGGCAGGACGATGTCGAGGAAATCCTCCCACACCTTTTCGGGATCCTCGGCCGTTTCGGGCATCGCCGCCGGCAACCGCCCCGCCACCTCGCCCGGTTTGACCCGCGACAGCACCGGATGCTCGCGGTTGCCGCCGTCGAGGTACTCGGCGATCCAATCCACCATTCGGTGTCCCTCGCGGCGGAAGAGCTCCGCGTCCCAATGACCCGAGCCGTCGCTCATTGTGTCTCCCATGATCCACCATACGCGGCCGCCCGCTGTCTGTCATCAGGCGGCGTGGGTCTGACATCATTGCCGTTCTTGTCTGAACCGTCAGGGGAGTTCGATTACACTCGTTGCCCTGGGAGGGCCACCTCGATGAACGACGGACCCATCGGTCTGCTTGGCCTTGGCGCCTACGTCCCCGAGCGGGTGATGACCAACGACGACTGGGCCGAGTACGTGGACACCTCCGACGATTGGATCACCACCCGCACCGGGATCAAGACTCGGCGGGTGGCGGCCGACGACGAGACCACGGTGGACCTCGCGGTGGCAGCCGCCGAGCGGGCCCTCGAGGATGCGGCCATCACTGCGTCCGAGATCGACGAGATCATCGTCGCCACCGACACGCCTGAGGTATACATCCCCGATACGGCCCCCTATGTTCAGCAGCGGTTGGGCGCGCGCGAGGTGCCGTCGTTCGATCTCGCGGGCAGCGGCTGCGCGGGCTTCGTGCTCGGCCTCGACGTGGCGCGTTCGAGGGCGCTGTCGGGTGGAAAGAAGGTGCTGGTCGTGGGTGTCGAGCTGCTGACCCGGCTCATGGACTGGAGCGACCGCACGACCTGCGTGCTCTTCGGCGATGCAGCCGGCGCCGCGGTGGTGGGGCCGACCGGCGAGGGCGGCGGCGAGTTCCTCGCCTTCACCGCCGGCACCGACGGCGCCCAGGCGAAGATCCTTGGCGTCGAGGTCGGCGGCACGCGACGGCCGTTCACGCTCGAGGGGGCGCAGCGGGGGGAGCACAAGGACATCGTGATGAAGGGGCGGGAGGTTTTCAAGGAGGCGGTGACCCGGATGGCGGCGGCCTCTCGCGAGGTCCTCACGCAGGCTGGTCTGGGTGTGGATGATCTCACGCTGGTAGTGCCACACCAGGCCAACCTGCGGATCATACGAGCTCTCCAGAAGCAGCTCGGCATACCCGACGACAAGCTCGCCGTCAACGTCCAGGACTACGGCAACACAGGCTCGGCGTCGGTGCCGCTCGCCTTATGGGAAGCCCGCAATGAGGGCCGGGTCACCGGCGGCGATCTGGTCCTTTTGACCGCCTTTGGCGCCGGCTTCCACTGGGCCGCGATGTTACTGCGGCTGTAATTCAGGAGGATCTCCAACTCCGGGTATTGACACGGCGCGGCAGAAGCGCGACCCTGCGCGCATGAGCACAACTACCGACCTCGAAAGTCTCCGATTCGACCGCACGACATTTGGCACCGAGAGCGACTTTGCCGTGATCGGCGACGGCGATCTCGGAGGCAAGGCCGCGGGTCTTCTCCAGATCCGCGACGAGATCCTGCCGCGATTCGACACCGATGAATTCGACGGTGTCACGGTTGAGGTACCGCGGGCGGTGGTGATTGCAACCGGCGTCTTTTCGGATTTCATGGACCGCAACCGTTTGTGGGATGTGGCGTTGTCCGGCGCTCCGGACACCGAGATCGCGCTTGCGTTCCAGCGTGGCGAGTTGTCGCCGGACGTGCGCGAGGAATTACACCAATTGCTCGACGTCATGCGCGCGCCGCTGGTTGTTCGACCGTCGAGCTTTCTCGAGGACGCTGAGAAAAGGGCGTTTGCGGGCATTTTCACGTCGACGCTTCTTCCCAACAGCGAGGGTGACGACGAAGCCCGTTACCGGCGTCTTTCAGGTGCGCTGAAGCTGGTATGGGCGTCGACCTTCTTTGAAAGCGCCACCATTTCGCGTCGGGCGTCGGGCCTCGCGGACGATGCCGAGAAGATGGCGGTGGTAGTGCAGGAGGTGTTCGGCGAACGCCATGACGGGCGTTTTTACCCGACGATCTCGGCTGTCGCCCGTTCGTACAATCACTACCCGGTGCCGGGGAACGAGCGCGAGGACGGCGTGGTCTCGCTGGCCCTCGGGCTTGGGAAGACGATTTCAGACGGCGACCACGTGTGGAGCTACGGCCCGCACCGGCCGACCGCTCCCCCTCCCTACAAGAGCACGGGTGATCTTCTCAAGTACACGCAAAACGCGTTCTGGGCGATCAATGTCGGTGATCCGCCTCCACCCGACCCGCTGCGGGAAACCGCCTGCCTCGTGCGGTCGGGCCTCAAAGATGCGGAGGACGACGGCACGCTCAAGTTCCTGGCGTCCACCTATGACGCCGAGTCGGACCGGCTGCGGTCCGGTCTGGAAGGGCGGGCGGCGCGGGCCCTGACCTTCGCGCCGCTCCTCGAGTCGCGCTCGATCGAGTTCACGCCGGTGCTCGAACGACTGCTCGAGCTCTCGTGCAACGTGGTCAACGGCGAGGCCGAGATCGAGATCGCCGCCACCCTCGACCCCGATCACGGCATGCCGCTGCGTTTCGCGTTGGTTCAGTTGCGGCCGATGCTGACACCGAGCGAACGTTCACCGGTGGAGGAGGACGACCTCGCGGCCGGCGATATCGTCGTCGCCTCGGACAACTGCCTCGGCCAGGGCTCGCGCGACGATCTCACCGACGTGGTCTACCTCAGACCGCAGTACTTCGACCGCGGGCTGACGCGGATGATGGCGTCGGAGCTCGACGCCGTCAACCGGGGGCTGGTGGAGGAGGGACGGCACGGCATCTTCATCGGCCTCGGCCGGTGGGGGACCACCGACGATCGTTTTGGCGTACCGGTCAAGTGGGGGCAGATATCGGCCGCGAGGGTGATCGTCGAAGCGACGTTGCCGGACGCTCCCGGCACCCTCAGCCATGGCACCCATTTCTTTCACCGGTTGCTCAGCAACCAGGTGCTCTACATGTCGGTGGAGCCGGACGGCAGGGGGAGTATCGACTACGACTGGCTGGACGAGCAGGAGGCGATCTGGGAGAGCCGCCACGTCCGCCACGTGCGGGTCGAGAAACCGCTTGCGGTTCGCATCGACTGCGCCACTCGGTTAGGGCTCATCCGCCACCAGTAGCGTGATCTCCGTCTCCCTGCCCGGACGCCCGCCGGCCACGGTCTTCGACCGCGGCCACGCGTTGGAGGCCGACGTCTCCTC
>Ga0164313_10005476_pt1 | contig 11225 bp, 20 predicted proteins | sample GuaBasSedimGuay4_FD_113735 | JGI IMG/M metagenome (GOLD analysis project Ga0164313, IMG submission 113735) | Subseafloor sediment microbial communities from Guaymas Basin, Gulf of California, Mexico - Guay4, Core 4569-4, 0-3 cm | ecosystem: Environmental > Aquatic > Marine > Hydrothermal vents...
AAAAGCCAGTGCAAATTCTGTTACTGGTGCTTGTACTACAGCCTTAGATTTTGGCAAAACCTCTGTCACTGCAGCCGGTGCTAAGACCACTTCGCACGGCGACGCAGCTGGTTATTCCAAAAATCTCGGCGGTGGTTGGTTTGATGATAAAGCCGCTAACAAATCAGGGGCTTATATAGATGGATCTGTATATCAAAACCAGTCCGCCAATGAAGTTGGCTATGGTAGTGGAACATTTGCCCAGGGTGGAAATGACAGTTATGCTGGTTACACGGCCGGTGCCAAAGATGGTGAATCTCACACTATAGGTAACATTTATGGTACAGTTAAGGCTGATTCCCACGTTAATCTGACTGGTGCCGCCGGTACTGCTGGCCTTACCAAAGTCACTGTTGATCCTTACGGTCGTCATCAGTCCGCTGACGCTTTTACCGGCAATGTAGCTGTAACCGGTGTTAAAGGCGCAGATTGGTCAAATACCGTTGTAGAAGGTCACGGTGGTGTTGCTGTTGGTGCAAACGCCATTGGAAATGAAGCTGGTTCTTCGGCCGGTGGGCAGGCTGGATTCTGCTATACCGGTGATAACGTTGGTGCTGGTGCCGCTTATCTGAACGCTGATGCGGTACGTAACAACCATTCAGCTTCAAGTACGGTCAGTGGTGGAGCCATTTCCGGTGCCAAGTAGAACTGCCTAACTGAAGTACCTGAATATATCAAAAGGGGGCCGTTACCGACCCCCCTTTTGAATTCTAATATGGAGGTCTCAAAATGAAGAAATTTTTAGCAATTTTAGCATTTGTTGCAATACTCGCCGTTCCGGTTACTGATGCCGCATCTGATGAATGCGTTACAGCGTTACCAGTCGTAGCTTATGACGGTGGTTACAATGGTAATGGGTATTGTTGCCCATTTCCGCTCGTTGCTCAAACCCAAGGCGTAGTGGCGGATGTCGTTCTCGCATATGAATGTATGACTCTTAACACAACTTTGGCTGCCGGTCAGCTCCAAATTATGGCTGGAGCTCACATGGCCATTCAGTGTCAAAACCAGAATGTTTCCTACGATAGCGGGATTACCAAAATCGATATATCACAGAGACAATTTCAGAAAGTAGGCCATGGCTGTTATGAAGGTGGCCGCATGGTTCTTGATTAGTCTCTAAATTTTCATATATCGAGGCTTTGAAAAATCTATTTATTTCAATTTTAATTTTAGGAGGAAATGTAATGAAGAAATTTTTTCTGCTTTTCGTAGCAGTTTGTATGAGCATTTCTTTATCCGGCATAGCGCTTGCTGACATTTCGGCTACAGCCACCGTTGATGATGTTAGTTCTTCAGCTTCTGCTGGCATAGGTGTATCCAATAATGGAAACAATATGTTGCAGGGACAGAGTAATGAAATCAACGTCAATATTGAAGGCGATGAAGCACCGGTCCAAAGAGATATCAGTACAACTAACGTGAATACCACAGCCAAAGGTTATCGTGGTTTTGCAGTACCCCATGACATTCCCATCGTGCCACAGGGCCCGGCCTATTTCGGTACAGCTACACCTGGCCCCCAGTTCCAGTCAATGAAAACAGCCCTTATTTATAAAGACACATTTGGCCCGGAAGAACTGGAACGTATGGCAAAAGGATGTGATGTCGAACTTACTCCCAACCCGTTGATCGAGCCTCCGGACAAAGAAAATCTCGCGGCTTCGGTCAAGGTATTTCTTAGCAAACCGGCGACAGAAGTCGAACTGGTTGGCTATATTACAGTAAAAACTGATGATTCGGATGATGTCTCCATGGATGCCCTGGCAGCGGCATGTTTAGAAGCCCGCAAAATGGGTGGAAACGCCGTTCATATTACGGCAGAAGGCGTGAAACGCCTGCTTGAGTCCTTTGGATGGGGTATTGGACTTGCCCATACCACGGCCACCATGGCAGCAAACGAACAGACCGGTACCGTGAACAGCGGTGGATTCGGTGTTTCCGGTGGACATGCCGGTTACGTGGATTATCCCTGGCTGCAGCTCTTTGTGCTGAAAGTCAAATAAAATAAGTCTACAATAAATCTAAGTAGAAATAAGTTTTCGGTGGGGGGCACTACGCTTCCTACTGAAAATTTTTTGATCAAGTTAAATATCTCTGGAGAAATAGTCATGGGAAGCTTTAACGTAGCGTGCTCAATCTCGGGATTAAGTATTGATTGTGGTGATCCAATAGTATTCATACCACTTATTGATAGTAAATACAAAGAGTATGGTATAGGAGACCACAATCACTTCTTGATCATGTCAGAATGTTTTTATGAACCCCTAACGTTACCAATATTTGGGGAATATGATGATTATGGACGAATTGATTATCAAGAAGACAAGAACACTGAGTTCCTCAAATCTCTTGGAATGAACATTAACGAACTGATCGAGCCAATGGAGCACGATGAGTCTCCGGCCACATCTGGTATGTTTGTCCATAAACATATCTATAACGTTGTGAGAGATAAATCCAGTGAATTGGATGATTGTGGAAAGAAACAGCATACCATGAGAAGACTTCGCAGCGAATACGATGAATTTGCAAAAGACGTCCGGAAAGCCCAAGAGGAATTAGAAAAGATCAACAATCAGGATGTAAGTGATCACGTACCGGGATTCACGATAAGGACTCTTCTGATCAACGCAGACTGGAAGACTTTCAACTTCCGTCGATGGCATCACTTCCGAAAGACATACGATCACAAGGTCATTGCGCAAGGTGATCTTCGAGACGAATTGATTGATTTCACAGCTTTTACCGTAGGAATGTACGCTTCAAACCGGTTCTTTTTTCCAGCAATGAACGGATATCAATTTGGGAATCCTTGGGCTACACGGCCTCTGAATAATGAAGCTCTTCGAATATCGAGAGAGAAAATAAAAAAATATAATGAGAACATGAGGCGCTAAACTGTCTAAATAATGGAAGCCAAATACCAAAAATTCACAAATCATTTCATATGGAGAAATAACTCATGAAAATATTTGTATATGGTACACTAAGGACCGGTGGTGAATTTTCACGCTTTCTTCCAAAGGAAAGAAAATCCGTCATTTGTAAAATGACCGGGTTAAGAATGTACTCCCTCAAACAGTTTCCTGGAGCAATCAAAACGAATGATCCGGATGATTACGTTATCGGCGAACTTCAGGAATACAACCTTCCAGCGAAAGAAGAGGTTGAGCTTATTGAACTATTGGACCAGATAGAGAACATAGCATCTGGCCTGTTCAAACGTTCATCAATACCATTGCCGGATGGTGATAAGGCACTGATCTATGAATTTAGCATGTTAGAGGTGTGGGAAAGAGAGTTAAGAAAAACCGGAACTCGTCCAGAGATCATACATGATTGGGCAACAGTTGATTGGCGCGTTGCCCGTGGAGTTCAAGACTTGGAACACTCTGGATTGAAACCCCGAGTAAAGGAGAAAAACAATGTTGCGCTCAGAAAGGCGGAGCAAAAAGACTAAGAGACGTAAGCGGGACAAAGGTGAGAAGCCATGGCATCACCGTGGCGAATATCTCATTCCACCACATAAAGTAGAAGGACAAAAGAAAGGCAAAGGGTCATACAATAGAAACCGCGAAAAGTTTGACTGGAGAAAACATTTAAATGGCAGATATGAAGATTAAAGAAGCTCGAACTGCGCTTCTGCGAGTGGCCATCATCTTTCTGTTGGTGGGTATATTTGCTGGCAGTGGAACTGTGCTTTGCGTAATGGATTTTATACCTTTTACTACTTTGCTGATAAAGATATTCAGCTCGATAGCAGTAATGGGTTTAGTTATTTTGGGTATAGTGGCATATGAAGAGCTGAGCAAATTTTTCAACGTCACAAGAGCAAAAACCATACAATTCAAGGAGACTGAGGAATGGATAAGGAAGAGCAATATGAAAAAACGTTAGAAGCGGCCATAGAATTTCTAAGAAAATCAGGATTACTTGATGAAGGATTAAAAATCATCAAGAAAAGTATGGCTCCTGGCATACCTTTTCAAGTATTAGAACTCATGAATGATGAAGAACGGATAAGCCAACTAGTTGAAGACGTAGCTGAAGTTTACGTCGATGCCGGTTTTTCCATAGAGGAATTAGAATTCATTACTCAGTTTTATTTACACGAAACTGGTCAAAAACTTGTGAAATTAAATGCCAAGCTTGCGCCGAAAACTGGTGAAATCACATCGGACTGGGTCTATGACATAATTGAAGAAGTCCAAAAAGAGGAACGGGCTAATGATGCCAAAACCGACAAAGACGAACCAACAAATTGATATATATCGCTGGGCCGCCGAAATACAGCAGAGAATGTACGATGAATGGGATGAGGAAGCAATTGATCGTATAGCTGAAAAACTAATCGAGGACGAAAAGACATGAAGAAAACGCATCAACAAGTTTTAGACAAATTCCAATTTTTCGATGGTGACATGGCGGCCACTTACTATATAAGAGACATAAAAATGTTTCGCTATCGAGATGGATTTGAGATGTTGATACATATGGAAAGCGAAGAGATAAATCTATCAATGACTGCCTATGTGTCAATAGAACCGCCTCGATTAGACCGTTACCGCGTTGAATTATTTGGTAAAAACGCAGCCAAAGTAAGAATATCTGAATACGCAAATTCAACAATTATAAAGAAAGTGAGGCCAGTGGCTTTATCAATACCAAGATTATTGTTTGAGGCGGGGGTCGGTGAATATGAGATCTTTTCAATTAATAACTAACTCAGCAGAATTACGACTTTGCGAAGACAACGAAATAAGAATCCACGAATCTATCAATGATAGGGACGATATCGATTTGAGAAATCGTCCATTGATAAGCTCTCCCAAATTGTTGTGTCTTTGTGTAGATTTGCGTCGTATAAAGGGGTTAGACGGGCGATATAATACGAGTTTTGTGATGACATATCATTCTCGGAGCCGTATATACGCCAAGCGACTGTTTTATTTTGGCAAAAAAGCTGGTGAGGATGACCTTATACTGATGAATAATTGGTGTAGTTTGGTCAAAAGTCATGCCGCGATAGCTAAAGTGATATCAGATCTACATAGAGAAGTAATGCAAAAGCACTACGATAAAGGAATTATGGATGCTATTGCAGGCACGATAGACACAAACACTGGGCAACTAATCGATGCTTGCGACCGATGGGGAAAAATATTAGTTTTCAAAGTATATAAAGAGATACTTCCTTACCCATTGGAGAATATAGTTACTATTCCGCACTTAATCTATATTGATCCCGAAGTCGCTGAGGAATACGTTCATTACAAAAAAACTAAAAAAGATCCAAAAGAAGAAAATTCACAATTGGACATACGCAAGTATATGCTACCAATATTTGATATGCGATTACCAAAGAACAAAAATAAAAAATCATTTATATATAATTGAGGGGTGGGAAAATGAACAGAAAAAGAGGTTTTACGATCATCGAAGTAATGATTGTGATAGCCATAATGGGTATTCTCGTTGCCCTAGTATCAGGGGCGCTGCGAAACTATAATAAAGTTGCCGTGGAAGAAAAAGTTGAGACCATAGTCAAAAAGTCAAACAAAGAGGCTATAAAAACTAATAAATCACCGAAAGAAGGTTACATCGACAAAGTCCGGGTATCCAAAGAAGTCGAAAAACCTCCAAAAATCAGTCCAGTTCCAAAAAAGATCGAGGACAATATTGAGCGGGATATTTATGGAGACCCAATCGATAAGAAGAAATCTTCGCTAAGAGAGCCGAAATCAAGACAAGCCCTAAAAACTACACTTTTTATATTTGCAATGGTGATTGCATCTATTGGGATAAGCGTAGCACTTTGGACGTTATCTATGAACGTAAAGATAAATTTTTTTAGTAAATTTGTAGATCTATTTCGAGAGAAGCCGAAAAAATAGCCGGAATTTCTATAACGTTCTCTCGATATTGAGGTAACAGATGCATAATGACTATTGAAAATGGCCGTTTGAGGGCTTTCCTATTTAGCTCGAAAAAATACGGCCGAGTGAATAATTTCTAGTATCATTTTTGAAGCTGGGCGCAAATAGCCAAAAAGCCTCCGTGGTTATTGTTCCCTTACCTTATTCCCTTTAGTTTCATGTTCCCTCCTTTTGTAGCGGAGCCCTGAGTTCGAAAGAGCTTGGGGCTTCGCAAACTTTTGAAAGGAGCCTAATTCCGGAGGGTTCTGGAGGCAAACGTAATATTTGGTGACGTAGAAGTAGTGTTTCATCGCGTTCTAAGAAACGCGTTTTCCTGGGCCAAGCCCGAGAAAATTCCCCTTCGGGGGGTCTCCCTCTTCGAATATTTCCCAAGTTTTACATTCTTAGGCAAAATCGGCGTTCTATCAGTTGGGGGACTGAAAAGAAGAGTCGTTTCGCAGCCGCTTTCGCGTCCTAGCGGCAAGTATTTCCCGGCAAGGGTGGGGCCCGGTGAAAATAAATTCCGGGCCCGCCCATATTTTTTTCTTTATTTTGTTTGGTTTGTCATAGTATTCTTTCCTACATGGGTGGAAGCGTTTCCTTATGGCGCTTCCACCCCTTCTTCTTTACTCACCTTCCACACTTCGGAGAAAAAAATCATGAAATATTTACTATATATTGGCTTGATAGTATGTTTTTGTCTGAGCACTATATAAACAGGAGTTTTAAAATGATTTACATAGCAATGTTTTTACTTTTGTGTTTGGTTGCCTGGAGATTTTATCATTTAGGATATAACCAGGCTCAAGAACAGATAGAAATATTGGGAGAAGGAATGACTTTTTTAGCTGGAGAGGTGGACAAATTACAGGATTGTCTAAACGAACATGGGATAGACATCGAAGACGAATTTATGGAGGAGGTTGAAAATGCTCTAAGACAATGATCAGTTCGAAGCATTATTTGAATTTTCAATGTTAGTGCTGGAAGAGGCTGAACTGGACGATGAGAATGAAGCAGAAAGTCTTGGTGAGGAATTAGTGTCATCTACAGAGTTTCAATTACATGTGCTTGCTGCCATGAGAACAATGTATAAAATAATGTCGCCTCGTATTGATCTAGATAGAATGGGTGAGTTAGTCAATGAGACGGAGCTGGATCCGGAAATATTTGACAAAGAGTTCGGCAATTTCTAGCAAAATACGAATTTTATTCTATAATAACTAAAGGATACCTTAATGGCAAGAATAGAAGAACATTGTAAAGATTGCAAAAAATTTCTAAAAAACGATATGTATGAAGTCCATAATTTTCTGGATCAATATGCTAACATATTTCCAGTGGGCTTCTTTATAGATTACCACCGAACTTTTTTACACAACTCCTATGGCTTAGCAATAATGACAGCTACATATGGGGAAATAGGTAAATATGCTACAATCCTCCATTTAACAAGAGATTATGTAGAAGGAACCATTAACCATTTGTCTTTAGAAGGTATTATTAAAGAGTTTCCCAGACGATTAATGTGGTTTGACACTATGCAACATGTCTATGAGCCGAAACCACATATAATTCGAAGGTGGAATGGGAAAAGTATAGTTACACTAGCTACAGAATAGGAGGAAAAGATATGATACTTTATTTGGTAGGAATCCCAGTGTTTTTTATAGCTTTCATAGTTGGATTTATATTCCGTGAGAGTGAATGGTGTAAAAAGGAATTTTTGGTATATTTTGGCCGGGTGATGTTTATAAGTATAATAATTCCCGCTGTTATCCATACAATTGTCTTATGCAGGTCATACACTACTTATGTACAAACTCGGACTCAATACGACGCTGTTATTAATCAATATCGCGGCGCTATAGAACTTTATTCAGAGCGTGCTAGCTTAAATTTGGCCAAAGCCGCTCTAACAGATTTCAAATATCAAGGCTATCAGGACAATATGTCTGCTATAATAATTCAACTTCGTAAATCGGTAGTAGAATATAATAAAACTATTATTTCCAAGAGAATAATGAAGAAAAACCTATTATTTTCGTGGTTAATAATCGCACCGGACGAAGATATGAAAATTATCAACATTATCTAAGAGGAAAATGGAAAAAGAAAATGAACAAACTAGACCCTTATGAAAAAAATGCGGAAGAAATCGGCCTAAAGATGATTATAGTATAGTAGGTGGACAGCATTCAATGAATGGGCTATACTCACAAAATAGGCAAAAAAACGAGTGCACGTCGAAAACAGATGGCTATCAGATGCCTGTTTTAAATAAATGGATGGTGTGACTATGAAACAATTACACAATGCCATGAATTTATTAAAAAAAATAGATTCATTTGGATATGAATCATATATTGTTGGTGGTGCCCCACGAGATTTATCAATGGGATTAGAACCTAAAGATATTGATATTGCTACTAATTGCCCAATAGAGATCCTACAGAAAAAATTCGAAACCTATGAAATTGGGCAATCGAAAAATTTCGGCCTCATCTTGGTAATGTATAAAGGTCTGGCATATGAAGTGGCTCAATTTCGTAAAGAAGCCAAGTATAATGGATTTCGGCCAAAAGAAGTGAAATTGGTAAAGTCAATTGAAATTGATGTCTATAGGCGTGATTTCACCGTAAATGCGTTAGTAATGAACGCTGATGGAGACATTATCGACTATGTAGGAAGTCATAAAGACATTTCTCAAAAGATCATTCGTACAGTTGGAGATCCACATCGACGATTTGAAGAAGATTACGTCCGAATGATAAGAGCGGCTCGATTCGCTTCTATGGACGGATTCTCTATCGAAACTTATACTCGCCGTGCTATCCGACAACAATTCCGAAATATCAACTACGTAAAACCAGAGCGAATTCGGATAGAATTAATTAAAGCTGCTGAGCATGGCGGAAAACGATTCGCTCGATTTATTCTTCTTTTGGACGATCTGAAATTATTGGCGCAAATTTTACCAGAAGTAGCCGCAATGAAATACTTCCGTCATGATCTACATCATCATCCAGAAGGGTCAACCGTGTTTGCCCATTCAATAGAGTGTCTAAAAATAATGGAGCATGCAAATCCTATAGGATTAATTGCTACGCTGTTGCATGACATTGGTAAATGTATAGCTTTTCAGGAAGATAAATATTGGTGGAAATTTACATATTACGGTCATGCGAATGTTGGTGCCAGAATGGCGGTAGACATTGCACGTAGATTAAAATTCAATGTATGTCATATCAACGAAATAGAATATGCGGTAAAAAATCATATGAAGTTTCATGATATATTGGATATGAAGCCGTCTAAAATTGCTCGTATAGTAAATAGCCCGCACTTCGAAACTTTAAAAGAAGTTGCATGGGCTGATGAATTTTCTCGTGGAGAAGCGTTTGCTCATTATGGTGAGTTTGATGCCAAAATGAAAAAGATAAATGACATCAAGGAAAAGTGGGAAGATCGAGAAATGAATTCCGCGGTAAAAATAGTGAGTGGAAATCGAATTATGATGCTGCTAAACCTAAAACCTGGACCAGAAGTAGGTAAAATAAAAAAGGATGTGGAGGATTATATCATTGATAACGGATTAGAGCCCACGTCTGATTTAATAGACGAATTAATCTTCAAACTCGGAGAATGCAATGTTTCTAATTGATATTTTGAACGATATACCAAAATGTGTAAAAGAACAAATGGATAAATTTGTAAAGAAAGTATGGCATCTCAAACCATATTTATATGTGACACTATTTTTTACTGCTATAAAATACTGGTTTCCATACAAACGGGCTCTATTGATGATTGCCTATTCCAAATACCAAGATACGATTATGTATCGTGAACGATTAATGCATCTTGGTGAAAAATTTGCAAAAGAAGCATTTGTTGATAATCGAGAAGACCGTCTCTTTTTTACACATATAACAAGAAAGGAAAAGATAAAGGCTTTTATATTGCCTTTTAATTATATATGAGGGATATAAACAAAATGTTTTTACTCAAATTTTTCGGCGATCATCCGATAATATGTGTATTTTCGGTTATATTTCTGGTTAATATACTGGGTTCCGACAACGGCGATACTCCGAAACAAGTAAAAGAAAGTTCTGTTTTGGTCACGGTACAAGAAAATGTTTCGGAATCAATCTCAACCGCGAAAGAAAAAGTAAAAGAGGCTATTTATAAACTTGACACAAAATTAAATGGAGACAAAGAAGACAAATCTCCGGTAAAAAAGGAAATAGTTCCAATAAAAGTAAAGCCAAAACGATCACATGAGGAATATCTAAAAGATCCTTATGGAACGGTTGAAAATAAATATTAGGGAGGACATTGTTATATGAAAATTATGGCAAATGACAACATCACGTTGAACAAAGATGAATCTATACAGATATTTTTTGAAGATCATTCGAATATTTTACAAGTATCCGGTGACTCAAAAGTTCTATGGATCCAGGACAAAGACAGCAAAAAGCTTCCAAAAGGCCGATATCCTATGACTCCGGAGAAATAAAATGCGAATAATAATCGCTGGTTCAAGATCTATTACAAATTATTTAATGGTCAAGGGTATTATAGAGGCTACTCTGAAACAACATAATCTACCAGTAACAGAAGTAGTCTCTGGAATGGCTAAAGGGGTTGATCTTTTAGCAGTAGATTGGGCCAAAGAGGTAGGAATACCAGTTAAACCATTTCCTGCAAACTGGCAAGATTTCTCAGAACCGTGCGTAATTAAAACTCGTCGAGATGGCAGTAAGTATAATGCCCTAGCCGGGTTTAATCGAAATTTACAAATGGCTTTATATGCCGAAGCGTTAATAGCCATACAAACAAGAGGCAGCCCTGGTACTGGACATATGATTAAAACTGCCAAAAAGCACGGCCTAAGAGTATTTTCAAAGGTGGTTTGAATAATGGAAGAATTAAAACTTAAAGAAGAATTTCGGGTTGGTCGTCATCGTTGACAAGTAGTTGCAGTAAATGTTAAAAGTGCTACTGATCCCGAAAGATTGGTAACAGCTCAGTGTAAGCCTACTTGTTGCTCAATTGAACACACAGTGACAATTACCATGCCCGCTGGCGAGCTCCAAAGTTTGATAGAGATGTATAACGATCGGTTTGCTACGATGAAAATGCAAGCCGAAATAAGTGCGATACTTAAAGAATCTCAAGAAAAATATCAAAACGAATCCATCAAAGAAGTTCCGATAGAAGAACAAAATCGTTCGCCATTCTCAATTTCCAACGACAGAA
>Ga0164313_10005477_pt1 | contig 11224 bp, 11 predicted proteins | sample GuaBasSedimGuay4_FD_113735 | JGI IMG/M metagenome (GOLD analysis project Ga0164313, IMG submission 113735) | Subseafloor sediment microbial communities from Guaymas Basin, Gulf of California, Mexico - Guay4, Core 4569-4, 0-3 cm | ecosystem: Environmental > Aquatic > Marine > Hydrothermal vents...
CCCGCATCAGGCCAATAATGCCGCCAATCACTTTGCCCCAGATATTTGTTGGAATTGTGAAACCCTGTTTACTCATTCTTACCCTTATGATCGTGACCGTTATGAACCTGAACGGCGCAAGTATATAATTGCCATTCATCCCGGCACAGTAAAAAAGGAAAAATAGTGGACCAATCCCACTCTGCAAACTACAGCACCGACATGGTTTCGTTTTTGCCCCTGATTCACCAGGGCAAGGTTCGTGACAGTTTTCTGGTTGATGAAGACCATATGCTGATTGTCGCTTCCGACCGTCTGTCTGCATTTGACGTAGTTTTGCCAGATCCTGTGCCCGGCAAAGGCGCGTTATTGACCAAGATTTCCAATTTCTGGTTCGATAAAACCAGCGATATTATCGACAATCACCTGACCGGCGTTGGAGTCAGTGATTTCATTGCAGACCCCTCACTGATTGGCCTGTTGCAGGACCGCTCCGTGCTGGTAAAACGTCTCACACCGGTGCCGGTGGAGGCAATCGTTCGTGGCTACCTGATTGGTTCAGGCTGGAGTGACTACCAGGCGACCGGGGCTGTGTGCGGAATAGATTTACCCGAAGGCTTGCAGCAGGCAGATAAATTACCGCAGGTGCTGTTCACACCGTCCACCAAGGCTGAAGCCGGCAGTCATGATGAGAATGTCGATTTTGCCACCATCGTTGATCTGATTGGCGAGGAACTCGCGACCAAAATCAGGGATGTCAGCATCAGGATTTATGAATTTGCCAGTGCCTACGCACTGGAACGCGGAATTATCATCGCCGACACAAAATTTGAATTCGGCCTGGACAAAGACGGCAAACTTTACCTGATGGACGAAGTCCTGACACCGGATTCCTCACGTTTCTGGCCGCAGGATAGCTGGCAACCCGGCAGCAGCCCACCCAGTTATGACAAGCAGTTCGTAAGAGATTACCTTGAAACACTGGACTGGAACAAACAGGTCCCCGGGCCAAAATTACCACCAGCCATTATTGAGGCAACCGTGCAAAAATATGCAGATGCCTGCCGGATACTGACCGCAGAATGACTCGGTACAAAGCATTTGTAGCTGTTAATATCGGGTGACAGAAGGAGCACTTAATGCAAAACCAACACAGTAAAGAAGAATGGCGACAATACGACAGGATGCATCACTTGCATCCGTTTACGGATCTTGAGAGTTATGCCAAAACAGGCGGCAGAATCATATCCCAGGCTGAGCATATCTATATTCAGGATTCTGATGGCAACAAAATCCTGGATGGCATGTCGGGTTTATGGTGTTGCAACCTGGGCTACAGCCAACCGGATATCGTCACTGCTGTCACCCGGCAACTGCAAACACTGCCTTATTACAACAGCTTCTTTAACTGCTCCAATGAAGCGGCCGTCGTACTGGCGAAAAAACTTGCCGAAGTAACACCGCCACAGTTTAACCATTTCTTTTTCACCAGTTCAGGTTCCGAGGCCAACGATACCAATATCCGCCTGGTACATCGTTATTTTGATTTATTGGGCAAGCCCGAGAAAAAACACTTCATCAGCCGTAACAATGCCTACCACGGCAGCACCATCGCAGCATCCAGCCTCGGTGGTATGACAGCCATGCATGATCAGACCATTACATTGCCCTATGTGCACCATATTGCCGAGCCCTACTGGTACAAGCATGGTGGTGACCTGGATCCGGACGAGTTTGGTATTGCGGCAGCTAAAAGCCTCGAACAAAAAATTGATGAGATCGGTCAGGACAAGGTAGCAGCTTTCATCGCAGAGCCAATACAGGGCGCGGGTGGTGTAATCGTGCCACCAGCGACTTACTGGCCTATGATTCAGAAAATATGCAACGAGCGTGATATTTTGCTGATCAGTGACGAGGTCATTTGCGGCTTCGGCCGCACCGGTGACTGGTTCGGCTGTGAGCATTTCTCCTTTGAACCGGACCTGATGACGATGGCAAAAGGCATAACCAACGGTTTCCAGCCACTGGGTAGTGTGGCTATCGGCGATAAAATGGCCGATGTGCTGACCTCCGGTGGTGGCGAATTTGCCCATGGCTATACCTACTCCGGTCATCCGGCCGCTTGTGCTGCCGGTATCGCGACCCTGGAAATACTGCAAAGGGAAAATATCATCGAGACCGTATCCTCGATCACGGCTCCACACTTTGCGGCACGTTTAGCGGAACTCGCCGACCATCCGATTGTGGGAGAAGTCCGCACAACTGGTATGCTGGCAGGGTTGGAGATTGTGCGGGACAAGCAAACACGCGAGCGACTGGCACCTGAAAGCAGTGCCACAGGTTTTTGCCGCGATACCGCTATTCAAAACAATCTGATGATCCGGGCTGTGGGCGACACCATTATTGCCGCACCGCCGTTGATTTGTTCCACGGAGGAAATTGACCTGCTGATTGAACGCTTGCTCAAAGCGCTGGATTTGACTGCAGCGGAGTATGGCATGGCGAATACCTGATCAGGTATTCCGAGCTCAAGACCCGTGCATGATTTTTTTAAAGATCTGAAAGTAATCGAACTCGCCTCGGTTTTGGCTGGACCGTCTGTAGGGCAGTTCTTTGCTGAACTCGGTGCGAGTGTGATCAAAGTTGAAAACCCCAGGACCGGTGGAGACGTAACACGCTCCTGGAAACTTCCGAAAGAAGATCAATCATCCAGTCAATCGGCTTACTTTTTGTCGGTCAACTGGGGCAAGGAACACCTGTTTCTGGATTTAGGACAGGAGGAAGACTACGCCCATGTTCTGGAGTTGATCAGGCATACCGATGTGGTTCTTGTGAGTTATAAGCCCGGTGACGCCAGCAAGTTAAAAGTTGATTATGACCGGCTGAAGGCCATCAACCCGAAGCTGATTTACGCCAGCATCACAGGTTACGGGAAAGACGACCCGCGCGCGGGTTATGACGCGATTGTGCAAGCCGAATCAGGCTTTATGTACATGAATGGTCACCCGGACAGCCCACCGACCAAGATGCCCGTGGCCCTGATTGATGTTCTCACCGCTCATCAACTGAAAGAGGGGATCCTGTTGGCCCTGCTCAAACGTGAGCAAACCGGCAAGGGCAGCCTGGTAGAGGTCTCACTGTTTGAAACAGGTGTTGCTTCGCTGGCGAACCAGGCACTCAACTGGCTGCAGGCAGGCCATGTCCCGCAACAACTGGGATCTGAGCACCCGAATATCGCGCCTTACGGAACCGTATTTTACAGTGGGGATAAGAAGCCGCTGGTACTCGCTATCGGCACCGACAGGCAGTTTGCAGGATTGTGCGATGTCCTGGGCCTTGCGGAAGTCGCCCAGGACGAATTGTTCCATCAAAACCAGGTGCGCGTGATCAACCGTCATGAGCTGAATGTGCAGCTAGGCAGCGAAATAGGCAAGTGGACAAGGGAGGCCTTACTAGCTGAATTGGACAAATCCCATATTCCGGCCGGGGCTATTAATAATATGCAGGACTTGTTTGAAATACCGTTGGCCAAGGCCATGGTTTTGGATAATGAAGGTCTACCCGGTCTGAAGCAGATAGCTTTTAAAGTCGAGTAATGAAAGAAAATGCAAGTCTCACAGGTCTGAACTAGAATCAAAGTAGTGATTCTCATTTGTATTTTCGGGAAAGGTCCATTCTTATGCGCTCATCAGCCCAGAACAACCCAAAGTTCAACCATCCATTTTTAATCCTGATACTGGGTGCGGCCATCATTATGTCCGCTCCCGCCGTACTGGCCGCGACTCACGACGTCACGGTAGGCAATAACTTTTTCGAACCCAAGGAACTAACTATCCAGCCCGGCGATACGGTCAGGTGGACAAACCCTTCAGACATGGCCCGGAGTCATGATGTCACTGCGGATGATGGTAGTTTTAATTCCGTCACCGCGAGTGAATTTGTATTTGAAGTAACCTTCGATACCGTAAGGTTCGATACCCCTGGCACCATTCCTTACCACTGCACCGTTCACAGTCGTTCCGCAGCCAGCGGTGGCACAGTACAAAATGGCACCATCGTGATAATGCCAGCGGCAACTTCACCGGAGATCAGCATTGATTCAGTTGATGTTACCGACGGCGAATACCAGGTCGGCGATTCAGTCGATGTCACGGCGAGACTGACCAACTCCGGTGATGGTGATACCGGTGCTTTTAATGTCACTTTCAGTGCTTCCTCGGATAGCGAAGTCCCGATTGGTCCAACCGAATTGGGAACTGTTGCGATCAACAACATTGCTGCAGGTGCCAGCATGAACATCAATGCCAGCTTTGAGCTTCCGGCCAGTATGACGACCGGCCTTTGGTCCATTGATGCGGTCAGTGATCTGGCCGACAGTAATTCAGGTAATGACAGCAATGCTGACTCAACACCCATCTTCGTGTTCACGGAATTCATCATCAATGCCGGCCTGAACGATGCCTGGTTCAACAAAGCCACCGACGGCCAGGGTTTCTTCATCACGGTATTTCCCAAGCTCGAATTCATCCTGCTGGCATGGTTTACCTATGACACCGAACAGCCTCCGGCAGAGGCTATGGCAAACCTGGGTGATCCAGGACACCGCTGGCTAACCGCAGTGGGCCCCATTGAGGGCAGCACTGCAGTGATGACCGTTGAAATCGCTTCCGGCGGCATCTTCGATATCGGGGGTGGCGTCACGCGTGTTGAGGATGGCACCATCACCCTGCAATTCGATAACTGCAACGAAGGCACTGCAACTTACAACATCCCTTCAATCAACATGCAGGGCGAAGTGCCGATTGTGCGTGTTGCCAAGGATAATGTGAAGTTGTGCAGGTCACTGCTGCAGGATCTGAACCAGTAAGCCAGAAACTAGTAGATACGGGGTCAGAGTAAAGTGCCAGGGTAAATATCCTGGCACTTTACTCTGACCCCGTTTTTTTCAGCAGACTACATTATCTCGTTTATCAATTAATATTTATTGTTTATCGATATGTTTTAGGTTATTATCGATAAAACTTGATTGATATTGGAGAAATATTGAAATGTCTACTACAGAGAACAGACTGGCCGGAATCGTAAAACGGTTTCTCGACATAATCTGGTACGTCCTTATTTTCACCGCAGTTGTATGGCCGGTCGCCGTAATGGTGATTGGCCTGAGCATGCCTTCTGATCCAGCAGAGCGCCATGCTGACATCGATACCTTTTTAAGCTTCAAAATTTATTCTGATGTATCCACTGAACTGGCAACACAGTCTGAAAATGCTGCAGAACTTCTCATCCGCGGCAAGGGAATGGTGCAGCTCAACAACACACCCAGCTTATTGGCCTGGTATCTGTCCGGCGCCATAACAGAAGTCATGGGCTTCATTTTCCTTTTTGGTCTGCTGCAGATGCGCAGGCTGTTTGCATCGGTGATTAAGGGAGAATCATTCGCGCGGGAAAATGCAGGGCGTATCAAAACGATTGGCTACGTTTTTATTGGCTGGCACATCATCTACCCGTTGCTGCAATATTTCGGCGGTCGCATCATGCTGAACGATATAGGCTTCAATGTTCAGGGTATTCAGTTGCACCCTGCCTTCGAACTCAATGTTGCTGGAGTTTTCGCCGGCTTTGCAATCATCGTGCTGGCAGGCGTTTTACGCGAAGCTGCGAGTATTCACCATGAACAATCGCTGACGGTGTGATATGTCCAGATTAGTAAAGATTAACCTGGATCTGCTTCTTGTACAGCGCAAGATGTCGCTAACCGAGCTGTCCAATAAAGTGGGTATTACAATGGCCAACCTGTCAATTCTCAAACGCGGTAAAGCACGTGCAATACGCTTTTCCACGCTGGTTGCCCTGTGCGAAGCACTGGATTGCGAGCCGGGTGACCTGCTGCAACTCGAAGAGGACACTATCGATTGAACCAGAACTTCAAGGTTTTTTATGATAACGCACGTGAGTTTTACAAGTTCCAGAATAGCGGTCGACATTCCGCTAAGACCGACAAAGCGGTTATAGGATAAGTGCAGAATTCAGCGTCGCTAATAACCCGACCCGGCTAGAAGCAGCCATCTACCTCCATGAGGAAACAAACTATTGCTTCGGTGCAGGCGTATCAGCACCGCCCTGGTGCAGCACGAGCCCGGTCACGTTACCTGAGTCGTCTTTTTCGAACGTGATTTGTGCATCAACCACCTTGTAGAAGAACTCTGTCTCAGATTCCGGGTAAATCTGAAAGATACTCTGCCCTGTGGCCTGGCCCCAAATCGTGCCGTCTTTCGCGGTAATCGTAAGAATAAAATCTGGCGCCAATTGATAATTGCCGACATAGGTTTCAAGAATTTCCACCGACACTTCTATTTCGGTTCGCTCGGCTGGTAGCTCCCTGATCAGTAAGGCAGAGTTGATCAGGTGCAGCCCGATATCATCTATATCCTGACTGGAGTTGTTCAACACGACCACGCCAACGCCCCGGTTAGGATCGAAACCGGCAAACGCATGATACCCACCTGTGTTTCCATTGTGCCAGATGGTCTTATCGTCGCCTTTGGTCAGGATGATCCAGTTCAGCCCGATATCCGCATTCCCGTCGAGACTGCCGCGCGTCTGGTGACTGACACGCATCGCCTCTTCCAACGGTGACTCGGGAGAGCCGGTGTTGGCGGCGATAAACTTCAACATGTCTTGCACATCCGAGCGCAGTGCACCGGCGCCCTCAAGCGTAGCGATGTCCCAGTTCGATACGACGTTGCCTCTCGGATCGTGACCCTTCACAAGCCAGTGACGCATGTTGTCACTCAGCGCGATGGCAGTGTTGCTCATACCGAGGGGATCGAGAATACGTTCGCGAACGAGCTCCTCATAGGAGCTCCCGTTAACCCGGGCAAGCACGTGACCCAACAGGCCCACGCCGATATTTGAGTATTCGGCCGCCGCGCCAATGTCGCGTCGCAGCTCGTGGTTGGACAAGAAGTCGTACATCTGTTCGATGCTGTAATCGACGTACGGGTTGGTTACATCGGAGGGTGAAAAATTATCTGGCATGCGCGGCAACGCCGAGCGATGCGTCGACAAGTCGAGGAGCGAGATTTCCTTGCCACCACGCGTAGGCATCGTCACTTCACCTTCCGGCAAGTACTTCGCTACGGGGTCGTTTAGAGCCACCTCGTTTCTTGCGACCATGTCGGCGAGCAGGATAGCCGTGAAGACCTTGGTAATTGAGCCGATTTCGAAGACTGACTGCTCACTGAGCGCTTGTGCGCCAGGACCAGCTTCGCCCGCCGTGAAGACGCGCGTCGAACCATCAGCTTCCATAATACCGACGACAATACCAACCGCTCTTTCTTCGTCGACGCGTGACTGGATCAACGCCTGTATGGCAGCGTCGGTAGGGAAATGTCGTTGCGGTCCTGGATCTTCACTTGCATACCCGGCGAAGGCAAAAACGGACAGCAGCAGAGTTGCGATCGTGAAATAGTGTCGTAACATCTTGAGCCCCTGGATTCTGTGTTTCGTGCGCCGACGAAACTCACTGAACCCGAAGGTCGCCTATGGTTCACTGGCAGTCACTCATTAGTCTATCACGCGAATGGCTGTCATTGGCCGGGTGCTGCTATAGCCAGTTGATTGGTTCGATTGACCGGTTGAGGTCGCAACCCAAAGCGAACTCTTCTGTTTGATTGATGCAATGATAAATTCACTCGGTTACATCAGTCTCAAAACCCGACCCGGCCTTCCGGTAGGCTTCGCGCGGTGGGCTGAAAACGTCGAGAATTTTTGCCCCGTGCGCACCGGCCTTGAAACCATGTAAGACATTGCCGGGCGTACGCCAAAAATCGCCTTCCTCAACCGGGTAGTCCACACCATCTTGGGCCCTGATCCCACTACCTTGCAACAGAATTCCCCACTGCTCTTCCGGGTGACTGTGAATGGATCCTTCGGCGTTCGGCTCAAACGTAACAATTGACAGCATTGACTGGTCGCCGACAATGATGCGCGCCACTGCACCGGGGGCAAGCACCCGTCGAATTCCTATAGTCGGATCTGTTAAATTATAGATTTCACTCAATTGCGTCACCTCACCAGTTTACGGTCACCTGTTGTATCGATTTCACGATCTACCCAGGCCGAAAATTTCGAACGTTGACTCGCCGGCCAGAATCCGGGCACGAATCGAGGCCTCTTTGTCGACAACCTGTTTTGCCTGCTCCGCGATGGTTTCCGCAATATCGCGCGGTACCACCACTACACCATCATCGTCAGCCACAACAATGTCACCGGGTCGCAGACGAACCTCACCACACGCGTCCTTGTTTGTGAGGGCACAGATCCGTGGGAAAATAGTCAAGCTTGTTTGACATACTGAATCCGATTACCCTAATTGAAATCTTGAAAGGTGGCTAGTCATGCGGCCCAAAACTCCGGCATCAGGAGGACCAATATTGTGTAGATTTCAAGGCGGCCAAGCAGCATGGAAAAAGACAGAATAACTTTGGCTGTGTCGTTCAAGGAAGCATAGTTCAGGCCAGCTTCGCCCAGAGCAGGCCCCATGTTGCTGATACAGGCGACTACGGCAGAATAAGATGTGACCATATCAAGGCCGGTTGCGGTAAGCAGCATAGTCATAATTGCGAAACTAGCTAAAAAAAGGAGAAAAAAGCCCCAAACAGCAGCCATAAGCTTTGGCTTAACAGTTTGCCCAGCATATTTAATCGGAAAAATTCCGTGTGGGTGGATCAATAGACGTATTTCCCGTAATGCCTGTCGATGCAACAAAATGACACGTATGACTTTCACGCCACCTGCTGTACTACCAGCGCAACCACCAATGAAAGCAACAAATATAAGCAGGAGTGGCACAAAACTCGGCCAGGTGTAAAAGGGGTCAGTGGTAAAACCGGTTGTCGTCATCACAGACATGACATGGAACGTGCCATGACGAAACGAAGCTGCCAAACTATCAAAGGTGTTTGTTAAGTAAAGTGCGAAAGATGCTAATAGAGAAAAAACAACCAGCAAAGAAGCGTAGACCCTAAGTTCATTGTCCTTAAAATAATGTTGCATACTCGCCCTGCGCCAAGCAGTAAAGTGCAGTGCGAAATTAATTCCCGCAATGAACATAAAGAACATGGTGATAGCTTCCAATTCAGGATTATCCCAGTACGCCAGGCTTTCATTATGGGTGGAAAATCCACCCGTGGCCACAGTACTGAATGCATGGCCAACGGCGTCAAACAAATGCATCCCACCCCAGTCATAGGCAATGATGCAAAGGATAGTAATGCCAACATAAACCACCCAAAGGGCTTTGGCAGTTTCTGCTATGCGCGGGGTGAGCTTGGCATCCTTTACCGGGCCGGGTGTCTCTGCCCGAAACAGTCCCATCCCACCGATGCGCAGTATTGGTAGTATGGCTACGGCAAGAACAATGATCCCCATGCCGCCTAACCACTGCGTCTGCATGCGGTAATAAAGAATGGCACGGGGCAAGGCTTCAACATTGTTAATGATTGTTGCGCCCGTAGTGGTGAAGCCGGACATGGATTCAAAAAATGCATCAATGAAAGATAAATCAGGTGACTCCATTAACATGAAAGGTAGTGCTCCCACCAGGACCACCACCAACCAGCTACAAGTGACAATCAGGAAGCCATCGCGCAACTGCAATTCACGCTTCTCATGCCTGACAGGCAGGTAAATTATCAGGCCCAGAAAAAGGAAAATAATCGCACTGATTAAGAATTGAATGTGTGCATTTTCGCCGTAATAAAGCGACACCAGTATGGGTGGCAACATCATCAGGCTTGAACCAGCAATGAGGAATCCCATAACCTTTTGGATATTTGCAAATCTCATATAGGTTCCGAGAAAATTCCTCGCATATCTGGAATAGGTTTTTTGCAGGCACCTTCGCGGACTCAATGCCGCAGTTATTAACAAAGGGTAAGTTTATTGATTGCTCAAAGCAATACCCAAATGATATTCTCCCAATAAGTTCAATTGGGTCAATTTTTCACAGCAACGTTCAGGAAGCATTCCGGTATGAAAAGACCTCATTTTGCTATCAGCTTGCTGATTCCCTGCCTGTTATTGGTGGGCTGCTCACCAGACACTTCTTACACTCCTGTAGAGGACCTGGTATTTGAAGATACCGTTTTTCAGGATTGTGTTTTGAGCAAAGTCAGAAAGAATGGATGGATTAATGCTGGGGATGTGCAGAAATTGCACTGTGTAAACCCGACGGGCCACAAAATATCGAGTCTTTCAGGCATCGAACACCTCAAAAATATTCGGGAACTGGATCTTGCGCATAATGCAATATCCGATCTTTCCTCACTAGCTTCTCTTCATAAGCTCGAACGTGTAAATTTTGATGATAACCAGATCAGCCAAATACCCGATGGGATTTCCCGTGTCACCATCACGCACCTGAGTTTCGATCACAATATGATTCGTGACATTAGTTTGCTCAGCGTGTTTCATCGCCTGGAAGTTCTGAACCTGGCATCAAACCAGATTGATGACTTAACTTCACTGCCAACAAATAACACGTTGCAGGTACTCAACCTGAACCAAAACAACATATCAGATATAAGTGCACTCGGATCACTCCAGAAGCTCAGAGAACTTGACCTTGGCAACAACCAGGTTACAGACTTATCTGCGCTGGAGAATATGCCTCAACTAGAACATTTATATCTCAATAATAACCATATTAAAGATTTAACCCCTCTCTCAGGATTATCGGAGCTTCGCGAAATTGACCTTTCCAGTAATGAAGTGAAAAGTATTGAACCACTCGCTGTTTTGGAAAACATCTGGCGGTTAAGCCTTGATCACAACCAGATTGAAAGTATCGATCCATTACTGGATTTTAGTGAGCTTGAGTTAATTAGCATAAAAGGTATAGAGAATCTGTCTTGCGAAACAATCGCGAAGTTGATTGAAGAAGTGGGTAAAGATGCGGTCATCATGGAGGATTATTGTCTGTAATTATCACCGCAATTGTGATGCAAATGGAATGTCTACCGATGGCCGACTGCTGAGATAAGCGTTGCTGAAATTTGTCCTTATCCTATAACCGCTTCGCGATACATAGCAGCTATTCACCAGGCGTGAATTTCAGCGGTATGAACAACCGCACCCGGCCGAGGGTGTGTGAAAACTCCACCCACGATATAATCACACTCACCCGCTGAAGGACTCATAGGATGAGTGGATTTATCAAAGGCGAGGATCGCTTTCAAGC
>Ga0164313_10005478_pt1 | contig 11224 bp, 9 predicted proteins | sample GuaBasSedimGuay4_FD_113735 | JGI IMG/M metagenome (GOLD analysis project Ga0164313, IMG submission 113735) | Subseafloor sediment microbial communities from Guaymas Basin, Gulf of California, Mexico - Guay4, Core 4569-4, 0-3 cm | ecosystem: Environmental > Aquatic > Marine > Hydrothermal vents >...
CGGGAACGGGAACGGGAACGGGAACGGCGCCGGAAACGGAAGCGGGAACGGGAACGGCGCCGGAAACGGAAGCGGGAACGGGAACGGGAACGGGAACGGGAACGGCGCCGGAAACGGAAACGGAAGCGGGAACGGCGCCGGAAACGGAAACGGAAGCGGGAACGGAAGCGGGAACCGACACCGACACGAAATCCGAAACGGTCAAACTGCGCATCATCGCGGGTGCGGCCCTCCGCTTGCTCGCCCAAGAAACCGGCATCGATTTCACGGGCAGAGCGAGCCGCAACCCGCCCTCATGGGCGCGTTCGAGCCGCCCGGAGCGCCCCCAGCACCGAGACCGAGATCGCAACCGAGATCGCAACCAGGATCGCGACCAGGATCGCAACCAGGATCGCGGCCCGGCGGACAGCCAGGCTCGCGGGCGCACCGACCAAGACGGCGTCGACCTCTTCCTCCCGGTCGGCAAGGCCGGAGGCATTCGGCCCGGGGACATCGTCGGCGCGCTCACCAACGACCTCGGCGTGAACCGCGAGCAGATTGGCCGCATCACCATTCTCCCGCACAAGACCTTCCTCCGTGTTGATTCGGACCTCGCCAGCCGCGTGCTCGAGGGCCGGGCGGAGATTCGACTCCGGGGCCGCGGGGTACCCGTCACGAAGGCGCACTCCGGCGAACAGCCGGACCGGGGGCCGGGACCTCAGAAGCGTCCTTTTGCCCAAGGGGGCAAGAAGCCGCCGATGCGCAAGGACGGCCCGGCGCGACGTTTTCGCCCGAAGAACCGCTGAGCTAGCGGGGAATCTGGTAGACCGGCGTCCATGCCGGACGACGCGATCGACCCGATCGAAATGCCCCCGCCGGAGCGGGGCATCTACTGCAACCGAACGCTGAACCTGCGCTCCCTCCGCGCGGTCGGCTTCGACATGGACTACACGCTCATCCACTACCGCCCGGAGGAGTGGGAACTGCGCGCCTACGAGCACCTTCGGGGCCGCCTCGTCGAGCGGGGGTGGCCGGTCGGTGACCACCAGTTCGACGCTCAGCTGATCACCCTCGGCCTCATCGTCGACCTCGAGCTGGGGAACGTCGTCAAGGCCAACCGCTTTGGTTACATCAAGAAGGCGATGCACGGCACCCGAGTGCTGCCCTACCCCGAACAGCGCAAGGCTTACTCCGGGGAGCACGTCGACCTCCGCGAAGACCGCTGGGTGTTCATGAACACCCTCTTCGGCCTCTCCGAGGGATGCATGTTTCTGCAAGTGGTGGACCTCTACGAGGAGGGCCTCATTCCAAACGTGCACAGCTACCGGGACCTCTACCGCGCCGTCCGCGAGAGCCTCGACGAGACCCACATGGAAGGCGAACTGAAGGCGGAGATCGCCAGAAACCCGACTCGCTTCGTCGTCGAGGACCCCGAGTTGCCACTCGCATTGCTCGACCTCAAACACGCCGGCAAGAAGCTCCTGCTCATCACCAACTCGGAGTGGACGTACACGCGCGACATGATGCGCAGCTGCTTCGACGCCCATCTGCCCGGCGACATGACCTGGCGGGACCTCTTCGACGTGAAGATCGTCGGTGCGCGCAAACCTGGCTTCTTCGGAAGCCGGGCGTCGCTTTTCCAGGTCGTCGACGAAGAGGGGCTGCTCCGCCCGGCGCGCAGCATCGAGGACGGCGGCATTTACCTCGGGGGCAACGCGAGCCTCGTCGAGGAGTACCTAGGCACGCCCGGCGACGACATCATCTACTTCGGCGACCACATCTTCGCCGACGTCAACGTGTCCAAGTCCATGCTGCGGTGGCGCACGGGCCTCGTCGTCCGGGAGCTCGAAGATGAAGTCCGAGCGATCGAGGAGTTCAAACCGAAGCAGCGCCAGCTTCAGGAGTTGATGGACGACAAGGTCCGGATGGAGCACCGCTTCAGCGAACTGCGCATCCAGCTTCAGCGCCTGCGCAAGCGGTACGGGCCCAAGCCGGCCCAGAGCGCCGCAGACCTCGAAGCCGGGATGAAGGCGCTACGTACCAGGCTCGTCGCCCTCGACGGCAAGATCGCCCCCCTCGCCAAGGAAGCCGGCGAGCTCATGAACGCGAACTGGGGCCTACTCATGCGCACCGGAAACGACAAGAGCCACCTCGCGCGGCAGATCGAGCGTTACGCCGACATCTACACCAGCCGGGTGTCGAACCTGCTTCTCCACACTCCGTTCATCTATGCCCGCTCTCCGCGAGGTAGTCTGCCCCACGACAGCGGCCCCGAGGGCGGCGTCTGATAGGTTGCTGAAGCCATGATCGAGATCCTGCAAAGCCCCGAAGCGTGGATCGCCCTCATCTCCCTGACGGTCCTCGAGATAGTCCTCGGGATCGACAACATCGTGTTCATCGCGGTGCTCACCGACCGGCTCCCGGTCGAGAAGCGTCAAAGGGCGTATCGCATCGGCCTCATCGCGGCGATGGGCAGTCGCATCGGTCTACTCCTCGCGATGAACTGGATCATGCATCTGCACGCCGAGCTCTTCCGCGTCTTCGGTCACGCGATCTCGGGGAGGGAGCTGATCCTCCTCGGCGGCGGGATATTCCTGATCGGCAAGAGCGCCCACGAGATCTACGAAAACGTCGAAGGTGAAAACGAAGAAGACCTCGAAGGCCTGGGCAAGAAGAAGGCGACGATGTTCAGCGTCGTCAGCCAGATCATGGTCCTCGACATCATCTTCTCCCTCGACTCGGTCGTGACCGCCGTCGGGGTCGCGAAACACGTCGAGGTGATGGTCACGGCGATCGTGATCGCGGTCATGGTCATGCTGATATTTGCCAAGCCCGTCGGAGACTTCGTCAACGCGAACAAGTCGATGAAGATCCTGGCCCTCGCCTTCCTCCTGCTCATCGGCGTGCTCCTGACCGCCGAGGCCTTCGAGCAGCATGTCGACAAGGGCTACATCTACTTCGCCATGGGCTTTGTCTTCATCGTCGAGCTCCTGAACATGCGGGCCACCAAGAAGAAGGCGGCCCTACAGGCGGTCAATCCGCCGGCCCCGACGCCGCCCGAGTGAGCTGAAATCGCGGGTCGGCTTGCCCCACGCTGGGGACTATGGAAATTGGCCCTTCCATGCACACGGCTGTCGACGCGATGAAGTCACGGCTGACCCAGATCGACGACCTCCGCCGGGCGGCGTCGGTCCTCGAATGGGATCAGCAAACCCTCATGCCCGCGGGAGGTGCCGTGGCCCGGGGCCGGCAGCTCGCCACGCTCCGGCGCCTCGCCCACGACCTCGAAACGACCGACGAAACCCTGCGCCTCGTGGACGCCGCCGGGCGTGAGACCGACGGCCGGGATCCCGGCGACCCCGACCGCGCCCTCTACCGTGTCGGGGCCCGAAAGGTCGCCCGCGCGCGCTACGTGTCGAGCGAACTCGTGGGCGAACTCGAAACGCATCTGTCCGCGAGCTACGACGCTTGGACTCGGGCTCGACCCGCCGCGGACTTCGACGCCATGCGGCCCTATCTCGAGCGGACCGTCGAGCTGAGCCGCCGCTGGGCCGAGTCCTTCCCAGACGCAAACCACCCCGCCGACCCGGCGATCGCCGAGAACGACCCCGGCATGGACGTCGCCCAGGTTCGGGCCCTCTTCGCGGACCTGCGCAAAGAACTGGTACCCCTGGTCACGGAAATCGGGAAAGCGCCCGCGCCCGACACGTCGTTCCTCGTGAAGGACTACGACGTAGACGCCCAGCTCGCTTTCGGCCGGGAGGTCGTAGAACTCCTCGGTTACGACTTTCAGCGGGGACGGTCCGATCTGACCCACCACCCCTTCATGACGAAGTTCGGTAACGGTGACGTGCGAATCACCACCCGGGTGCAGAAGAACGACCTGACCGACGCGCTCTTCAGCACGATCCACGAATGCGGCCACGCGCTCTACGAGCAAAACATCGACGCGTCCTTCGATGGGACGCCCCTCGATAACGGGACCAGCTCGGGAGTACACGAGAGCCAGTCGCGGCTCTGGGAAAACATCGTGGGTCGGAGCCACGCTTTCTGGGAGCACATGCTGCCGGTGGCACGAGCGCGTTTCCCGGAGCAGCTCGGCGACGTTTCCGTAGACGCATTCCATCGAGCGATCAACCGGGTGGAGCCCTCTCTCATCCGGACCGACGCCGATGAGGTCACCTACAACTTGCACGTCATGATCCGCTTCGATCTCGCGACGGCCCTCCTCGAAGGCGAGCTCTCGGTAAAGGACCTCCCCGAGGCGTGGAACGCTCGCTACCAGGCAGACCTCGGAGTCACAGCGCCTTCGGCGACGGACGGGGTCCTCCAAGACGTTCACTGGTACGTTGAGAAGATCGGCGGTCTCTTTCAGGGCTATACCCTCGGCAACGTGATGAGCGCGCAGTTCTACGATGCCGCATGTCGGGCCGACTCTTCGATCCCAGCGCGCATCGGTACCGGCGACTACGCCCCCCTGCGCCGGTGGCTGGTGGACAATCTCTACCGCCACGGCAGCGTCTACGATCCCAACGACCTCGTTCAGAGGGCCACCGGCGAGGCCCTCTCCATCGCGCCTTTCGTCCGTTACTTGAAGCGGAAGTTCGGTAATCTCTACTCCCTCGAGTTCGAAAGCCCCGCGGGGGCGTGACGAACTCGTAACGAACCAGACAAGACCGGCCAGCCCGGTCACCATTGTTCCCATGCGCCTCGCACACCTCCTCGGTCCTGATCTCAGGGACACGCTCGCGCAAGAGCCCGAGTCGTTGGTGGAGGCCCTCGACGAGTTCCACCCAGAGGACGTAGCGGAGATCCTCGACGATCTCGATATCGTCGACGCCGTCGCGCTGATGCGGGTGCTTCCCGACGACTACGCCGCCGACATTCTCGAGCGCCTCGAGCCCGACCGACAGGTCGACATCCTCAAGCACCTCGGAGCAAAAGACTCGATCCCGGTGTTCGCCGAGATGGCGCCCGACGACCGCGTCGACCTGGTCCAGGATCTACCGCTCGCCCTCAGCGAACAGCTCCTCGAACTGCTCGAGGAGCAGGACCCGGAGGCTGCAGAGGAGACCCGCGAGCTCGGGACTCACGACGAGGAGACCGCCGGCGGCATCATGACGCCCGACGTCGTGGCCCTGGGCCCCGAGACGAAGGTCTGGAAGGCTATCGAAGAGGTTCGACGCCTCAGCCGAGAAGGCGAAGTCGAAACGATCAGCTACGTCTACGTCACGGCCTTCAAGGGTCAACTCGTCGGAGTGCTCTCACTCCGCGACCTCATCCTCGCGGACCCCAGCAAGACGCTGAAAGACGTGATGAGGGAGAACGTCGTTCGCGTCGAGATCGACGCCGACCAGGAGTACGTCGCTCGCACCATCGCCAAGTACGACCTCAACGCCGTCCCCGTCGTAAACGAACACGGAGTGCTCCGGGGGGTCGTCACCGTCGACGACGTGGTCGACGTCATGGTCGAAGAAGCGACCGAAGACGCCCAGAAGATGGGCGGCGTCGTGCCGCTCGAGGAGGGCTATTTCTCGACGGGCTTCGGGGAGTTCATCTGGAAGCGCGCCGTGTGGCTGGTGATCCTCTTTGGCGGCCAGCTCCTGACCGCCACGGTCATGGAGAAGCACGAGATGACCATGGCCACCCTCGCGGGCCTGGTGGTCTTCATCCCCCTCATCATCGCGACCGGCGGCAACTCGGGCGCCCAGAGTTCGACCCTCATCATCCGAGCCCTCGCCCTCGGCGAGATGACCCCGAGCGACTGGACGCGGGTCCTCGTCCGCGAGTTGGGCATCGGCCTCTCCATCGGCGTAGTCCTCGGAGGAGTCGGCTTCGCCCGAGCCTGGCTCGTCGGCGATGACGCGAGCCTGCAGTTGGCTATCACGGTGACCCTGTCGATCACGGCGGTAACCACCCTCGGAACGACCCTCGGCTCCCTCCTGCCTCTCCTGATCCGGCGCCTCGGCTTCGACCCCGCCGTGAGCTCGACGCCCTTCATCGCGAGCCTGGTCGACGTCTTCGGCCTGGTCGTCTACTTCGCGATCGCCCAGACCGTCTTCTCGATGACCTTCTAGTCGGCAAGAAGGCGGTGCGGCGCCCCAGGCGACGTAGAGCTGGATTGCCGACTAGTCGGCAAGAAGGCGGTGCGGCGCCCCAGGCGACGTGCCATTTCTTGACCACACCCAGCTCGAAGTGTGAGCCTTTCTTCAGGAATCTTCCGAGTCACGCAGAAGAGGGAGCGGCATGTCTTCAAATAGTGAAGTGTTCAAGAATCCGTGGGCAGCGATCGCGGCAGGGGTCGTCGTGGTGGCCATCGTGGGCATGCAGTATCTTACTTTGACGGCCCTCGTAGCTCAGTCCGAAGCGACGGCGCAGATGATCGATGCTGCAAATTCCAGCCGGAGTATGGAAATCACCGGACTGCGAACGCGGCAGCAAATCATCCTCGCCGAGGTACGGCAGCTGAATGAGACGGCTGCGAACGCCCACCAAGCAGCCGAAGCCGCAGCCGCAGCCACGGCAGCAGCGGCAGCCGCGCCGACCGAAGAAGAATGACGTAGCCCCGCGAACGGCGGCTCTCGTTCAGGCCATCGTCGCAGCGAGAACCTGCGGAATCTTCACCAGGTCCTCGTCGGGCAGGTACTGGGTGTCGCTGCTCGCCGCGCAGGCGCTCTCGATTTGTGCCGGTGTGCGCGCGCCTACGAGTGCGCAGCGCACGAGGCTGTTGGCGAGCACGTAGCGTAGCGACGCCTCCGCCAAGGACGCGACTTCCCCATGGACGAGGAAGCGCAGCTTGTCGACTTGGCGGATGCGCGCCCGGAGCGCTTGAGCGCTCCAGCGATCGCGACGGTGATCCGTCCGGGGAAAGCTCCGATACTCGGCCCAGCGACCGGCGAGCAGCCCATACATCAAGGGCGAACGCGCGATCACGGAAGCCTCCGCCTTTGCGATGTCCGCCGCGAGGTCGTGCAGGTCGTCGCTGGCGAGGATGTTGTAAGTCATGCAGAGCACATCGGCGCCCGCTTCGAGGGCCAGCCGGGCGCCCTCTGGCGTGCTGACCGACGCGCCCCAGGAGCCGATCTTCTCCTCCTTCTTCAGCTCGTCGACGAGCTCCCGCCAATCGTCACGCTCCCAAAGCTCGCCTTTGGGCTCATGCAACAACCAGACGTCGATGCGGTCGGTCTGAAGACGCTCGAGGGACCGGTCGAAGTCGGCGCGAAGCGCGTCCTTGGTCGTATCGAGGTCGAGGGCGCCGTCATTCCAACGGGCCCCAGCCCGGGCGATGACCTGAACCTCATCCCGGCCGTGCTCGGCCATAACCTCACCGATGACCCTCTCCGACGCGCCGTCTCCCCAGAGGGGCGATGTATCGAAGGTTGTCACCCCGAGCTCGAGGGCCCTCCTGGCCACCCTTGCGGCGCGCTTGTGGTCACTCCGGCCGTAGGCGTCCGAGGCGAGGCCCCAGGTCCCGAGGCTCACTTCCGATAACTCGACGTCGGTCGTGCCTACCCTGCGCGTCTTCATCCGCGGCACGATAGCGCATATGCTCCGGCATTCCTCGTGATGCGTATCACCGAGCTCTATCTCTACCCGGTCAAGTCGTGCCGCGGAATTGCCGTCTCCTCGGTGCGCGTCGGACGCCGGGGTCCCGCCGGCGACCGGCGCTTCATGGTCGTCGACCGGGCCGGGGAGTTCATCACCCAACGGCAGGAGCCTCGTCTGGCATTGGTCGACGCGGCCTTCGCTGGGGACAGACTCGTCCTTTCGACCGGGCATGAAGAGATAACCGTGCCTCGGGCACCGACCGATGGACCAGAGGCCTCGGTTCGGGTCTGGGGCAGCAAAGTACGAGCGATCGAAGTTGCCGATGGCTCATCCTTCTTCACCACCCACCTCGAACGGCCGGCGCGCCTCGTCTACATGCCTGACGAGTCCGAGCGCGCCGTGAATCCCGAGCGCAGCCTCCCGGGGGACATCGTCTCGTTCGCCGATGCCTATCCGCTGCTCTTGATCTCTCAGGAATCCCTAGACGGGCTCAATGCCCGCTTGGCCGAGCCTCTCACCATGTCACGCTTCCGGCCCAACGTCGTCATCGGGGGAGGCGTCGCCCACGGAGAAGATGACCTCGAGTCGTTCCGCATGGGCAAGATGACCTTTCGCAACGTCAAACCATGCGAACGTTGCAGCATGACCAGCGTCGATGCCTCGACGGCAAAGCGCGGGAAAGAACCTCTCCGGACCCTCGGGACCTACCGCAAGTGGGATGGCCAGGTCTGGTTCGGCACCAACTTGATCCACGACGGCGAGGGTGAACTCGCCGTCGGAGACCCTGTCACCCCCTTCTGAGTCACCATGGACGTGCACACCCTCACCGCTCGCGAACTCAAGGCTCACTTCGACCGGGGCGAGCTCTCGTCCGTCGAGATCGTCGAGGCCCTCTACGCCCGAGGCGACGAGGTCGACTCGCGGGTGAACGCCTTCGTGCACCGCTTTCGAGACCGCGCCCTCGAGGAAGCCAAGGCCGCCGACGAGGCGAAGGATCGCGGGGAGGACCTCGGCCCTCTGCACGGGCTCCCGATCTCCGTCAAAGAAAACATCGACACCCGGGGGGTGCCGTCGAGCCTCGGAATGAAGGCGCGCCTCGGATCCGCCGCCACCGCCGATGCCGTGACCGTGCGCGTAGCCCGGGAGGCCGGCGCCATCGTGCTCGGCAAGACGAACGTCCCCCAGACGCTGCTCTCTCCACTGGAGACGACGAACCACATCTGGGGTGCGACGAACAACCCGTGGGCGTTGACCCACGGCCCCGGTGGCTCGAGCGGCGGTGAAGGTGCAGCCATCGCCAGCGGACAATCGTGCCTCGGCATCGGCACCGACATCGGAGGTTCGATCCGTTTCCCGGCAGGATTCTGCGGAGTCGCGGGCATCAAGCCAACCCTCGACCGGTGGTCGAACGTGGGCTCACGGACTGCGATCGTCGGCCAGGAGGTGATCCGGTCTCAGATCGGCCCCGTCGCTCGGACCGCCGCCGACGTATCGTTTTTACTACGCGCCCTCGACGCTACGAAACACGCGGCCTACGACCCGACGGTGGCGCCACTGCCCATCGGCGACCCCGCGGCCGTAGACATCACGAAACTGCGCATCGGCTTCTATGACGACGACGGCTTCTTCCGCCCGGCATCCTCCGTCCGGAGAGCCGTCACCGAGGCTCGAAAGGCCCTCGAAGACGCCGGCGCCGAGCTCGTGCCCTTCGCCCCACCCAACGCCGCCGAGGTGCTCTTTCTCTTCTTCGAAGCAGTCAGCGCCGACGGCGGTGAGACCCTGGACGCGGCCCTCGATGGTGAGCAGATCATCGACCCCCTGAAGCTGGTCCGGCGCGGGACCAAGCTGTCGCCGCGCATGCGTACCGCCGCAGCGCGCACGGCGCGGCTCTTCGGTGAAGAGCGCATGGCCCGGCTCATCGACGCGGTCGGGGCAAAGTCCGTGGCCGAGCTCTGGCGCATCACCGGACGCCGTCGCCAGTATCAGATGGACGCCCACGCAGCTTGGGAGAGCCAGGGCATCGACGCCCTCATCTGCCCCCTGCACCCGACCCCGGCCGTCCCCCAGGGTATGAGCCAGGACTTCACCATGTCCTTCGGTTACGCCGCTCGCTACAATCTGCTCAACCTACCGGCGGGGGTCGTGCCCGTAACCCGCGTCCGCGCGGACGAAACCACGCGCGCCTCGAACCACGACCGCCTCGACAAGCGAGCCGCCGCCGTCGAGGCCCAAAGCCGAGGCCTGCCGGTGCCCGTTCAGGTGGTCGGCCGCAGCTACCGGGAGGACGTCGTGCTCGCGGTCATGCAGGCCATCGAGGACACCGCCCGGCAATCGGCCGAGTTTCCCTGGACTCCCGTCGACCCCTAGAGTTCCGGCGCTCTAGAACTCACCGAGGAGCTGAAGGCCGCCGCCCCCCGGCACCTCGTACGGGGCGAGAGCAACGCTTCGGCCTCCGCCGAGGTCGGCGCGAACTTCGACCTCGCGCTTGAGGACCATGCCGAGAATGAACATCGCCGCGCCGGCGGTCTGGGCCAGGGTCCAGAACGTGAGCCCCATATAGGCATAGCCCGCTCCAGAAGAGGAGCCATCGACTTTGTCGGCCGCGAGTACCAGGGGGCCTACGATGGGGATGGCGAGAGCGCCGTACTCCTCGCCGACACCGATGACGAGGGCCGGCAGATAGGTGGCGCCAAAAAGGATGGCGCCCGTGATGACGAGGCCCTTGTTGACCGTCGTGACAGTCCGCATCGGGACCGGCTCGACCGGCTGGACTGGCTGCTGGTAGGTGGGCTGGGCCTGGGCCTGGGCCTGAGGCTGGGCCCCGTACCCGGTTGGAGCCACGGGCACGGCGGCAGTGCCTTGAGCCTGCACGGGCTGCTCCGCTCCTGCGGCAACAACGCAGTCATCTCCCTGAGCCACCCGCCCGGCCGGGCATGCCGGGGCTCCGGTGCAAAGCGAGGTCTCGGCGCTCCAGGCCTGACCGGGCCAACAGCAACGCCCCTGGGTCTGCTCGTTGGCCACCCTGCCCTCGGCGCACTGAGCCGCGGCGGTCGTCGGTGCGACCAGGGTGGACATGGTGGCAATTCCGACGACGGCGCCGGTGAAAGCGATGGCAGAGGCCCCACGGGCCAAGGATTGGAAGCTGTCCATGGGTGCTATCCTACACGGTGTGAGGGCGTACGAGGTGGCGGAAAGCAACCCGCGTGCCAGGCGAAGTTCGGATGGGATTGGGTGGGCCGCCGCATCGCTCGCGTCTGCGCGTTCACGCCGAGGGAACTGGCGTTCACGGTGCATTCGAGCCCAAGGACCACCGCGGCGCTGACCCATGGCGCCCGAGGCGCCGCGTCAGATGAGCCCGGTCTCTTCAGCGATCGCGCGAGCGACGGGCAGGACCGCGTCCCAGGAGGCGGCGTTGCAGGCGAGGATCCCCCGGAGGTTGAGCATCTCTTCGCCTTGGTAGACGAAGGGCGCGCCGGAGAGCTCCGCGAAACGCCCACCGGCCGCGCGGAGGACGGCCTCGGGGCCGCAGGCGTCCCACTTCGACGACTTCGGCGCCATGATCACGTAGAGGTCCGCAACCCGCTCGGCGAGCATGCCGATCTTGAGCCCGACCGACCCGTGACTCACCTCGGTGGTGATCCCGAGACGCTCGACGAGTCGGTCCGTCGAGGCCGCCCGGTGGGAGCGTGAGACGACG
>Ga0164313_10005480_pt1 | contig 11223 bp, 9 predicted proteins | sample GuaBasSedimGuay4_FD_113735 | JGI IMG/M metagenome (GOLD analysis project Ga0164313, IMG submission 113735) | Subseafloor sediment microbial communities from Guaymas Basin, Gulf of California, Mexico - Guay4, Core 4569-4, 0-3 cm | ecosystem: Environmental > Aquatic > Marine > Hydrothermal vents >...
CACGGCGAAGTTTTTGTAACAGAAGACGCCGATGAAACCGACCAGGATACCGGCAATTACAAGCGTTTTTTAAATAAAAATATTTACCGTGAAAATTATATGACGACCGGCCGCGTGTATCAGAAAGTTATCCAGTGCGAGAGAAATTTGGAATACGGCGGCAAATGCGTTGAAGTAGTGCCCCATATACCCATGGAAATCAGGGACAGAATACAAAAAGCGGTTAAAAAAACCCGGGCTGAAATTATGATAATTGAAATCGGCGGCACAGTGGGCGAATACCAGAATTTATTGTTTTTGGAAGCGGCCAGAATGATGAAGCTATATAATGCGGAAAATGTTTTATTTGTCATGGTGAGCTATTTGCCGATACCGGCAAAAATAGGTGAAATGAAAACAAAGCCGACCCAATACGCGATAAGAACCCTTAACGGTGCCGGAATTCAGCCGGATTTTATCGTCGCCCGCTCCCGGGTCAGCATTGACAACCCTAGGCGTAAAAAAATCGCGATAAATTGCAATATCAGAATGGACGACGTAATATCCGCGCCTGACATTGAATCAATATACGATGTGCCGGTTAATTTTGAAAAAGACGGACTAGGGGACAGAATTTTGGAAAAATTTAATTTAAAGGCCAGACAGAAAGATTTGATCGAATGGAGAAAAATGCTTAGAGCGGCCGGGCAAGCAAAAAAAGAAGTAAGTATTGGGATTGTCGGCAAATATTTTGCTACCGGCGATTTTAATTTGGCGGATTCGTACATTTCGGTTATCGAAGCCATAAAGCACGCGGCAATTTTAAATAAATGTAAGCCGGATTTGCATTGGATTAATACCGAGGAAATAGAAAAAAACGGAATAAAGAGTTTGAAAAAATATGACGGCATTATTGTGCCGCAGGGCTGGGGTTCGCGTGGCAGCGAGGGAAAAATTAAAACTATTAAATTTTGCCGTGAAAACAATATGCCTTATTTCGGCCTTTGTTACGGCATGCAGATGGCGGTCATAGAGTTTGCCCGCAACGTGTTAAAATACAGCAAAGCGAATTCCGAGGAAGTTGACCCGAAGACTCCGCATCCCGTAATCCATATAATGCCGGGACAAAAAGAATTGCTCGCGAAAAAACAATATGGCGGGACTATCCGTTTGGGCGGCTGGCCATGCAAAATTACGGCCAATACTCATCTGGCCAAGGCTTACTTTAAAAAGTTTGGCTCCCAGAAAACTATTTCAGAGCGGCACAGGCACAGGTATGAGTTTAATAATAAATACCGCCAGCAGTTTGAAGAAGCCGGATTAAAAGTCAGCGGCACTTCACCGGACAATAATATCGTTGAAGCGGTAGAAATTACCAAACATCCATTTTTTATCGGAACCCAGTTTCACCCCGAATATATTTCCCGTCCGCTAGACCCGCATCCACTGTTTGTGGAATTTGTTAAGGTATGTTTAAATGAAAGAAAGAAGAAAAAATAAGAACAAGAATATAAAAAAGCAGGAAAAATATCCTGCTTTTTTTATTTAAATTATATTTTATTTTTCTGGAACCACGTTAACTATTTTACTTGATTTTAGTTGATTATTATATTTTCTTAATTTTTTGGTGGTAAATTTAATAAAACCAGCCATGGTCGCGAACAGGGTATCGTCGTTGCCTTTTTTAACGTTTTGTCCCGGATGATATTTTGTGCCTCTTTGTCTTACTATTATTGATCCGACTTTGGCAAATTGACCGTCGGATAATTTTATTCCCAGTCTTTTGCTTTTTGAATCTCTTAAATTAGTTGCCGAACCGCCGGCTTTTTTATGCGCCATATATTTTTTGCCATGAATCATGATTCATGATTCATGTAATAATATTAATAAAAATAAAATATTACCGAATTTTCGGTAACTTATATATAATATAACAAAACTATTGACTTGTGTCAAGGAGGCGATTTATGTTATAATTTATAGTATCTAAATTATATTTTTATTTAAATTATAAAAACAAGATGGTAACAAATAATTTTGCTTTATATAGCGTGAAAATATTAGCTGAATGCGGAAGAGATTTATTGATGTTTCCGGTTTGGTGGTATGGGCGGGGGCTATTGGGGCTTATCGAAAATTTAATACAATTTTTAAAAAATAGGCAGAAGTCGCTGGCTTTAATTGTATGGATAAAAAATTTATTCCGCCCTATGTACGGTCAACGTGATTGGCAAGGGAAGTTGATAAGTTTTTTTATGCGTCTGGCGCAAATTATTTTTAGAAGCATGTTAATGTTTTTTTATTTATTAATAGCTATATTGGTTTTTATATTTTGGATAATTTTGCCTATTTTTGTAATATACGAGATAATTTATCAAATTAATGGCTGATGAAGTTTTAGACAATCGATTTATAGTATGTCCGATTTGCCAGGGGGCCGGAAAAAATAATACCGGATTTGCCTGTGCGAATTGTTCTTCTGCCGGGGTGGGTACATTTTCCCATGGCCGTTTTTTTTATTGGGGCCCTAAATTAGGGCGGGCCATGATAGAGCTGGAGCATGTTAGAAAAAAAATTCATCTTATAATAAATATAACTTTTTTTTCTATCGGTTTAGCCGGATTATTATCTTTGGGTTTATGGATATACCTGGCTTCCGCGCATTCGGTTGAATTGGGCATGTTCGCCTTTTGGCGGGAACAGCATATATTAATTATGATATTTTGGATTGGAATTATTGCCGATATGTTCGTAGTGTACAGATTAAGCGAAGAAGAAAGGTTGCAGCATAAAATCAAATCACTTTCATACGATGAAAGGAATAAAAAAATGGATATTCCGAATAACTGGACAGAATTGAAGTTATCAAAGGCTAAATTTAAAATAGATGTTGCCGGCGGCTATACGCCTCTGGCAATGGAGGCGGTTGAACAGTCATATACATTAGCAAGCAGGCTAGACCATGAGTATGTCACCACTATGCATTTATTTTTTAGCTGTTTAGCCAATCCTCAGGTAGCGGCCGTATTTTCCCGCTTAAATATTAACGGAGTAAAATTAACCGAAAAAATTAGGATTCAAATTGAAAAGATTCCAAATAGCGGCAATAAGACAAAACTATCAACAGAACTAAAAGAGGTTTTAATTAGCGCGTATTTACAGGCATATAATTTTGGCCAAAAAAAAGTTACAGCTAAAAATTTAATAATTCCCGCCCTGGAAAAAGATAAAATTTTAAGTGAAATATTATACGATTTTGGCGTTGATAAGAATAAAATATTTAACGTTATTTTGTGGTTTATTATTAACGAAAAACAAGTTGAAAGCTACCGGAAATATAAAAAAATGGCTCGTTTTAAGCCGGCCACAAACATGGATCGAGCTTATACTTCCTTGGCAACACCTGCGTTAAACCAATTAGGCTATGATTTAACCGTGGCCGCGAAATGGGGGAAATTGGAGTTTTGCGTAGCCAGAGAGGAAGAGATAAAAAAAATCTGGCAATATTTTGAAAGCGGTGAAACAGGCGTAATATTGACCGGTGAGCCGGGGGTAGGCAAGAAAACAGTGATAGACGGAATTGCCCATCTGATGGTCAAGGAAGATGTTCCAAAATTTTTTCAGGATAAGCGCTTGGTTGAATTGGACGCCGCTCGATTGGTGAGTGGAGTTGATCCGGCCCGGGCAGAAGGCAGGATGATGGCGGTTATTGACGAAGTGGCCAGAGCCGGTAATATAGTTTTGTTTATAAACAATATTGAAAATATTATCGGTATAACCAGTGGAGGAGAGGAAAGCCTTGATCTTTCGGAAGTATTGGCCGGCGCTATAGAAAGAAAATTAATATATTGCCTGGCGGCCGCGGAAAATAAAAATTACAGTAAATATATTGAAAGCACTTCACTGGGCAGCTTGATGGGCAGAGTTGAAATTAATGAGCCGGCCGGCAATCAGGCGATTCAGATTGTTGAAAGCAAAATCGGGGGACTGGAAGGAAAATACAAAATATATTTTTCTTACGACGCGATTGAGAGCGCAATTAAACTAACTTCTAAGTATGTCCATGATAAATATCTGCCCCAGAAAGCTATTCAAGTTTTAGAAATGGTAGCGGTAAATGTATTTAAGAAAAACGGAGAAAATTCAATGATTAGCGAGGATGATATCGCCCATGCAATAAGTGAAATGACCGGTATTCCGATTGCAAAGCTAAGCGAGGATGAAAGTAAAAAACTTTTAAGGCTTGAAGAAGAAATGCACAAAAGAATGATTTCCCAAGATCAGGCAGTGGACATGGTAGCGGCCAGCTTGCGTCGCGCGCGAACCGAGCTTCGGGAAGGGAAGCGTCCGATTGCCAATTTTTTATTTTTAGGGCCGACTGGCGTCGGAAAAACCGAATTAGCCAAGACCGTGGCCGAAACATATTTCGGTAAAGAGGAATATATGATTCGTTTGGACATGAGTGAATATCAGCATCCGGACAGCATAAAAAAAATGATTGGCGATGCTAGCGGAGCCAAAGGTTATTTAACCGAAGCTGTGCGGGGAGCTCCGTTTTCTTTGGTGCTTTTGGATGAAATTGAAAAAGCCCACCCTGACATCATGAATCTTTTTTTGCAGGTAATGGACGACGGCCGCTTAACCGACGGCGAAGGCCGGACAATAGATTTTACCAATTGTATCATTATTGCTACTTCAAACGCAGGAGCCTTGTTTATTCAGAAGCAGATTTTCGAGGGCACCAATATTAACGCTATTAAAGAGGTTTTGATAAACGAGCATCTTAGTAAAGTGATGCGCCCGGAGCTAATCAATCGTTTTGACGGCGTAATCGTATTTGAACCGTTAAGCCGGGAAGATGTAGTGGAAATAGCCAAGCTGATGTTAAATAAAACCAGGGTCATGCTTAAAAAGAAGGGCATGGATTTAAAAGCAGAAGAAGATGGAATACGCACGTTAGCCCGCGAAGGATTTGATCCTAAATTCGGCGCCCGGCCTTTAAGGCGCCTGTTACAGGAAAGAGTTGATGATAAAATTGCCACCAAAATTTTAGCTGGTGAGTTAAAAAGGCGAGATACGGTAATTATTAATGAACGGGCGGAAATATTGGTTGAAAAGGGTGTGAAATTATAAAAAAAGAGGTGCATCATGTTAATATGCACCCCGAATGAAAAATTATAACGTTTTTTAGGGCTTTAATTTAAGTTCTTCACCTTCAAAGATAATTACCCTTTTATCTTTGGAGCGGCTAAAAGAATAATTAAGCAATATTTGCAGCCCAAAGGGGAATATTTTTTTCAAAGCATGGGTGTTAATTATTACTCTGGAACAATTTTTTACCTCTTTTAAAGCGTGAATTAGCTCCCAGGCAGATGTACCGTCAAAATCTCCGGATAAAATAAGTTTAGAATTAGATTTATCCAATTTTTCCTTTTTTATTGTAAAATTGTTTGCCACTTGCACCTTCCTTTTTTTATGGTTTATTTTTTCTAGTTATAATTTTTATAATAATATTAATATAAACATATTTATTAAATAATGTCAAGTAAAAAAATAGGAGTATAAGTATAAATATGCAATTTTATCTAATAATATTTTTTTTCAGCTTGTTTTTTTCTGTTGTTTTTACGGTTTTAATAAAAAAATTGGCAATAAAATTTAAAATTGTAGATAAACCGGAAGGGATAAGAAAAATACATAAAAAAAAGATTCCGCTTCTGGGAGGCATTGCGATTTTTTTAGCTTTTTTTATTATGGTTTTTCTTGTTAAAGACCGGCTAACTATGGGAGATTTGGAAATAAGCCATTGGCTGGGTTTTTTCCTCGGGGCATTGGTTTTAATGATAGGCGGCTTTTGGGACGATAAATATAATTTAAAAGCAAAGTATCAGATTATTTTTCCTTTGTTGGCTGTTTTTTTAGTTATAGCCGGCGGCGTGGGAATTGAAAAAATTACTAATCCATTGGGTGGTTATTTATATTTGGACAATTTTAAAATATTAATTTACGGCGCCGGCAATACCGCGCATTATTTTACGGTTATATCTGATATTTTTTTGTTGGTGTGGCTCATGGGCATGATGTATACCACCAAGCTTCTGGACGGTATTGACGGGTTGGTTACCGGAGTGACAGCGATTGGCGGGATTATTATTTTTCTTTTTACCATGACCACCAGGTATTTTCAGCCGGATATCGGATTGGCGGCTTTAATATTGGCGGGAGCCTGCGCGGGGTTTTTAATATTTAATTTTCATCCGGCTAAAATTTTTTTGGGCGATGGGGGATCTTTGCTTTTGGGCTATATATTGGGCGTTTTAGCAATTATTTCCGGCGGAAAAATCGCAATCGCGCTTTTGGTTATGGGCTTGCCGATCATGGATGTTGTCTGGACAATTTTAAGGCGCTTAAAACAGGGCATTAATCCGTTTAAATTCAGCGACAGGAAGCATTTGCATTTTCGTTTGTTAGATTTGGGCATAGGACAGAGAAAAACCGTTTTGATTTATTATGGTTTTTCGGTTTTATTCGGTTTAAGCGCTTTATTTTTACAAAGTTTGGGCAAGCTGTTTGCGCTCGGATTATTAATGGCGGTTATGCTTTTCATAGTAGTTGGATTTTCATATTTAGATAAAAAGAGAATAAAAAATTATGAGTAAAATTAGCAGATTTTATATTTTGCTTTGCTGGACAGTGGTAATATTGATATTGATTAGTTTTCCCATGCCAGAGTACGAGGGTACTAAAATTACTATTTACGATAAATTAGTTCACGCGTTTTTATTTGGTGTTTTTTCTTATTTAATTATTTATAGTTTAATTCTTTTCCGCTCTAAAAATTTTAAATTGTCATTTATAATGCTTATTAGTTTTTTGGCTGGCGCGATTTATGCCGGAATCGGCGAATATATCCAAACTTTTGTGCCCGGTCGGACTGTAAGCGAATATGATTTTTTAGGAGGCTTGGCTGGCATTTTAATTTCTTTAATTGTAAGTTATGGTATATTCAAGAGAGAAAAAGCCTAGATTGTTATTGCACGCCTGCTGCGGGGTTTGTGCTGTTTATGTAATCAAGTTATTGAAGCCGGAATATTCTATCGAATTATTTTTTTATAATCCGAATATTTTTCCGGAAAAAGAATATTTAAAAAGGCTGGATGAAACTAAAAAAATCGCGAAAATTTATAATTTAAATTTAATTATCGGAGAAAATAGCCATTCCGAGTGGCTTAACGCGGTAAGAGGACATGAAAAAGACAAAGAAGGGGAAGAACGATGTGAGCTTTGCTATGCTTATCGAATAAAAAAAACAGCCAAGTTGGCCGGTGAAAAAGGATTTGATTATTTTACAACCACCTTGTCAGTTAGTCCGCGCAAAAAATCAAAAATTATAAGCAAAATCGGCAATAATCTGTCAAAAAAATACGGGACAATATATCTTGATAAAAATTTTAAAAAGCAAGATGGTTTTAAAAAAACCATGGAATTGTCAAAGGCCTATAACCTTTACCGGCAGGATTATTGCGGATGCGAATTCAGCATAAGAGACTAGGCTTTGCGCGCGGTAATTTTTGTTTATTTTAGTAATTATTAATGGTATAATTAATTTATGGATTTGCCTTATTATTTCCAAAAAGCAATTGAAAGAAAAGCTTCCGACCTTCACTTGGTTGAAGGCAGTGTTCCGGCCTTGCGGATAAACGGAGAATTAACAAGATTTAAAAAGCCCCCGATTCCTTTCGGGGAATTAAGGTATTCTTTGTTTAGCGCTTTAGATAAGGGCATAAGGGAACGATTTAATAAAAAGAAAGATATTGATTTGTCTATGGTTTTTTTCAATAATCGATTTCGCGTAAATATCCATTACCAAAAAGGGAAAGTCGGTTTAGCTGCCCGTTTAGTCCCCAAAAAAATTCCCAGAGCCCATGAAATCGGGCTTAATGAAACAATTTATAATTTAACCCACTTAAAAGACGGCTTAGTTTTGGTAACTGGCTCTTCCGGGGTCGGCAAATCAACAACCCTGGCCTCAATGCTTGATATCATTAATGCCGAAAGAAGAGCCCATATAATTACGATTGAAGATCCGATTGAATATACCTTTGAAGACAAGCAGAGCATAGTAGAGCAAAGGCAATTAGGCCAGGACACCCATGATTTTGCTTCAGCGCTTAAATACGCCCTAAGGCAGGATCCGAATGTTATTATGGTGGGCGAGATGCGCGACTTAGAAACTATAACCGCGGCTTTAACCGCGGCAAAAACCGGACATTTGGTTCTGTCAACCCTTCATACCACCACCGCGTCCGAAACAATTGAGCGCATCGTTGATTATTTTTCTAATCAAAACCAGATTGCCCATCAATTAGCAACAGTGTTGCGCGCCGTTGTTGCCCAGCAGTTATTGCCGGGCAAGACAGGCGGTTTGGTCGCTGCTCGGGAAATAATGGTGAATAATAATGCTATATCCAATTTAATAAGAAATAACCAGATCGAGCAGATCCAATCAACTATCCAAACCAGCGCTCATGACGGCATGATTACCATGAATAAATCTATCGATAATTTATTTGCCGCCGGAATAATTACGGAAGAAATCGCTAGACACAGCCAAAGAGATTCGGGAACAAAAGCAGCTTATTATTAAATAAAAATATGCGTATTGAAAAATGGAAAGATGTTTTAGGGAATATAAAAGATAATTTTCAAGTTGAAGATGAAGGTTCGATCCATCTGGATGATGAGGGCGGAGTTGACATTGAATACATTGTATTTAAAGGGCCGTTGGGAAGAATGCGCTTGGAGTTTATTACTAAACCCGTAGTTTTGGATAAAAAAATGACTTATTCAAAACGCATCGGTTCGGAAACAAAAATAGATTATGTTTATTCCGAAGATGAAAAAACAAATATTTTAAATGCTTATAAATGGGATGAAGATAAAGAAGACTGGGCAGAAATAGACGCCTCAAGCTTTGAAGATTAGGCTCTTATGTTTTTTCAACTTTTTTAGTTAGTGTGTAAAAACTAGCAACGGCTTAAAAATCTTAAATTTTTAACTTCGCACTGATTTTTATAAACTAACTAGTTAGTTTTTAAATATTAATTTAAAAAATATGTTTAATAAAAAATTTGCGAAATTTATAATTCTTTCAATTATTTTTATTTTTGGTTTAAGCGGTTGTGCTTTGTTTCCGGCAAGCCAAAAATCTACAAAAACTCTCCCCCTAGATAACGCAGGCAAGAATAATCCTTTAGAAAATGGACAAGTTGATCAAGGCGATCAAGTTTCAAAATCCTTAGAAGCGCAGCTGGCGGCGCAATCTAATATCAATAAGTTTGAAGATTATGACGAGCTTAAGGAATTTTTAGAAAATTCTGATTTATCATCAAATATTACATACTCTTCACTCTCGCGAGGTTTGGGGGTAGTAGGAATGGAGACGATGACAGGTGAGACCATGAAAGCATCACCTGGTATCGGGCTTGATTACGCAAGTGATCTGGGGTTAGCTGACGCCTCTGAGAGCGCGCCAGGACTAGGAGCTGGGTCGGACGATTTTTCTTTAACTAACGTACAGGTTAAGGGAGTTGACGAGGCAGATATAATAAAAACAGACGGAGAATATATTTACGCGGTTGTAAAAAATAATTTGTTTATTATAAAAGCATATCCAGCTGAAAATTCTGAAATATTGGCTAAAATTGAATTTAAATCCCGACCACAGGATATTTATATTAACGGGAGTAGCTTGGTAGTTTTTGGGTCTGATACCCAGATTTACAAAACAGATACTTATCAGCGTTTTCCTCGCCGCTCAAGCTATACCTTTTTTAAGGTTTTTGATATTACTGATAGAAAAAATCCAAAGCAAGTTAGGGATCTGGACATTGAAGGAAATTACTTTAATTCGAGAATGATCGGGGATTATGTTTATTTCGCGACTAATAATTATAATTGGTATTGGTATGACGACATTCTTCCAATACCGCTCTTGCTTGAAGGTGGCGAGGCAGTCACGAGCGATTGCGCCAGTGCGAGATGCTACCATCCGGATGTTTATTATTTTAATATTCCCTACGACTCTTATAATTTTACCAGCATAAACGCTATAAACATAAAAGATAATAATAAACAGGTTAATGGAGAAGTGTATTTATTGTCGGGAAATCAAAACATGTACGTTTCAAAGGAAAATATTTATATCACATACACAAAATATATAAGCGAATATCAGTTAGAGATGGAAGTGATGAAAGAAATTATATATCCAAACTTAAGTGCTCGTAACCAGGAAAAAATCGCTAAAATACAACAAGCTGAGAATTATATTTTATCCCAAAATGAAAAAACGAATAAAATTTCTACTATAATCGAGCGATACGCAAGTTCTTTAAGCAGCGAAGAGCAGGAAAAATTAGAAAAATTGCTAGAGGAAAAAATTAAACAAAAATACAAAGACATTTCTAAAGAGCTTGAAAAGACAGTAATTCATAAAATTGCCATAAAAGGGGACAAGCTGGAATATAAAACTCACGGTGAAGTCACTGGCCAGGTTTTAAATCAATTTTCTATGGATGAGTCAAGCGGTTATTTTCGGATAGCCACTACAAAAAATAGGACTTGGTCCCGGTATGACGAAGCCAGCCGGCAATCTTACAATAATTTATATGTGCTTGATGAAAATTTAAAACAAGTTGGCGCGGTAGAAAATTTAGCTCCTGATGAGCGTATATATAGCGTAAGATTTATGCAGAACCGGGCGTATATGGTGACCTTTAAGCAGATGGATCCCTTGTTTGTAATAGATTTAAGCGATCCCAAAAACCCGCAGGTATTAGGAAAATTAAAAGTTCCTGGTTTTTCAAATTACCTTCATCCTTTTGATGACAATACTTTAATCGGGATTGGCAAAGATACTTCAGAATCGGAATGGGGCGGCGCAACAACCAAAGGATTAAAACTGTCTTTATTTGATGTTTCTGACGTAAACAATCCCGAAGAGATTGATACTTATATTATGGGAGACGCTGGCAGCGATTCGATTGCTTTGAATGACCACAAGGCTTTTCTTTTTTCACGCGATAAAAATTTATTGGCGATACCGGTTTCCATAAGAGAAAGCTTTGGTTCCATGAATTATGGGAAATTAACTTTTAGCGGAACCGCGGTTTTTAATATTGACAAGACCGGTTTTGAATTTAAAGGAAAAATTGACCATTCAGATGGCGGTCGAGCTTCAGC
>Ga0164313_10005481_pt1 | contig 11223 bp, 9 predicted proteins | sample GuaBasSedimGuay4_FD_113735 | JGI IMG/M metagenome (GOLD analysis project Ga0164313, IMG submission 113735) | Subseafloor sediment microbial communities from Guaymas Basin, Gulf of California, Mexico - Guay4, Core 4569-4, 0-3 cm | ecosystem: Environmental > Aquatic > Marine > Hydrothermal vents >...
AGGCGCCGCCGCTCGATCTCCTCGTCGGTCGGGTCAAGACGACTGATGGTGAAGTTCTCAGCAACTTCGAAATCGATGCAACACCGCTCAAAGGCCAGTATGGATCGGCCTACCATCTCTCATTTCCCCTCGATCCGGGTTCGTACACAGTCGAGATCGCCGGCGCTTCGGGCGATGTTCCGCAGGTGACGGAGAGAGTCGAGATCGAGGTCACGACGATGCCGAGAGAAGGCACCTGGTTGTCGCCGGTGTGGTTCGGGATCTCGGCGGAACCCAATCCCGATGCCCCACTCGGGGCGGCCTTCACGATTGGAGGATGGCATGTGGTGCCAATCTCCGGCCCTGACCTGACGAGAGAAGACGAGGTCACATACTTCGGCTTCGTAGAACGGCCTGTCATGAACGAGGATGGCGCGGTCGACCTCAAGGCACGAGTCAGGGTCAAGAAGGATGGCAACCCCATCGGCAGGCCATTTACGATGCCCCTGGATGCCTCACAAGTGATGGGTGATCTCTACATGTACGGCAACTCGATCGGTCTCTCCGGCCTGCCGGAGCCGGGAAGCTACGAACTCGAGTTTACGATCACTGAGGGGACCTCGGAAACCTCAATCGAACGGAGCATTTCCCTCGAGATCAGCGAATAGCGGCGACTTCGAGTCATGGTCGATGAACGGGCATTCTCGTTATCGGGTGCGCTCTGCCGCCCAGTTGGCAAGTGATCAGTAATCAGTGATCAGTGATCAGTATCCGCCCGCCCACCCGCGCAGACTTTCATACTGATCACTGATCACTGATCACTGATTACGTCATCCGTGTAACTCACACGGTCGTCTCGGTTATGGCGACGTCATCCCGTCATCCGATCCGGCTTCTTTCGTGGGTTCATCCCGGCCGCCGGCCGAGGGGTTGGGGACCGCTCAGGTGGGCACCCCGAGCTTTGGAAGGATGACGCGCTGGAGAATCAGCCAGGCGGCGATGAACAACAGAATGTAGAACCAGTCGGACATTGGTTACACGACCTCCTCGACGCCCCACAATATCATCTTCATGTCGTGCTTACAGGCATCGCAGTAGGCACACAGCCCTTCCTTGAGCGGTTGAACCTTGTCGGGCTCGACGACGGTGAAGAAGATCGACGAGGTCTTCGGGTAGGCGCCCGAGCCCATGCGGATGCCGGTCTCCCCGACGCCATGGGTGTTGGGGATCTCCGTGTAGCCGGTGACGCCATGATGCTTGAAAAGCACCTCGAGCTCCTCGCGACATTCCGTGTCGATGATGATCATCATCAGCTTCATACGTTCAACCCTCCTTCAGACCGAGCCTGCTGAAAATCCACATCGCCGGACACCACTTGGTAAATGCCGACTGGAGCAGGTTGAGGCCGACGAATGCGGTGAACAGATACCAGTAGGGGCTCACCCAGTAGCCGAGAGCCAGGGTCAGCAGGACGACGCCTCCGGCCATGGCGCGAAGGGCTTCGTTGACGGTCATAGTTTCCTCCAAGGTTCGATTTCGAATTTCGAATTTTCATCCACACTCCCTTCGATCGAGGCCGGGGCGGGCGGGGAAAAATTCCTAATTCCTAATTCCTAATTCCTAATTCTTAATCAATCTCCACCACGTTCTCGGGTCCCACGGTCTTCAGGTATATGTAATACAGCAGCGGGATGACCACCAGAGTGAGCGCTGTCGAGACGATCACGCCGGCGATCAGCGCCACCGCAAGACCCTGGAAGATGGGGTCGAGGTAAATCACGAGACCGCCGACGACGAGCGCCGCCGCGGTCAGCACGATCGGTCTGAAGCGCACTGCACCGGCCTTGAGGACCGCGGACTCCACGGATTCTCCCGCCTTGAGCTCGAGGTCGATGAAATCGACCAGGAGAATCGAGTTACGGACGATGATCCCGGCCAGGGCGATGAAGCCGATCATCGAGGTGGCAGTAAAAAACACCCCGAGAATGCCGTGCGCCGGCAGGATGCCGATCAGGGTCAGCGGGATCGGCGCCATGATCACGAGCGGGGTGATGAATGAACGGAACCAGCCGACCACCAGCACGTAGATGAAGACCATGACCACGGCGAAGGCGATGCCCATGTCGCGGAAGACCTCATAGGTGATCTGCCACTCGCCGTCCCACTTCATGATGTACCGGGTCGGGTCGCGGGGCAGATGAGTCGTGATGACCTCGAGCTGCTCGCCGAGCGGGGTCACGATCTCGTCCAGGCGGCCCTGCATATCGAGGATTGCGTAGGCCGGAGAATCGATTTCCCCGCCCACCTCGCCGAGGACGTAGGTGACCGGCTGTAGGTTCTTGTGATAGCGGAAACGCTCCCGCTGCGTCTCGTGGGTCGTTACCAACTCCGAGAGTGGCACCATCCGCCCATCGCCGGCGTGAATGCTCAACTGCAGGAGGTCGTCGAGGCGCGACCGCTGTGCGCGTTCGAGACGGAGGACGATCGGCACCGGGTCGCGGCTGGTCGGGTCGTGGGCGAGACCGGCGTCGGCGCCGGCGAGGGCGATCCGCAGGGTGCGCACAATTTGCTCCGGGGTGATCCCCGAGAGCATAGCCTTCTCGCGATCCACCTGCACTTCCCACCGAGGCGCGGCGGCCTCGACATACCAATCGACATCCACCACACCATCGGTAGTCTCGAAGATCTCACGCACCTTTTCGGCGACTTCGATGCGGCCCTCGAACGTCGGGCCGTAGATCTCGGCGACCAGGGTGGAGAGCACCGGCGGACCCGGCGGCACCTCGGTGACCTTGACGTTGACGCCGAGGCGCTCCCCGATCGGGACCACGAGTTTTCGGATCTGTTTCGCCAGTGGGTGCGACTTGATATCCCGGGCGTGCTTGTCGACCAGATTCACCTGAATGTCGGCGACGTTTGCCCCTTCCCGCAGGAAGTAGTGTCGGACCAGCCCGTTGAAATTAAACGGCGCCGAGGTGCCGACATAGACCTGGTAGTCGGTGACCTCCGGAATCGAGCGGAAGACACCCGCGATCTCACGTGCGGCGGCGTTGGTCTGCTCGAGAGTGTAGCCCTCCGGCGCGTCGATAATCACCTGGATCTCCGATTTGTTGTCGAAGGGGAGCATCTTCACGGTCACGAACTTGGCCGGCACCGTTGCCATGGCAAGGAAGAGGAGCGCCACGGTGCCGATCAGGAACCCGTACCGGAGCACCCGTGACGTGATGAGGGGGTTCATGATGCGGGCGTAGATCCGGTGCAGGCGGGTTTCCTCCTCGGTCTCCTGGTCTGGTGTGGCCCCGAGGTTCTCGAGTTCGGCCTCGGCATGGCGGCGGAAGAGCTTGAAGGTGAGCCACGGCGAGATCACGAATGCGACAACGAGCGAGAAGAACATTGCGGCCGACGCGTTGACCGGGATGGGTCGCATGTAGGGTCCCATCATTCCGGAGACGAACGCCAGCGGCATCAGCGCGGCGATAACGGTGAAGGTGGCGAGGATAGTGGGGTTGCCGACCTCGTCGACCGCGTAGATGGTGGCCAACCGCGGGTTGGCCCACTTCAGCTCGTAGTGTCGGTGGATATTCTCGACCACCACGATCGCATCATCCACGAGGATGCCGATCGCGAAGATGAGGGCGAAAAGGGTCACCCGGTTGAGTGTGTAGCCGAAGAAGTAGGAGGCGGCGAGGGTGAGAGCGAGAGTGACCGGCACCGCGACCGCCACGACGATACCCTCGCGGCGCCCGAGGAAGAGGGCCATGAAGATCACGACCGCAAAGGTGGCGATCAACATGTGCTCGATGAGCTCATTCGATTTTTCATTGGCGGTGAAGCCGTAGTCGCGGGTCTTGGTGATCTCGATGTTCGAGGGCACCAGCCGCCCCTTGAGCGACGCGATGAGCTCGTCCAGATCCTCGACCAGCGCCACGGCGTTGGTGCCTGGTTTTTTGGCCACCGCCAGGGTCACCGCCGGGGCGTCGATCCCAGCGCGTTCGATGCCCTTTTCGGGCGCCGACGGTCCTGATCCCATCCACACGTAGGTGCTCGGCTCTTCGGGTCCATCGAGGACCTGTGCCACGTCCCTGAGGTAGACCGGGCGAGCGTTGTAGACCCCGACAACGACATCGCCGATCTCATCAGCGTCGCGCAGAAACGAGCCCACATCGACCTGGTACTCCTGGTCCAGGCTCACGGCAATGCCGGCGGGAAGACGCCAGTTGAAGCTCCGAATCGCCTGGTAGGCTTGGAGCACCGAGACGTTGAAGGAGGCAAGTCGGTCTCGGTCGAATTCGACCCGAACCACCCGCCGCTGGCCGCCGAGCACCCACACCTGGGCGACCCGAGGATGCCGGGTCAGCTCGACCCGAAGCTCGTCGGCGACCCGCCGCAGCTCGAGAGGCGAAGCGTGCTCGCTCCACAGGGTGTAGGCGGCGGCCGGCACATCGTCGATCGAGCGCGGCTTGACCACTGGCGGCATCATGCCGTCGGGCATCTCGTCGAGTGCCGACTGTATTTTGGCGTGAACCCGGACCACCGCCTGGTCGGGGTCAGTTCCGACCACGAAGCGGACGATGATAATGCCGCCGGAGGGTTGAGAGGTCGAGTAGATGTAGTCGACATTGTCGATTTCATACAGCAGCTTCTCAAGCGGTGTGATGACTCGGTGCTCCACCTCCTCGGCGGTGGCGCCCGGAAAACCAACCATGACGTCGATCATCGGCACCTTGATCTGCGGCTCCTCCTCGCGGGGGGTGATAAGAACTGCAAATGCGCCGAGGAGCAGGCTGAAGACCACCAGGAGCGGGGTCAGCTTCGACTCGAGAAATGCCTTGGCGATTCTTCCGGAGGCGCCAAGGGGGCGACGAGTCATCTTCAGCCGCAAGGATTCGCGCCGGGCGCGTTCGATCTCCTCTGCCGACGGGGTCGCGTCGGTCCGCTCGGCGGCGGGATCGGTGTCTGGAGTGGGATGCTCGCGGTCGCTCATGACTGGATTTCCAGGGGAGTACCGTCGGCCACCGGACCGGGGGCATTGACCACGACCTCGGAACCGGCCACGAGCCCTGAGAGCACTTCCACACGATCGTCGGCCAGTGCCTGACCAGTGGTTACGGCCCGGGTCCTGGCGGTGCCGTCCGCGGCCCGCACAACCACCAGTTCGAGACCGCCGCGGCGGTGGACCGCCGAGCTCGGGACGACGAGGTATTCTGCGGGATCGCCCGGGAGCAGCGCCCGCCCGGACAGGCCCGACCTCACATCAAGACCCTCGAGCGCCGCCTTGACGGTAAAGGTATGGGTTGCCGAATCTGCCGAGGGAACGATCTCGACGATGCGGCAGGTGACAACACCGATCTCGGGGCGGCTGTCGAATCGCACCTCGACTGCTTGCCCGATCTCGACCCGGTGGTTGTCGGCCTCACGCACCGTGAGCCACAGCTGTTGCTCCTCGAGCGACTCGAGGCGCACCAGCGGCCGGCCGGGCGCGGCCAGATCGCCGACCTCGACCATGGTGTCCATTACCCGCGCCGCAAACGGGGCGCGAACGATCGACTCTTTGGCCACCGACGAAGCAGAGCGCACGGCGCCTTCGGCCTGGGTCACCGCTCCGCTGGCCTGCTCGAACTGCATCTTGGCCATGTCGAGCTCGAGATCGGAAGCGGCCTTTTCCACATGGAGAGCCTGGTATCGCTGGTAGTTGCGTTCGGCCAGCGACAGGGCCGCATTGGCTTGCGCGAGAGCGCCCTGGGCCTGCGCGAGTTGACCTTCGCTGGTTTCGGGTTGGATCTCGAGCAGCGTCTGGCCCTCAGCGACAATCGCACCGGCGCGCACCTTGAGCGCCACCACCGGGCCCATGACCCGGCTCGACACGGTTGCCTGTCGAGCGGCCTGTACTGTGCCGCGGACGTCGATCGGTCTCGGTCCGGTGACCCGTTCGACCTTGACGACTTCAACGTTCAAGGCTTCGAGGTCGATGCCGGTGCGGTGCGGCTCATCGTGCCCGCAGGCGGTTGTGAACACGATGGCGGCGATCGGCGCCAGGACGATAGTCAATTGAGTTCGAACGTTCATTTGGACTCCTCCATATTTGACATGAGGGTCGCTCCGGACACGTACTGCAGCCGGTGGGTGTCGAGCGCGATGTCGTAACGGGCGACGAGCTCGCGCATTTCGGCCTCACGCAGGGCCGTCTCGGCGTCAAGCAGGTCGCTCATCTTGTCGAGGCCCTGCTTGAACCGGCTCTCGCGGACGCGGAGAGCCTCGTTGGCGGCCGCCAGAGATTTCCGTGCGGTGACGTGGCGAGTGCGGGCGGATACGAGGTCGAGCCAGGCCTGTTGGACTTCGAGTCTCACCCCCTCTTCGAAGCGGTGGATGTCAGCCTCGAACGAGGCGGTTTCATGACGAGCGGCGGCACGGGCGGCGGTGTCCGAACCGCCGCCCAAGAGGTCGATTTTCGCCACCGCCATCACCGAGCCCGAGTGGCCGTTGGCTCCAAAGATCGTGTTGTCGTAAAGGTCGTAGTGACCGAGCACGGCAATTTCGGGGTAATAGCCGGGGCGAACCGCCTTTTCTTCGAGCCGGCCGGCTTCGAGCTTGAGCCGTGCCGCCGCGAGATCCTGTCGGTCGTCGAGGGAGGCCGAAATCCAGCTTTCGAGGTTCCCGACCACCGGCGTTGCCGGGGGCAACGGCGTCAGCTCTCGTGGCAGAGATTGGTCCGCACCCATTTGAAAGTTGAGGGCCGCCTGTGCGAGGTCGGCGCCGTTCGCAGCCTGCGTCGCGAGGTCGTCCGTCCGGGACAGGTAGACCCTTGCCTGCAGCACGTCGGCCTCGAGGATCACTCCCTGGGCAGCGTACTGCTCCGCGATCCTGACGTGCTCGGCGGTCGTGGCCTTTGCCTTCTCGAGCAGCGCCTTGTGTTCGCGAGCCTTGGCGAGGTTGATATACGCCGTGATCGTCGAAAAGGTGATCCTCTCACGGGTGTGCGCCAGGGAACGCTCCTCCGCGGTCGCCATCGATTCGGCCTGTCCGATCCGCGCCGACAGCTTGCCGCCCGTGTAAATCGGGAGTACCAGGTCGGCTCGTGTTATCCAGGTGGAGAGGGGGTCAGGGTTGTTCGGGTCCGAGAGAAAGAATCCCTCGATGTCGAACCGTCCCTGGTTGAGGGTGAGGGCAAAGACCTCGGCAGGGTTGTTGGTGTAGAGATAGGTTTCGCTGAGTCCGATCTTGGGTAGGCGGTGTCGTTTTCCGCCCTTGAGGCGTTCGGCCGCCGCCGCCGTGCGTTCGCTTGCCGCCCTGATTTCGGGATTGTTTACAAGGGCGGAAGCCACCGCCTCCTGAATCGCCAATTCGGCGCCCGGAGCTACGGTCGCCGTGAATGAGATGAGCATCGAAATCATGAGCCAGCGCATACATTCCTCCATATAACTATTTAGGAATATACAGAAATCCTACGCTGTGTCAAGCCCTCGGGCCACAGAACCGCCGTTCTCCGCAGACGCGGCGAACGGCGGTTCTGTGGCCCGAGGGCTGTTGGGCGGGGCATCGGCGGCCGTAGCTGGAAGCTGGTGAGAAGTGCGGGCTAGATCGGTACCCGCAGCTCCGGGTTGGTGGCCTCGTGATCGGTGGTGAACTCCTCCAAGATGAGGCGGGCGGTTGCGCCGCAACCGGGGCCCTCGCTCGTCAGCTCGAGGGTACCGCCCATGAGCTCTGCGAGACGGCGCGAGATGGTGAGGCCGAGTCCCGTGCCGCCGCGTGGACGGGTGGTCGAGCCGTCAACCTGGTAGAAAGAGGAGAAGATCCGCTCCAGCTCGTCGGCGGAGATCCCGATCCCGGTGTCCGCAACCGAAAAGGTGATTCTCCGGTCGCGCTCCTCGCAGCTCAGGGTGATGGATCCGCCGCGGTCGGTGAACTTCAAGGCGTTGGAGAGAAGATTGGTGAGTACCTGTGAGGTGCGGTCGGAATCGGTCCAGATCACGAGCTTGCTATCGGCGCCTTTGATCCGGAACACCAGACCCTTGCTCTTCATCTGGTGCTTGAACAGCGTCTCGACATCTTCGAGGACCTTGCGCACCGGCACCGGAGCAAAGTGGACCTCGAGCCGCCCAGCCTCGATCTTGGCGAGGTCGAGGACATCGTTGATGATGTTGAGCAGGCTCTCCGCCGACTCGTGGGCGATTCTGAGGAACTCCCGCTCTTTCTCGGGGTCCTTTACCGCTCCGTCAATAATAAGGCGCAAGAAACCGAGGATGGCTGTGAGCGGGGTCCGCAGCTCATGGGAAGTGTTGGCGAGGAACTCGGACTTCAGCCGCGACGCCTCGAAAGCCACGGCCCGTTGTTCGTCCAGCTCGCGCACCAGGCGGGACAGGGAGACCGCGCCGCCGAGAAGGAAGCCAACCTGGATCAGGAGCTCGATGTCGTTTGCGGCGAGGTTGAGTTGACTCGAGGAGGTGGCGAGCAGCACGCCCTCCGACTGCCCGGCGGCCATCAGTGGCAGATAGCTCAGGTGCCGAATCTCATGTTCCGTAGCCAACCACTCGGCGAGCTCCGAGGGCAGTGCAGTCGAGGTTGGTGTCGTCTGTGGGGCGCCTTCATTGAATGCCGTCCAGCAGGGATGGTCGCCGGCGGTGATCGGATGAGCGCGGTTCTCCTCGAACGCTTCGGCGCCCGGTCCGGTGCCGATTTCGAGCCGCAATCCGCTGCCGTCCGGCAATGGTCGATATAGCAGCAACGACCGCAGCGGGAGGAGCTCGCGCCCGGTCTCGAGAAAGCGTTCGAGGATCCGGTGTTCCTCGACCTCTCCGGCCAGGGTCTGCGCAAGGCCGGAGAGGAAGGCGAGGCGTGTCTGGCGTCCTTCGACCGCGCGCCGGGCAAGGTGGAGGTCGGTGACATCAGTTGCCACGATTTGAATCAGGGTTTCGCCAACTACCGGATCAACCACCGGGTGCATCTGGGTGTTGAGCCAATGAACGTTCCCGTCCGGGCCATCGACGCGAACGATCTCTTCCCACTGTCCCTTGCTGCCCTCGAGAACCGCCGGAATGGCGGCGTAGACCTGTGGTTGGTGGTTGGGGTGGATGCGCTTCATCCACATTGGTTGGCCGTCGGTGTCGGCCGTTCCCGCAGGGACCTCGAAGAGGCGAGATGCGGCCCGGTTGGCAAAGCGGATGTTGCGGTTGCGATCCACCGATAAAACCAGTACCGGCAGCGAGTCGAGAAGGATCTCGACGCGGTGGCGAAGGCGTTTCAGGCGGTCCGAAAGTGCGGTCTGAGACTCCAATAACGTGACATTTTCGAAGACCGCACCGACCATCGGCGCGCCGAGGCTGAAGGCGAGGAGCACGTATCCCCACATGAAGGGACTGTCAAACTGCTGGCTCGACCAGGAGAGATCGAAGTGGGCAACGGCGGTCAGGAGGAATGCGGCGCCAAGCCAGACCTCGCGCGGCTGGCGTTGCTCACGCCCACCGAGCATGGGTACGACTGCGGCGAGAAGAAACAACGTTGCCAGACCGACCTCGATCGGGGCGACGCCCTGCACCAAACCGCGGTCGTGCAAAAACCAAAAGAACGCCGATACGACGGCCGCGGCCGCAAGGGCGGCCCCGGTGCGCAGGGCGCGTATCCCCGGGCTGTGCTCCCGTCCGCCGCTGAACGTGTAGATAAGAACCATCGCTGCCAGGGTCTGGGAAAGGACCCATGAAGACGCTACGAACGCATCGACGACACCCTGTGATGAGACAAGTGCCTGGAGGGTCAGCAACAACCAGAAGTGACAGGCGATCGGCAGATACACGTTTTTCACCTGACGATCGAAGCGGTCGTGGATGAGTTTCCAGCGGATGTGGAAGAACCAGGTTGCGAGGGTCGCCAAGAAAGCGTTAATGGCCGCGAGAAGCAGATACTCGGCACGGTCGCCCTGCCACAGGACGACGGCCTGGAGCAGTGCAATACTGAGGCTGGCGGCCGCAGCGGCGAGCACCGCCACAAGGCGTACCCTCGGTCCGGCTATCTCGGTGGCGACAAATACTCTACCGGTCTTCATGATCGCCTAACCCGGCTTCGATTTGCATTGGGCACGTAGAAAGTATAACTCCGGGCGATGAATCCTCGGGAATTTCCTCCGCACCATCGCCTCAGGGCTCGCTCGACGATCAAGCGGCGTTACCGGTCTTATGGGGGCGATGCAGTGAGGCGCCGGTAATCTTCCAGTACCTCTTGGGCGTGGGTTGCGGGGTCCACTTTCGGATACGCAACGAGGACATTTCCGTCGGCGCCGACGAGGTAGGAGATGCGCTTTGCGAACGGAATCAGGGCGCGTGCGGCGCCGACCGATTGCGCCAACTCGTGATCGCGGTCGCTGAGTAGCCGGAAGGGCAGCGCGTTTTTCTCCACAAACTTCCGATTCTTCTCCGGCGTGTCGTAGGAAACGCCGATCACCTCGACTCCCAAATCCTGAAGTTCGTTCCAGCTGTCCCGCAGCTGGTTGGCCTCGAGAGTTCAGCCGGGAGTGTCGGCCTTCGGGTAGAAGAAAAGCAGAAACGGTTGTCCCGCAAGATCTGCGCTCCTGACGATCGTTCCGTCGTGGGCCGGAAGATCGAAGTCGATGAACGGTTTTCCAACGGGAATCATCTCTCCCTCGCTTTCCGTGTGGGCGGTTGTGGCGGCCAGCACCATTACCGCAAGTACGATATTAACAGCCGGATTGTTTGCAACCTTCATGATGCCCGGTGCAACCCAAATAGTGACCGCAGCTATTCCGTCTTGACCGGCAGCCCGGGTCCGCGTTAGCGTTGGGGTCGTCAAGAGTTCTGAGGAGGAAATATGGCAGGCAAGGCAGAACTGGTGGACCGGGTCGCCGAACTCACCGGATATCCCAAAACCCAGGTCGCGATGACCTACGATCTCCTCTTCGAGCTCATGAGCGAGGCCCTGGCGGAGGACGACAAGGTGACGGTGCCCAACTTCGGCACCTTTCAGGTCACCCAGCGCCCGGCCCGCGAGGGCCGAAATCCGGCAACCGGAGCAGCCATCACAATCGCAGCCTCGAAAACCGTGCGCTTCAAGGTTTCGAAGAACCTCAAGGAGACGCTCTAGCGAGCGTGGGATTGGCAGTTAGGTATTAGCTCGGACCATCGCAACGACTCGACGTTCCACTGAATGTCGGGCATGTAGGACGGACCGAGGCATCAACACTGGAACCCAGGTAGAGGGCCGGTGGGAAGCTGCGATGAGCTAAAACCTAAAACCTAA
>Ga0164313_10005482_pt1 | contig 11223 bp, 5 predicted proteins | sample GuaBasSedimGuay4_FD_113735 | JGI IMG/M metagenome (GOLD analysis project Ga0164313, IMG submission 113735) | Subseafloor sediment microbial communities from Guaymas Basin, Gulf of California, Mexico - Guay4, Core 4569-4, 0-3 cm | ecosystem: Environmental > Aquatic > Marine > Hydrothermal vents >...
CCTTTAATTTCAATAGATTCATACGTCTCTCCTACCTATAATAATAAAGGGGGGCATCCCATATTAATATCAAAATCAATCATTGAAACATTTTTAGAAAACGATGATGCTTCTGTAACACTTCGCAATAAATTAGAAAAATTCAATAGAATAGTTATGCCCGCTAATGAAGATGTATTAATAAACATTAATACAGTAGAAGAATACACAAAATATTTTTCTAATAAACGCTTCAGAAAATAATTACATTTGTAAAAAATTGAAACGAAGCATTCCTTATGGCAATAGAAAAAAAAGTTACCTATACAGCATCTAACACCTACTCTGTCTTAAATTCTTTTTCTGAAAAGACTAAAAATGTTTGGATTGTTTTTCACGGAATGGGTTATTTAAGCAAGTATTTTATTAACTATTTTTCACATCTTGATCCAGATGAAAATTTTATAATTGCACCACAAGCGCCCTCAAAGTATTATCAAGGGTCAAATTTTAAACATGTAGGAGCCTCTTGGTTAACCAAAGAAAACACCATTGAAGAAACCAAAAATGTTCTTGCCTATGTAGATGAAGTTTTTAAGGCTGAAGCTCCGAAAAATATTCCGAAACTTATAGTATTAGGTTACTCACAAGGAGTTTCAATAGCGACTCGATGGATTGCCAGTAGAAAAATTAATTGTAATCATTTAGTGCTACATTCTGGAGGTATTCCCGTTGAATTAAAACCTGAGAATTTTACATTTTTAAAAGAAGAAGTTCCCGTTACTTATCTCTACGGAAATAAAGATCAATACATTACCGAAGCTCGCAAAACTGAAGAAATTATAAAAGGTAATAACCTTTTCGGAAATCATTTGAAAGTTGAAGTGTTTGAAGGGATTCACGAGGTTGACAAAGATTTTATTGAGAGAATATCTAAAATATAACTGTGTAGTTCGTCGAATATATTTGTTTTTTAACTTCATATATTCTTTATTTACATCAGAATGTAGGAATTTACTTAATCTCACGTCATGAAAAATACAAAACTAACTATCTTATTCTTCTTATTAAGTTTTTCGGTTTTTGCTCAAATTAGCAATCAAGAAAAACAAGCACTTGAAGATTTATACACCTCAACAAACGGTGACCAATGGAATAATTCATGGGACATCAACCAGCCTGTTTCAGAATGGGAAGGTGTTACTATTAAAAACGATAAAGTTGTTAGCCTTAGCCTATTGTTTAATAACCTAGAAGGAGAATTACCAAGCTCAATTGATCAACTAATACATTTAGAAGTTCTAGAGCTTTCATTTAATAAAATAGAAGGTCAGTTGCCCACAGAACTTGGTAATTTACCTAAATTAAAAGTATTGGCCTTTAACGGAAATAATTTAACAGGAAACATCCCATCTTCTTTTGGGAATTTATCAAGTTTATCACAATTACATTTAAGCAGCAATCAATTAACAGGTAAAATCCCTGAATCTATTGCCAATCTAGAATACTTAGAAGTTTTAAATGTATTTGATAACGATATGTCGGGAAACATTCCTTCACAGTTAGCCTATTCAAGAAATTTGAAACAATTAATGGTAGCAGAAAATAACTTTGTAGCTACTAATGAGTTTTCAACAGAATTACTTTCTAACGGAGCATCTGTAGATTTAGAAAAACCTTTTATTGTCCCAGAAAATAAAGAAGTTATTGCCATAGAAACTGAAGAAGAAAATTAATAATCCCCTTTTCTTTTTTATTTTAAAGAGGCTGTCTAAAAAATAGACAGCCTCTTTAATTTTATAAAATAAAATTTTATCTATTTTACAATAACTCTTCCTGTTTTAAAAGCAGTTGCATCTTGGCTACCAACTTTAACTATGTAAATACCACTATTAACATTAGATAGGTTAAGTTCCATCCGGTAAGAATCACCAATTTTATTTACGTTTTTAAAACCTAATTGCTGCCCTAATAAATTATAAACCGCAACATATACTTGTCCTTCAAAATCAGATTTCAATGAGATAGAAAAGTTTTTATTATCCGTTGAGGATATAATTAATTCTGAATTGTTAATTTCAAAATCATTAACTCCTAAAATACCCATATTTGCTGAATAGTCTTCTGTCTCACCATATTGAGTCTCTTCACATGCATCATCTGGTACTGGAGCTTGCCAATTAGATTTTAAACGCATTACGTGCTGTACTCCAGAATCTACTCCTCCGGGAATAGTTAAATCAACCGTTTCTGTAAAAGAACCAGCACCTTGTTCTGCTGCAATAACAAAGTTAGGAACTACTACCTCATCATTCGCAAAATTTCCATCATCGTTAAAATCAATCCAAACTTTTACATTTTGATCTCCGTATCCAGTAGTAACTGTAAGATCATACGTAGAACCTGGCTCTAATGTTGCTGCTTGGTCTCTAAAATCTCCATATCCTTCACATCCAGAAGTGTTATTAATTTCTTGAATAGAAACTAAAGTGAATCCATCTCCAAAAGAACAATCCATTTCTGGTTGACAGAAAAGATTTTCTACTGTAACAGAAATTTCATCATTAGATGCTTCTCCATCACCAGCCATTAAAGTAGTAACAGTAATGATATACTCACCTAAAACAGATAAGTCTGCTGTCTGTGCAAAACTAAAACTAACTTCTTCTTCTGAAGTAATTGGTCCTGCAAATGTTTCTACAACTGGAGTTCCATTATTTACAACATATTGAACATCGAAATTAGATTGTGTAGCTGCACCAAAGTTTTTAAGAGTCACTATAATCGTTTCATTACCTAAGCCATTATCACTTACTGGAGCAGTAATTTCTATGGGACCAACATCATTAGACTGTAAATGTGTTACTTCTTTTGTAAAATCATCATTAACATTAAATTCATCTCCAGATAAATTTGTACTTGCTTCAATAGAATAGGTTTGCCCAGAATTAGACAAATCTACTGTTTGAGTAAATGCATAAGTAGCAGTACCATTAGCAGTAACGCTTCCTCCATAAACTTCAGAAGCAACTAAATTACCATCTACTCTTAACTCAACAGGAATATTAGATTGTGTAGCAGTTCCGAAATTACGAATGCTAACTTCTACTGTTTCTGAGGCAGTTAAAATTCCATTGTTAGGTTCAGTTATATTATTTATTCCTACATCTGCTGTAAATCCTCCACTTAATGTGAAAGAAGCAACTTGAGTTCTCCATTGATTATTTGAAGTAAAAAACTCAGCAGTATGCCAAAAAGTAAAGTTATCTGGATCCATTGTTAAATGTGAGTAATCTCCAAACCTATTAGTTGTAGTTTGTACTCCTACTCCATCAACGATAGTTGTTTCAGCAACCGTCATTTCTCCTAATGCATCTCCATCAAAACGACCCGTATATCTTATACCAACAGGTAATGTAGCACTTGCAATATTAAACCCTAATCCAATATTACCACCTGCATCCATTGCAGCACTTCCCATAAAACGACTATGACCATCTGCAGGTGCATACGTTCCTTCTTGGTAAATATCCCAATCATTTGAGTTATCATTTCTTAATTCTATCCATCTTATTCCTGAAGTATCATTACCATCAATATCTGTATTAAATGTAATTACCCAAGAATTATGAGTTCCAAAACTTCTATAATTTGCTGCATATGAAATTACACCGCCAATCATATCAATTTTATTTGAAGTTCCTGGCTGATTTACATCCCCAGTACCAAAAGGAGCAAATACAGAATTGAAAGGATCTGTAGGAATTTCTAATGGAGATGAAATAGTGGAGTTTCCAGGTGTTACAAAATCAATATCTATCTCCCATACTTTTAAATGGTCAAAAGAAACACCACTCCAACCATCATCTTGAAGATAAACTATATAACCAGGCACATCTGTTGGGAATGTTGTCCCTGTTAAATTAGCTGGCTCAGGGCTATACACTGTATTTGTATTTTGCACAGATCCGGGAAGTTGAAAAGATACCATAACTGGATCTGCTCCTCCAGCTAAAAGCACATCTCTATCAATTGCAAAAGCAAATTGATTTCCACCAAGAACATTAGCTGTTAAATAATATGCATCTGGCCAAACACTATAATGTGGATAATCTGGAAAGGCTGCAAAAGAGTTAAATTGATAAACATGATATGCCCCAGTCGGGTCATTTGTTACCGAAACTCCAATAGCTAATGAGTTATTTAAGGCTCCAAACTCACTTACAAAATAACGATCTGCTAATTGATCATATAATACTATAGGGTCTCCCATATTAGATGATATTCCTAAAAAAGCCCCTAAAGAAGTAGGGCCTGCAATTAATGCTCCAGTTTTATCAAATATTTTAATACTTGAATTTACCGCATGAACATAATGATTTGGGCCAACTGCGCCGGTTGGATCTGGAGGTGTAAAACCTGTATTATCAAATCCTACAAAGTTTTGCTCTAAAGCGTAAGTATGAACTCCACCTTTTTCTTTTTGCACATTTAAATTAATGTCATTTAATGGCAATGCATCCTCATTTACTTTAGCATTATAACGAGACCTATTTGGGAAAATAGTCATCGTTTTAACTTCGTCTGTGTCATACACCGTTGTTGGAAAATCTCTTAATGGAATCGTAGTTCCAATAAAAGTTCCTTGAATTATTTCCACTGGCGGAAATAAATCTTGTGCAAACATCCCGAAGCTAAATAGAAACGCGATGGCAAATAAAAAGTTTTTGTTTTTCATAATTATTAAGTTTTTTGTTTAAGATAGCGTGCAAGATAAGGCAATAAACGTTATTGAAAAAATCTAATTTATTCACATTATTTACTCCAATTATATATCTAAAAATAAGTAACTTTGCCTTTTAAAAACCGTGAAATTTTTACCACATGATTCACTTTTTTGGAGACATTAAAAAAACTATTTTTACTGTCCATTCCTTAGTACAGCTTTCTAGTAAAGACATTCAAAAACTACAATGGTTATTTGGCAACCAGTCTAAAATTTCAGCAACTATAATTACTGATTTTTTTGTTGGGCCTAGAGCTGCAATGATAACTCCTTGGAGTACCAATGCTGTTGAAATAACACAAAATATGGGAATTGAAGGTATTATTCGTATTGAAGAATTTTACCACGTTTCTGAAAACTTCTCTGAATACGACCCCATGCTCTCTCAGAAATATTCAGAATTAAATCAGGATATTTTTACCATAGATATTCAACCAGAAGCTATCATTGAAATTGAAGATATTGAAGCCTACAACCAATCTGAAGGACTAGCATTAAACCCAGAAGAAGTAACATATCTTGAAAATCTTTCTTCCAAAATTGGAAGAAAATTAACCGATAGCGAAGTCTTTGGATTTAGCCAAGTAAATAGTGAGCATTGTCGGCATAAAATATTTAACGGAACTTTTATAATTGATGGTGAAGAAATGCCTTCTTCCCTTTTTAAATTAATTAAAGAAACCTCCAAAGAGAATCCTAATACGATTGTCTCTGCATATAAAGATAATGTTGCCTTTGTTGAAGGACCAACAGTTGTCCAATTTGCACCAAAAAGTGCGGACAAACCAGACTTTTACGAAAATACAACATACGAAAGTGTAATTTCTATAAAAGCTGAAACTCATAACTTCCCAACTACGGTAGAGCCTTTTAACGGTGCTGCAACAGGTAGTGGAGGTGAAATTCGGGACAGACTTGCTGGTGGAAAAGGTTCTTTACCCTTGGCAGGCACTGCGGTTTATATGACTTCTTATTCTAGACTTCAAGAATTAAAACCCTGGGAAAAGTCGATGGACGAACGAGATTGGTTATACCAAACTCCTTTAGATATTCTTATCAAAGCGAGTAACGGTGCTTCCGACTTTGGAAATAAATTTGGGCAACCACTAATTGCAGGTTCAGTATTGACTTTTGAAAATGAAACTAATGGCAGAAAGTTGGGTTACGACAAGGTAATCATGCAAGCTGGAGGAATTGGCTACGGAAAAAGAGATCAAGCTATTAAAGATATTCCTAATAAAGGAGACAAAATAGTAATTCTAGGAGGTGAAAATTACAGAATCGGTATGGGTGGTGCTGCGGTATCCTCTGCAGATACAGGGGAATTCTCAAGCGGAATTGAACTCAACGCCATTCAACGTTCTAATCCAGAAATGCAAAAACGCGCAGCAAATGCTATTCGTGGAATGGTGGAAAGTGATATAAACCCTATTGTTTCTATACACGATCACGGTGCTGGTGGTCATCTTAATTGTTTAAGTGAATTGGTAGAAGAAACTGGTGGTAAAATAGATTTAGACAAACTTCCTATAGGTGACCCTACCCTTTCTGCAAAAGAAATCATCGGAAACGAATCTCAAGAACGTATGGGCTTGGTGATTGCTGAAGAACATATTGCAGAATTAGAACGAATTGCAAAAAGAGAGCGTTCACCAATGTATGAAGTTGGTGAAGTAACAGGTGATGATCGTTTCACTTTTGAAAGTAAATCTACTGGAGAAAAGCCAATGGATTTTGATCTGGAAGATATGTTTGGTAGTTCCCCAAAAACCATTATGAAGGATGTAACTATTCAACGGGATTATTCTAAATTAAGCTACGATTCTTCAAAAATAAAAGCATATCTATATAATGTATTATCACTTGAGGCTGTAGCATGTAAAGATTGGCTAACCAACAAAGTAGACAGATGCGTTACAGGTAAAGTTGCCAAACAACAATGTACAGGCTCATTACAATTACCATTGAACAACTGTGGTGTAATGGCTTTGGATTATAACGGAAAAGAAGGCATCGCAACCTCAATTGGGCACTCTTCCATCTCAGGATTAGTAGATCCAGTTGCAGGTTCAAGAAATGCTATTACAGAATCATTGACAAATATTATTTGGGCACCGTTAGAAGAAGGATTGAAAAGTATTTCACTTTCTGCCAACTGGATGTGGCCTTGTAATAATGAAGGAGAAGATGCACGATTGTATAAAGCAGTGGAAGGAATTTCAGAATTCGCTATTGCTTTAGGAATCAATGTTCCTACTGGAAAGGATTCTCTTTCAATGAAACAGAAATACAAAAACGAAGAAGTGATTGCTCCTGGTACGGTGATTATTTCTGCTGCTGGACATTGTAATGATATTAAGAAAGTGGTGGAGCCTGTACTTCAGAAAAACGGAGAAAGTATCTATTACATCAACATTTCTCAAGACGATTATAAATTAGGAGGCTCTTCTTTCGCTCAGACTTTAAGTGCTATTGGTAACGAAGTCCCAACAGTAAAAGATGCAGACTATGTAGCTACTGTTTTTAATACCATGCAAAGCCTAATTTCTAATGAACAAATCCTTGCAGGGCACGATGTGGCTTCTGGAGGACTGATTACTACACTTCTTGAAATGTGTTTTGCAGATACCTATCTAGGAGCCAACCTAGACCTTTCAGGATTAGGAGAAGATGATATTATTAAAGTATTGTTTGCTGAAAACAACGGAATTGTTTTTCAAGCTTCGGAAGATCTTTCAGTAGAAAAAGCTCTTTCAGAAAGTGATATCAATTTTATTAAAATAGGAACAGTAACTGAAACTGAATCACTTCAGATAAAACATAATAACCAACAATTAGATTTCAGCATTCCTGAAATGCGTGATGCTTGGTATAAAACATCTTTCCTTTTAGATCAAAAACAAAGTGGAGAACAAAAAGCAAAAGAGCGTTTTGATAATTATAAAAATCAGCCCTTAACTTTTAAATTCCCCTCTCAGTTTACGGGAAAAACACCTGTCTTTGCGAGTGCAACGAAGCAATCTCATGAGATTACCGCGTCGCAAACTCCTCGTAATGACAGACCCAAAGCCGCTATCATTCGTGAAAAAGGGTCCAACTCAGAACGAGAAATGGCAAATGCAATGTACTTAGCTGGGTTCGACGTTAAGGATGTCCATATGACTGACCTTATAGAAGGTCGTGAAACGTTAGAAGATATCAAATTTATAGCAGTAGTGGGTGGTTTCTCAAATAGTGATGTCCTAGGTTCAGCTAAAGGTTGGGCAGGTGCATTTTTGTATAATGAAAAAGCCAACAAAGCTTTAAAAAACTTCTTTGCTAAAGACGACACACTCTCCTTAGGTGTTTGTAACGGCTGTCAACTATTTATTGAATTGGGCTTAATAAATCCAGAACACGATGATAAACCAAAAATGCTTCATAACGATACTGGTAAATTTGAATGCTCGTTTACTTCGGTAGAGATTCAAGAGAATAATTCAGTGATGTTATCTTCATTAGCTGGCAGTAAGTTAGGTATTTGGGCAGCACACGGTGAAGGAAAATTTAGTTTCCCTAAAAGTGAAGACAACTATGATATTGTTGCCAAATATGGTTATGAAAAACTACCCGCAAATCCTAACGGTAGTGATTTCAATACAGCCATGTTAACCGATACTACAGGAAGACACTTAGTAATGATGCCTCATTTGGAACGCTCTACTTTTCCTTGGAATTGGGCCTATTACCCAAAAGACAGAAACGACGAAGTTTCTCCTTGGTTAGAGGCTTTTGTGAATGCTCGAAAATGGTTGGAGAACAAACAATAAGAATAGTTCTAAAACATTTAAAATTATAAAGGAGTAGAAATCTAATAGTATTAATATAAAATGAAGGAGCAATGTTATGGTTGCTCCTTTTTTATTTTCAGAAAAACTGAACTATTATTAAAAAATTTCACCACTTTCAATAATAATGATTACTTTTAACAAACTCCCTTTTATATAAAACTGAAGGTGAACTGTTTAAATAGTTAAAACTTGACAAATCGCAAAACCTTAAAAGAAGAATATTAACTTTAAATAATTTACACATGAAAAAAAGATTCATTTTTTCGACTTTTTTAACGATTTTTTTTACTACAACACTTCTATCACAAACAGAACCTTTATGTGGGGTATCTGGAGAGACAGACCCCTTAATAGATCAATGTGACTATAGTACGTCTGTTGATCCAGTTATTATTGAAAATGCCGATGTTAGAGTATATAATATCTTTTTTTGGGGGATAATGGATGATAATGGGGAAGGTAATGACTATTTTAACGAACAAAATGTTTTAACCGCTGTAGCTAATCTAAATATTGCATTTAACCCGTATAAAATCTTTTTTAAATACTATGGTATTGATACTATTGATGAGCCTTCAATTTATGACCCGTCTGGGCTGAGCGAGATAATGGAATTTGTTAATATGCATGGAACCGATTACAAAAAATCCAATGCATTTAATGTATATGTACCACAAGGGTATTCTGCAAATATTACGGGCTATGCCTATTATCACTCAACAATTTCTACTTTAAAGGCCTCTGGTTTGGCATCTAGTTTAATAGTGCACGAAATTGGTCATAATTTTTCTCAATACCATACAAGTGAAAATTACGAAGGAACTAATCAACCCTGTGAACGTGTAACTCGCAATTCATCGGATTCTGAGTATAATGCTCACGAAGCTGGAGATTATATTATAGATACAGCTGCCTCACCACCACTATTGGTGGGAACAGTGAACTCAGAGTATTGTTTTTATACTTTTGGTGGTACGGATTGTGAAGGGAGTCCTTATGAAGTATTAGATGAAGATGTTGCTAATTTTATGTCTCGATTATACTATGGATACACTTGTCAAGATCGATTTACGATGGGGCAAGGGATACGAATAAGGGAAACTATAGATTGCTGGCCAGATGTTTATAACGTAGCTCAAGTTCTAATTAGTACTTTGTACGAGCCTTATAAAGGCAGTTATCCTCCTTATTACCCGCATGCACAACCTTGGCAATTACCACTGTTTCAACCTGGTTTTGAGTATCATTTCGTGGATTGCTGCTGTGAATATTTACAGCCAGCTCCCTTTGGAGATATGTCATTTACCTATGACCTGTCTAACGTTTATAATTTAATACTACCAACAGAAACCAATTATCAATCTATTTTTCATCCCAACCACTCGGCTATAAGAATTGTTGAAGTTGATATTGCACTTGGAACTGAATTGGTAGAACGATGTTATGATAATTATCAAAGCCCTCCTATTATAGGCGGAAGTATTACCAAGTTTAACGATGGTGTGATTAATACCAATATTTCGGTAACTCCAAAAGATTCTATTGGGATTAACAACCCTACCCTTATAGATGACCTACAGCAAGGTTTGTATAAAATAGAAAAGAACATAATAGACGGTTCTACAGAGCAAACCGTTATATACAAAGGAAATAATTAATTTTTTTAGACGTACTTTTATTGTTGGTCAGAAAATAAAAAGAATATAAATGAAGACGAACTCGTTTTTTACTGTTTTACTTTTAATGTGTATTAAAACATACGCCCAGTTTGGTCCTCAACAAATAATAACGGATCAAGCAATCGGCGTAGAACTTGTTATTGCCGCGGACATTGACGGTGATGGAGATATGGATATTGCCTCTGCTTCACGAGGAAGCCATACCATTGCTTGGCAAGAGAATATAGATGGGCTTGGAACTTTTGGTCCCCAACAAGTAATTACCGATACTTTAGCTTCTACACAGTATGTTTATGCATCAGATCTGGATGGAGATGGGGATATGGATCTACTCGCCTACTCTCCAAGCGAGGATCTAATCGTTTGGTTTGAAAACACAGATGGATTGGGTACATTTGGATCGCAGCGAATTATTAGTACAGTTACAGATTTGCCCAAAGAAATTGTTACTGCAGATCTAGATGGTGATGGTGATATGGATGTTATTTCTGCATCGAGATATGACAATACCATCGCTTGGTTTGAAAACACAGATGGATTGGGGAATTTTGGCCCCATACAAATAATAAGTAGTACCGCACTAACCGCCCTTTCAGTATATGCTGCAGATTTGGATGGCGATGGTGATTTTGATGTTATTGGCACCTCCAACGGTAGTAAACGATTATATTGGTACGAAAACTTGGATGGGATGGGGAATTTTGGACCTGGGCAAATTATCGTAGAAACAACAGAGTTTGTTGGTTTTATTTCTGTTTTTGCTATCGATATTGATGGGGACAACGATACCGATATACTCTCCGCTGAGTTTGGAGGAAGTTCACTTTCTTGGTATGAAAATACAGATGGGCTGGGCACTTTTGGACCTCGACAAATTATAACGGCTACACTCGATACACCCTTTATGGTATTCTCAATAGATTTGGATGATGATGGAGACCCAGATGTA
>Ga0164313_10005483_pt1 | contig 11223 bp, 8 predicted proteins | sample GuaBasSedimGuay4_FD_113735 | JGI IMG/M metagenome (GOLD analysis project Ga0164313, IMG submission 113735) | Subseafloor sediment microbial communities from Guaymas Basin, Gulf of California, Mexico - Guay4, Core 4569-4, 0-3 cm | ecosystem: Environmental > Aquatic > Marine > Hydrothermal vents >...
TGAATCTACATCCAACAGCAAACTATCAGTCACTTCTAATGCAATGAAAAAATGGGTTTCAGGCAAATGGCTCACTACCTCAGAAATTAATTGCACCGATGATCTTGTTAAACTCCAAAGAACTTGTATTTCATCTTCTTTGAATGAAGAAACCGGCCTATGGGAAACCAGCCGTAAAACCCTTTACCAGTACAATACTGATATGCGACTTGCCCAAATGTTCCTGTACAATTTCAATAAAGAAACCAGTTTTTGGAAACCAATTCATGAATCGAAATATGAATATGATCAATCCGGTAGAAAAATAAGCTGGTTTAGCTGGAATTACAATAAAGATACAGGTGAGAAAAAATACGGCGGGCATCAGCAATACATTTATGATAAACATGGGAATAACACAGAAGTACTGAGCCTCTCACTGAATAAAACAACAAAGGAATGGACGGTTTACCGGAAGCAGGTCAATTACTGGTCTATGCAATCTGAAGAAAAAGTAAGAGAAGTTCTTTCCGGAACGCTTATGGTTTATCCTAATCCTTTTGCTGATCGTGCCCTGCTTAACCTTTCAGGTATTTCAAATATTAAAAAGATGGAACTCCTTAATTTAAATGGCAAGGTAGTGAGGAACTATAAAGTGAAAGGCAACATACAGGAGTTGGTTATAGAAAAGAACGAATTAATGCCCGGGATGTATATTATAAAAGTGTCTGCCGATAAAATCTACACCGGAAGAATTATTATTCGTTAAACCCTTTAACTGATCTGACTGATCTTTTGTAATGCTTTTTGATCAATTATCTTAAAGTTATTTCCTTCAAATTGGATCACTCCACTATCTTTAAATTCCTTTAAGATCCGTATATAACTTTCCTTGGCCAAAGAAGATAGATCCGCCAGGTCTTGCCTTGACAAAGTTGTATTAAAATCTGATGAATTATATACGCTATTTGCTAAATAAAGCAGTGTATCTGCAACCCGTCCATGCATGTTTTTATGTGTGAGGGAAATTAATTTCTCATACATAACAATATGCTTCTGGTTCAGGTAACCAATGAAATTAATTGAAAGCTCCTGGTTCTGCCTGAGAACTTTTTCAAATGCTTTTATATCAATTAGACAAACCGAAGAATTTTCAAGGGCAGAAACTGAAAAGTAGTGTTTTGAATCCGTCATAAAACCCGGACCTCCAAGAATTCCTGGAGGTTTCGTAATTGCTAAAACGAGATTATTTTTATTGCTGTCTTCCAGGTAAATTTTAAATAATCCGGAAGTCACGGCAGCCATATGTGTTAAAACACCACCCTGCTTAAATATAGTTTCTCCGGCATTAAAGCTAACCTCATACCTGTTTTCATCCAGATAGGCCAGCTCATCTTTGGTGAGATGCTGAAAAAGGGTTAGTTTGAAGGGACAATTTACGCAATTAATATTTTTGGGACCTTGAGCCATTTCTATACCTGATATCTAATCAATAAAATGCTAATCTAATCATTTTCATTTAAACTAAACATGCCTGCATGATATATATCATGCATATCTTGATATATATCAGCTCAAACACTCAAACTTATCAATAATAAAACGGAATTAAATCATTTCTATTCGGCTTTATTACACTCAACTTCCATATAAATTGATCGTAATAATTAATACAATTGTATTGTTATAAAAATAACATTCTTAAATTATTTTAAACCAATAAATATTTAGTTATGAAAAATCTTAAATTATTTTCTTTTTTGCTTATGTGTATTGCCGTTCTTACACTTAGTTGTGAAGGGCCTGCCGGACCATCCGGTTCTGATGGTGTTGATGGGTTGAATGGTTCAGACGGCACAGATGGTGTTGATGGTAACATTACTTGCCTGGTTTGTCACTCAGGAGATAATATGCAAAGCATAAAAGAGCAATTTTTTCAATCAGTTCACAGTGCTGGCCAAATAGCAGTTGACTATGCAGGTGGCCGCTCATCTTGTGCCCAATGTCACTCAAGCGAAGGCTTTATTGAATGGGCTCATAATGGAACAGTTGAGGAAAATATTGCAAATCCAAGTCCATGGGAATGTACAACATGTCACGGATTACATTCAACTTTTGAGGCAACCGATTATGCATTAAGAGCTGATGATCCAGTTGAATTTATTTTTGATCCAACAGTTGTAGCTGATTTTGGCAACAGTAATTTATGTTCAAACTGTCACCAGTCACGTAGGGCAGAACCAAATATTACTAATCCTGGTGAAACTTTCACAATAACCAGTACACATTACGGACCACATCATGGTGCACAATCAAATGTATTATATGGTGCAGGTTTTGCTGAAGTAGCTGGCTCTGTTTCCTACCCAACTGCCGGTGGAAGCCCCCACATGGCCGAAGCCGGAAGATGTACAGGTTGCCATATGGACACATATGATGGCGGACAAGGTGGTCACACCTTTAATCCTGCAGTTAGTTCTTGTAACACTTGCCATGGTACTACTGAAGAAGACTTTAATTATGGAGGCGTTCAAACCACTGTTCATGCACAACTTGAAGAATTAAGGGATTTATTATTGGGCTTAGGAGTTATTGAACAAGGAGTAGAAGAGGTATATGAATTAAATCCGGAAACGGGAGACATTGAATTAGTAGTATATACAGAAGGATATCTTCCTGTAAAAGGAACATATCCAATGATTCAGGCTCAGGCTTTCTTTAACTGGGTAGGTCTTGAAGAAGATCGTAGTTTGGGAGTTCACAACCCAAAATACGTTAAGGCTTTATTAACAAATACTATTGAAGCTTTAACTGCTGCTCAATAACAGAGAACAAACAAACAAAAGAAAAAAAGCTTCAATTGAAGCTTTTTTTCTTTTTATAATTTTTACAAAAATAGTAATACTATGAAAAAAGCATATCTCTACATATTACCGCTTATTATTGTCATGATTATTGCTTTTAGCTCATGCGAGTATGTATATATTGAGCCCCCAGAAACCCCTCCGGTTGACACAACTAAAATAATTAGTTTTGATACCACTATTGTCCCGATTTTTTCAGATCAATCTTGTACAAATTGCCATAAAACCGGAGGCACTTCTCCGGATCTGACTTCCGATAATGCTTACACAAGCATTGTTCCAGACCTGGTAAACCTTAATGATCCGGAGTCCAGTATAATTTATACAAAACCTGACCCGAATGGCAGTCATTTTCAAAAATACACCCCCGTTCAGGCACAAAATGTTTTATTATGGATTAAGCAGGGTGCAAAAAACAACTAACTTTAAAAACAAGAGAATGAAAAAAAGTGTTTTACTGATATTTATGCTATTGATATACTCATTTAGTTCTTCCATAGCACAAGAAACTGAAAAACCTGCCAAAGAGGAAGATAAACTGGTTTACTCTTCTTTTGAAAGTGGTATCCTGATAGATAATCAAACCAATATAATTCCGGATAAAAGGACTTTAGAAATGTTGATCCAACACCGGTTCGGAACTATGGACAATGGTATTAAAGACTTGTTTGGTATTTATGCCCCCGGTGCAAATATTCGTATCGGTTTTAATTACAGCATCATCGACAGATTAATGGTTGGTTATGGATTAACCATGAAAAACATGTACAGTGATTTTCAGGTAAAGTATGCTTTACTACGCCAAACGGAGAGAAGGATTCCTGTGGCAGTTACCCTATATGGAAATGCAGCTATCGATAGCAGGGAAAAAGAAGCTTTTGGAGTAAATTACAGTTTTACCAACCGTTTATCTTATTTTGGCCAGGTGATCGTGGGACGAAAATTTGCAGATTGGCTATCCCTGCAGGTTCAAGGTAGTTTTACACATTATAATAGTGTGGAAAAGGATACTGACTGGGACAAAATAGGAGTAGGTATCAATGGACGAATTAAAGTCTCTGATCAATCCTCTATTATGTTTCAATATGATCACCCAATTAGTATTCTGGATAGGTCTGATTCAAAGCCCAACCTTGGTTTTGGATACGAGATTGCAACCTATACCCACTCTTTTCAAATATATGTAAATACTGCCCAGGGAATTATACCTCAGGATAATTACATGTATAACCAAAACGACTTTACAAAAGGTGAAATGATGTTTGGTTTCACAATAACAAGGTTGTTCGGACTTTAATATAAGTGGTAAAAATTAGCCTGAAAGTATTAGGTAACTACGATTAGAGCTTGTTAACTACTTTAATAACATTAATTCATAACAGACTTTAATTATTCTATGCGTCTATGAAACTGCCTAAATCATTTTACAGCTGGACAACCGCTATAGGAGCTGCGATTACCATAATTAGTATTATCCTGTTTATTTTTATTTTGATCCTTTCTTTTTTATTTGGCGAAGGATCTGGTTACACGGGTATTGTTACTTACCTAATATTACCTTTTTTTATTGTGCTTGGCATATTGCTTATTCCGATAGGGATAATCAGAAAACGCAGAAAAGAAAAAAGGGAAAAAATTGTCAGGGAAGTAAAATTTCCGGTTTTCGATTTTAACGACCCTAAGCAACGAAAAGTTTTTTTTATATTTGGAACAGGTACAATAATTTTCATAATGTTAGTTGGTGTATTGAGCTATGAAGGCTTTCATTATACTGAGACAACTACTTTTTGTGGTACACAATGTCATGAAGTTATGAAACCCGAATATACTGCCTATCAACATTCTTCCCATGCCAGGGTTGGTTGTGTGGATTGCCATATAGGGGGTGGGGCCAACTGGACCGTAAAATCAAAGCTTTCTGGCTTATACCAGGTATATTCAGTGACATTTAATAAATTTCAAAGACCCATACCAACTCCCATACACAACCTGAGACCCGCCCGCGAAACCTGTGAAGAATGCCACTGGCCTGAGAAATTTTATTCCAGGCAGCTTGTGTTGGAGAAACACTACCTGGTAGATGAAAACAATACAGAATGGGATATTAATTTACAAATGAAGACAGGGCCGGAGCATAGCGGACAAGGACTTATAGAAGGAATCCATTGGCATATTAATCCCGATATTCAGGTGGAATATATATCTACTGATCCTAAAAGAGAACATATTTCGTGGGTTAAATACACCAATAAGAAATCCGGAAAAGAGATTATATTTCAGGAGGAAGGAGGCAATCTTACAAATGAACAGCTAGATACTCTTGAGATAAGAACGATGGATTGTCTTGATTGTCATAACCGGCCGTCTCATAATTACAATTCTCCTATGACTTTTGTAAATAGGGCAATAAGTGCCGGATCTATTCCTCAAGAACTTCCTGAAATAAAAATGTTGGCACTTGAAATTTTAGGGCTTGATTTTTCAACTTCTGATAGTGCGATGAATTATATTGAAACTACAGTAAATGAATTCTATGAATCTTCCTACAAGGAATTGTTTTTGAAAAGAAAAGACCTGGTTGAAAGTGCAATTACAGGAATTCAACTGGAATTTAATAAAAATATTTTTCCTGAAATGAAGGTGAATTGGAAGGCCTATCCAAACTATATTGGTCATTTGGAATTCAATGGATGTTTTCGCTGTCATAATAATCAAAACCAGAGTGAAAATGGACGGACAATTTCAATGGATTGTGATTTATGTCATACGATTATAGCACAGGGGGTGCCTGATACATTACAGGTAACAAACTACAATAGTTCTCTTGAATTTGTACATCCAAACGACCCCGATCAAAACTGGAAAGAAATGCTCTGTGCTGATTGCCATAGTGAATTGTATTAATTAAAGGAACATTAAAAAACAGGTTTATCATTAGTACTTTTTGAGCTAGCCGTCTCTAAAAAATTCCCCTTATTATAAAAGCTTATGTAACTACTACTACAAATAAGCTCAGGATACTAAACAAATGAATAATATGATATATAACAATTAACCATACAATTTTCATTTGTTTATATATTTTTACACACTTGAATAATTTCCTTCCAAATTACGGGTTTGGAAATGTCTTAAAAGCAAGCTTCCCTTTACATAGTGGCGGGAAAATTTACCTTACTTAATTAAAAATATGAAAAAGATATCTGATTTTTTATTTTCAACCCCCTTAATGGCTTTTCTCCTTCTTATAATGATTTTTTCAACAGCGGCAGCAACCTTTGTTGAAAATGATCTTGGTGCAGCAGCGGCAAGGGCAGCTGTATATAACGCCCGGTGGTTTGAAGTTTTACTGGTATTAATATTAATAAATATGCTTGGTAATCTGATCCTGAATAAAGTGTATAAAACAAAAAAACTAAGCATATTCATTTTTCATTTTGCTTTCCTGTTTATTTTCATAGGAGCTGCCCTCACCAGATATGTGAGCTATGAAGGATCCATGCATATTCGTGAAAACGATTCTTCTGACCGGATAATTTCATCAGACTCATACCTTTATGGGGCTCTGGATGCTGATTCTTATCAGGCTCATTTTTTTGAAAAAGCACATTTTATTTCAGGAATGAGAAACAAGTTTAAAAAGAAACTTAAAATAGGCAATGAGAACTTAAAATTGAAACTCGTAAAATATATTCCAAATGCTGAAAAATCACTGGTTCCGGACCCATCCGGAGAACCTGTGGTATCTCTAGGGTCTTTGGGGTCAATGGGCAGACAATCACATCTTTTGAAATCTAATGAAACTGAAGAAATATCCGGCCTACGGATAGGTTTTAATAATATGGAAGCTGATTTTAATATTATTAATAAAGAAGAAGGTTTATATTTTATTAGCAAAAGTGATGTGTCACTTCAGGATATGAGCTCAAATTCCAATATTATTTTAAAGACAGGTGAGTCATATCCCTTTCAGACTAAAAGGCTTTACAGCACTCAAAATATTCAGTTGGTACTTGCGGATTATATAAGCAAGGGGAAAGTGGAGTGGGTTCCCGGGCCTAATGATGGTGCAGTTCGACTGGATGCCATTGTTATGGAAGCCACTTATAAATCGCATACTGAGGTTATAACCTGTTTTGGGAAATCTGACCGGGTTGGTACGCAATATGATTTTGACCTTGGAGGGGCCACACTATCATTAACATATGGTGCAAGGTGGATACAACTTCCATTTGCTATATTTCTTAAAGATTTCCAACTGGAAAGATATCCGGGATCAAACAGTCCGGCCTCATATGCAAGTGAAGTAATGCTTATTGATAGAGAAAGAAATATTGAAAAGCCCTACAATATCTTTATGAATAATATATTGAAGTATGAAGGTTTCCGGTTTTTTCAATCTTCCTATGACACAGACGAAAAGGGAACAATCCTATCTGTTAACCATGATTCAATGGGAACTAGCGTTACCTATGTGGGCTATTTTCTTATGACACTTGGGATGCTGCTTTCCTTGTTTAACAAAAACAGTCGGTTCCGGATTCTTGCAAGATCAGGAAATAACAATAAAGCTACTGTAGCTTCGGTTTCCACTTTGCTTATTCTTGCTTTTTCCCTTGCTTCTCCGTCATCTTTAAATGCACAAACTGGTTCCGGATCAATTGATGCCATATCAAACAGCCAGGCAGGAGAGCTTTCTTCAATTCTGGTTCAGGACCAGGGGGGCCGTATTAAGCCACTTCAATCCATGACTTCAGATATAATTCGTAAAGTTGCTAAGAAAGAAGTTGTTTCCGGATTAAATTCTGTACAGATAGTAATGGGCATGTATTTTTTCCCTGAAACCTGGCAAAGAACCCCAATGATCAAGGTGTCAAATAAGGAAATCAGAAAAATGCTGGGTGTGAGGGATAAATTTGCTTCCTATGTTGACTTTTTTGATATGGCTGCGATGGGAAGTTATAAACTTTCTAAGGTTGTACAGCAAGCCTATCAAAAAAAACCAGGTGCACGAACTAAGCTTGACCAGGAAATTTTGAAGGTGGACGAAAGGGTAAATATTTGTTATATGGTTTATTCCGGAAGTATCTTACGGATATTTCCGGTAAAAAATGATCCGAATAATAAATGGTATGGCCCTACTGATTTTCCTGGAATATCTTCTAAAGAAGATACTGTATTCGTAAAAGGCGTGTTAAGCATGTACCGGAACTCCCTGTCTCAAGCAGGGAATGAAGCAAGCTCAACGGAAATTTTAAATGGAATAAAGAAGTTCCAGGAAATAAATGCAGGTGAAATTTATCCTGCTAAATCAAAGGTTTCACTTGAAATTTTTTACAATAAAGCCCATATCTTCGATAAGCTTACTAAATATTATGCTATCATAGGCTTTATCCTTTTAATTCTAATGTTGGTATCCGTGTTGAACGAAAATAAAAGAATAAACAAAATTATTAGTATTGCTACCTTACTCCTTTTATTAGGATTTATCCTTCACTCATTTGGTCTTGGAATCCGATGGTATGTATCAGGACATGCTCCCTGGAGCAATGGCTATGAATCCATGATCTATATTGCCTGGGCCGCTATGCTGACAGGTTTAATTTTTGTTCGAAAATCAACTTTTGCGCTGGTGGCAGCTTCATTACTGGCAGCATTAACTCTTATGGTGGCACATATGAGCTGGATGAACCCTGAGATTACCAACCTGGTACCCGTACTTAAATCTTACTGGCTTACCATTCATGTATCCGTAATTACTGCGAGCTATGGCTTCCTGGGAACTGGCATGGTGCTGGGTTTGTTTAACCTGATTCTGTATATTTTGAAAACAGAAAAGAACCAATTTAAACTTCAGAAACAAATAGATATATTGAGCGATATTAATGTAATGTCCCTTATTCTGGGAGTTTATTTTTTATCGGTGGGAACATTTCTGGGGGGTGTATGGGCCAATGAATCCTGGGGCCGGTACTGGGGATGGGATCCCAAGGAAACCTGGGCTCTCATTACAGCACTCGTTTATATTTTTATTACACATATGAGATTTGTTCCGGGATTAAAAGGAAATTTTGCCTTTAACCTGGCTTCGGTTGCAGGCTTCTTTTCGGTTTTAATGACCTATTTTGGGGTAAACTATTACCTTGCAGGTCTTCACTCCTATGCACAGGGCGATGCGGTACCAATTCCTAAATTTGTGTATTTTACCGTGATTTCACTGGTTCTCTTAATCATGTTTGCCTGGTTTAACGAAAAGAACTTTAGGAAACAGGCCAAAACAGTACAATAGTTTATGAATAAACCAGATTATTCATATATCTTATTTTTATTGCTTCTCATTAAGCAACTTGAATAAATTTTTGGAACAGTATTTGAATTATAATTAATAATAATATCTATATTTATCTTACTATCTGTTAAACATTAAATTAAAACTTAAAAACCAAAGTTATGTTAATTAAAAAATCTCTATTATTATTTGGATTGGTATTCTTTATGGGAGGAGCATTAACTGCTCAAGAATTTAAATACATTGGGGCCTCAAAATGCAAAATGTGCCACAATAAGCCTGCTAAAGGTGAACAATATAATAAGTGGTTGGCTGCCCCTCATGCCAATTCAATGAAATCATTAAGCAACGAAGAATCATTAGCTTATGCAAAGGAAAACGGTATTGCTGATCCAACAAAAGATCCCGGTTGCCTTTCATGTCATGCTACAGCAGGCGCTATAGATCCAAGTCTCAACTCAGGTATAAAGGCTAAAGAGGGTGTGTCCTGTGAATCATGTCACGGACCAGGAAGTGTCTATAAGAATATGTCTATAATGAAGAGCCGTGAGAAAAGCATGAAATCTGGCCTGATACTTCCAACCAAAGAGGTATGTATTGGATGCCACAATGATAAAAATCCTTTCCACAAGCCATTTAATTTTGAGGAGGCTGTTAAGAAAATTGCCCATCCGGTTCCAGCTTCTTAATAAGAAAATTGTACAAATATTAAATAGAAATCCTTTGCAAGGCAAGGGATTTTTTTACATTTTTAAATCACTTTTCTTTTTAAAAGGGTATGTCCATCAGCTGGTGGACGGGGTACTAAATTAAGGAGATACAGAACTCTTTTTCAAAATAATTCCGTACTTTCGTTCCAAATAATTTAATCAAAAATAATTTACAAAATGAAAAATATAATTATAATAATAGTGTCTTCTTTATTGATCTCCTGTGGAGGCAATTCAAAACCTAATTTTGTTCAGGATGTGCCTTCCGGAGTGCATAAAGTAAAGCTCATGGAGGCTTTGCAGACTAATAATTACACATACCTGTTGGTAAAGGAGAAGGGGGAAGAACAATGGCTTGCCGTACCAAAAATGGAAGCAGAGCTAGGTGAAACCTATTATTATAAAGATGGTATGGAAATGAGCAACTTTATAAGTAAAGAATTAGACAGGGAATTTGAGTCCGTTTTGTTCCTTGGGATGGTAAGTACCAGTCCTGATCTGGAGGAAAAGCAAGATATTCCACCAACCACTCATTCGGCTATGGTAAAGAAAGATTCTAAGATGAATCTGAACATTCAACCAATTAATGGGGGAATCACCATTGCCGATCTATTTGCCAATAAACAAAAGTATGAAGGTAAAACCGTTAAAATAAAGGGGCAGGTTACCAAGTTCAATGCCCATATCATGGGTAAAAACTGGATCCATATCCAGGATGGTACCCAGCAAAACGGACTTTATGACCTTACCGTTACCTCCGTACTTGAAGTCATAGTTGGAGATATTGTTAGCCTGGAAGGCAAAGTCGCCCTTAACATGGATTTTGGTTATGGTTATAAATATGACATTATCCTGGAAGAGGCTATATTAGTTAAATAAAGTTTCCTGGGAGCTTAGATTTTAAGAATCAATTTCATTTTTTCCGGATATTATTCATTTCCCCTTCTATTCAAGGAAGTACAGTTCTATCCGGCCAGGAAGGCATAAATAATAAGGAAAACCAGGATAAGACCAATGCCAAGGAAAATAAATCCAAAGGTTTTAATAAACCTCATCCAGTCCTTAGAATAGTTTTTCTCAAATAATAATTGGTTTAACTTGCCTGATTCTTTAAGTTCTTTATATTCCCTGGGCCGTTCATGTTTGAATGTTTCCAGTGGCATGTGACCGGTAAAAATAACCGTATCCATAGGGAAAGCCTCGGGGCGGAAATGTGTATTAAAAAAGTGAACCGTAAATATGAATCCTACGGCCAGCAGCGCCTCATCACTATGAATGATCTGCGAAATATTGATGGCCCAGCCTGGCAAAAACTTCGTAAAGAACACCGGGAACCACAGTATCAACCCACTTAAGCCAATTACAGCCACCCCCCAGAACA
>Ga0164313_10005484_pt1 | contig 11219 bp, 8 predicted proteins | sample GuaBasSedimGuay4_FD_113735 | JGI IMG/M metagenome (GOLD analysis project Ga0164313, IMG submission 113735) | Subseafloor sediment microbial communities from Guaymas Basin, Gulf of California, Mexico - Guay4, Core 4569-4, 0-3 cm | ecosystem: Environmental > Aquatic > Marine > Hydrothermal vents >...
GTCCACGGCAGGCTGTCGAGAATCTCCGGCGCCATCACCCCACTCTCCACCAGGGCATAGATGTCGTAGACCCCGAGCACGTCGGCCTTGGCCTCCTCGAAGGCGGAGTAAAGCTCCTTGAGCTCGAGCCTGACCTCGGTCTCTCGACCGTCGATCGTGATCTTGCCGGGTCCGATTCCGTGCGAGAGCTCGTGATGGAGGGTGAACTGGTAGAAGGCCTCGAAGCTGATCTTGTCCGCGCTCCCGGCGGGCAGAATACGCCCCGCGATGGGGGTCAGGATCCCGTCGTACTTGGCGCGCATGACGTTTTTCAGGAGCACCTTCTTGGATCCCTTGACCTCGCGCACGCGCTCATCGTTGGGGAGGTTGAAAGCAATGGTCTGAACACCGGCACGGGTGTCGCCGGCGGTGAAGAGCTCGTCCACGACCCGGATCGGCGACTCCGACCCGCGGTCGAAGTTCTTGTATTCATCTGGGATCGGCAGGTTGCGCTCCAGAAACGGCAGCTCGGACTTGAAGACCTCGAGCCGAGCCGAGTCCTCGGGCTGGGCGACGCAGATGAAGGCCTCGAAGGCCGCCTTGTAGCCGAAGAGCTGATCCTCGTACGTTTCGTAGGGCCCGATCACCACCTCGATCGCCGAGTCGAGGTCCATCCACACCATGTCCGACGGGTAGTAGTTGTCGGTTGCAAAGGCCTCAGCCTGCAGCTCGAGAAACCGGCGCAGGCTCTCGCTGTCGGTGGCCGCAGCCGCGGCCCGCAGCTCGGCGGCGGCCGTCTCGAGACGATCCCGGTAGGCCTCCGAGTACGGCACCGCAACCAACCCGCCACCCTCACGCCGAATGACGGTGTGAAGTGAGGTGAAGGCCTCGCGGTCCTCAGGATGGGCGTCGAGCCAAGCATCGAACTCCTCCGCCGTCAGGTCCTTGGGGTAGAAACCGGCACCCGGAGGATGGGGAAGATCTCCAAGAAACGGCTCGAAGTGGAGCAGCCGGTCCCAAGGACCGTACATGATCCGGTAGTAGTCCTTGACGGCCTGCGCGTCAGCGCCCGTGAACGACTCGACCTTGCTCGCGAGCCCGGGGTTGCCGGTCCACGCCTGCACCCGGAAGATCTCGTCGATCGCACTCGCCGCCTGAACGAGATGCCTCAAGGCCTCGCGGTCTCCAAGCGAGAGATGCGAAACATCCGCGCCCAGCTCCTGCACTACGAACTGTGCGCGCCGTGCTGCGATGTCAGGGGCAACCAACAGCCCCTCCTCGGGCGACGCTGGTTGCCGTTGACCACAGCCCAACACCGCCAGTCCACACACCACGATCACCACTCCTCGCTGCCACATAGAAACCTCCACGATCAGGGATGAGTTTTCGTCTCGAGATTTTCCGCCCACACCGCAAAGTCGCGGGGGCCGTTGAGAATCTCATCAAGCCTCGAGCGCAGCCGATCGACCCTTTCGGCCAGCGTCGTCATGTCGGGATCGGTGAGGGCCTGCGTTCCGCCCTCGTCGTCGGTAAGCAGCTGGTCGTCCGGAAACGGGTGCAGCAGCTCGCGGCGCGTCGGGGTGAGTCCGGCCGCCTTGAGGAAGAGCTCCAGGGTCTCCGGCAGCAGGGGTCTCGAGTGGGTCGGGTCCTGCCAGAAAAATGCGGCGCCGACCCGCAGGGAATGTGGGTTGGGACACTCGGCGATGACCAGCCCGCCTGGACGCAGCACGCGCCTGACCTCGGCCAGCACCGCCGCCAGGGTCGCCGGGGTCAGATGCTCGAAGAAGTGGATGGCGGTCACCGCCCCCTGGGAGTCGCTCTCCTGAGCGCGCAGGATCTCGAGCACGTCGCCGTGGATGACCTTCAGCCCCCGGCGTGTTGCCGCCTGGACAAGCGCCGCATCGCCCTCGATGCCGGTCGCCTCGACGCCTGCCTCGCGGAGAAGAAGGAGCAGCTCGCCGCGTCCGCAACCCAGGTCGAGCACCGGCGCGGCGGTTCGGAGGTCGGGAAGGTATCGGTCGAGGCGATGCCGGATTTCCTCGTCGCTGCCGCGGAAGCTTTCCAACAGCAGGGGCTGCACGTCGTCCAACGCGTCTGCAAGTCGGCCTTCATCGATCGGGCTAACGCCGGCAATCGGGAACGGCTCCCCCTGCAGCGACCTCTCCAGGAGCGACGCGGTCTCTTCCAACTCCTCGGCAAGGCGATCTAGCAGCGCGTCGGAGCGAGCCACCGAGGCCGGAAACACCTCATCTCGAAGGCGCCCGGTCTCGTCCGAAACCGCTCCCAGGGCCCCCTCCACGGCATCGACCCGTTTTTCCACGGGTCCCAGCCGCTGGTCCCGAACCTCGGCGAGTTCATCCTGAAGCGTGCGGATGGCGCCGTCGTAATGATCTTCGAATTCTGCCCGGAAGCGTTCGAATCGATGCTGGACGCCCCACGGCGTCAACGAGTACAGCACCTTTCCCCAACGTCGGAGAAGGCCGTCTTGCTGCCCGTCCTGTGGCGGCGGGTCCGAGGGCGCGGCGTGGTCGTCGCCGCTCATTTGTTACTCGGCGTCAGTGTCGGATTTCGGACGCTCGTCAGAATCCACCGACTCGGTTTCGGGCTCGGGTTCGGGCTCGAGTTCGGGTTCGGGTTCGGGTTCGGACGTCAGCGCATCGTCGACCACGGCAGTCTCGAATCCCTCCTCGATCCCCAGCCCGGGCTCGACCTCCTCAGGAATCTCGAGCGCTCCCTCGGCCACGAACTCGGGCGCTGCGGCATTCGGATCTTCGCCCGGTCGAACTACTCGGACGGGGAGGGTCACATCGATGTCACGGTGAATGTGCACCACAACCTCGAAGGCCCCGATCTCCTTGATCGCATGCTCGAGGCGGATACGCTTGCGGTCAATCTCGAAGCCCTTCGCCGCGAGCTCGGTGGCGATGTCCGCCATGTTGACCGAGCCGAAGAGCACGTCTTTCTCGCCGGCCCGCCGCTCGAAGGCGAGCTTGATGCCCTCGAGTTCGGCCGCGAGCTTCACGGCCGCACCGTGACGCTCGAGATCCATTTCCTCCCAACCGGTCTGCTCCTGCTCGAAGCGCCGCCGATTGCCCGGCGTATCGTGGTAGGCGAGTCCTTTGGGAACCAGATAGTTGTTGGCGTAGCCAGCCTTGACCACTACCGAATCGCCCCGCTCGCCGAGGTTCTCAATGTGGTCGTTCAGAATCAATTTCATTGCGTTCCTCCGTCATCATCGGCCCTGGGCCGGAGCGAATGGAAGTTGTCCGCGACGCCGAGCGCCGCCACCAGCAACGGCAGCGGCCCTTGCAGGCAGAGCAGGACCACACCCCAGCGCACCAACCAGCCTCGCCCGAACCAGCGCGCGAGGTGGGCTCGAATGATAGCCAAACCCTGGACAAAATACAAGATGAGCACCGCGATCAGGAAGTTGATGGCAATCCACCGTGGAACCCCTCCGAGAAAAAGGGTGGCGATCCCCGCGACCACAAACACGGCGGCCAGCCAGTCGTCGTTGCGGTAATCTTCGAAAGTCCCCACGTCGGCGCCCATCCCGAGCAGCGCCAGACGCGGTCTGAGCCAGAACAGCACGACCACCAGATAGGCTACCGGTATGCTCGGCAACACCCATGACGCCACGCGCTCGGCAGCGTCGAGCGCGAGTCCCACCTCACCCTCGGCCAGACCCCACGCTGCATAGAGCTCGCTGGCATCGGCAGACGCTGACCGCAGCCAGCCGGAAACAGCCGCCATCGGTGTCTGCGGCGATGCCGCCACGGCAATCGCGCCAAGGCAGGCAACGACCCCGATCAAGGTGGCCACTGCAATCCACCGACCCTCGGTCCACCGCCACCTGACCCATGCCTCCACCGTGGCCGACGGAAGCACGACGAGCAGCAGATACGCGGAAAGAAGTGGGATGGCGATGCCTGCGGCGCCGGCCCCCGACGCCACCAACAGCAGGCCCACTACCGGACCCCATGCGCGATAGCCAAGCCCACCACCCGATTGAAAGTGGAGGATTGGGAGTGCGGCCAACGGCGCGATCAGCAAACCGAAGAACGGAATGACGAACAGCGAGCCCACCAGCAGCAGCGACACCAATCCGGAGGCCGCGGCCCCCAACCGCGGGATCCGCGGCAGCGGCGTCTGCATCTCCGGTGTCTCGGGCAACTCTGTCGTCATCGGCTCATCTAACCCGGTCTTTTCACCGGATGTCTACTGCGGGCGGCAGTGAGACACAAGCGCCGAAGGCACGCCGTAACGTAGCGCGACTACGCCTGCGTCGCTCGATTCGCGAAAAACCCAACATCTGACTACCCTTCGCCGCCCCCGCTATGAAACCCGGTGAGAAGACCGGGCTAGTTCTCGTCCAGAAACGGCGCTTTTTGGCAATTTCGTCGTCAGACTGCGGATTCCATTGTGCGGCGTACTCGGGTACGCCTCCGCGGAAATCCTTGTCTTCCTAGAACTTGCACAAAAATCGCTCGTTTCTGCATCGAGAACTGCGCAGTTCCCACCAGAGTTTCCGGATGGGAACGGCCTAAGGGCGCCGGGGCCCTTGTTCGGCGAGACTCAGGCTCCCGTATAGGGCAACAGCGCCATGAACCGCGCCCGCTTGATCGCCCTCGTCAGCTTGTGCTGAAAGGCGGGACGGGTTCCGGTCACCCGCCGCGGCAGGATCTTGCCGTTGGTCGGGGTGTACTCGCGCAGCAGCTCGATGTCCTTGTAGTCGATGTAGTTGATCTTCTCGACCGTGAACCGGCAGACCTTGACGCGGCGGCGAAAACGCTTCTTGTGGTGGGGTCTCATGTCAGTTCCTCCTCGACGGCCGACGCGGCCTCGGCTTTCGCTGCTGCCTTCGCCGCCTTCTTCTCGGCCCGCGCCGCCTGCTTGGCATCCATTTTGCGCTTGCGACGGAGCTCCCGATCCATGTTAAGGATCAGCGAGCGCAGCACGACATCGTTCGTGCGCATCTCGAAATTGAGGGCGTCAAGAGCCTCACCGTCGGCGTTGAACGTCCAGAAGTGATAGACGCCGTAGTTCTTCTTCTTGATCGGGTAGGCGAGCTGGCGGCGTCCACGGGCGTCCTTGTCCACCATTTCGCCACCGGCGTCGGTAATGATGCCCTCGAGGCGCTCCATGGTAGAGGCTTCGTCTTCGGGCGGGGCTTCGGGATCGACAATGATCCCCAACTCGTACAACGGCATGTGTGTCTCCTCTCGGCCTTCGGCCCCGGAACCCGGTCCGGAGCAAGGAGTCGTATCCCCGGATCATTCCGGGAGTCGGTATTGTACGGGTTTTTCAGTGTAAAGCAAGGATCATCGCATAGTTTTGAGTTTTTAGTTTTTAGTTATCTTCTGTGCAGCCAAAAACTCAGTCCGTAACTCAAAACTCAAAACTTTCAACTCAAAACTCTGTGATGATCAGTAGTCATGCGTCCCCATGTGCACCGGAACCCCGAACTTCTCCTCGAGGACGCGGGTCACCCCCTCGACATTCATCGGACAGTTCATCAAGGCAGTCGCCTTCTTGACGCAGGTTCCGAAGTAGATTTCGTCAACACCGACGCCAAGGCTGTCGAGGACGATCATCTGGAGATCGACCCTCGGCACAACCAGACCCGGGCAGTCACCGCAGCCACACTTGAAGACCACGCGCACGTCGCCTTGATCCTCAAAGACAAAGGTGTTCTCGTTGACAGCCTTGTAGCATTTGGCACAGCCGACGCAACTTGCGTCCTGGATGCGCTCGCAGTAGATCATCCCGATGCGCTTGGCCATGGCAGCCTCCCCTCATTAATGGACAAGTACATCGTAAATCATTTGTTTTGAGAGAGAAAGCTGCTCAAATGAACAGCCTCTCAGCCATTTCGAATTTCAAATTTCAAATTTGACGTCTCTCAGCTTGAATTCCTCACCGGGAAGCCCCAGTCGGCGTGGCGCAGACGCGTTCACCGGAGGTGCCTGGCATCCCGATATGACGTTGTCCTCAACGTCATGTCGGCGTGCCTGGCATCCTCTCGCGGCAGCCCTCTGAAACATGGGGCGCCTCACCGTTGGAAGCGCGCAACCAGAAACCGGGCACGGAAACGGAGACGGAGACGGACTCGGGCTAGCGCAAACCGCTCGGAAAACCCTCCGGGGGGTGGTCGTACTCTACTCCCGCCTCGCCCTTGACCAGGTTGCCCATCGGGAAACCGGGGAAGCCCGACGTGCGGAGGCTCTTGAGGACCTTCGCGAGCTGTTTGGGCGGTACCACCAGGATCATCCCAACGCCGAGGTTGAAGGTGCGCCACATGTCGTCCTCCGGCACCTGGCCCTTCTCCGCCAGCAGGCGGAAGACCGGCGGGATGTCCCACGCGCCGACCTTGACGACCGCCCGCAGGCCGTCGGGCAGCACCCGCGGCAGATTGTCGGTGATGCCGCCGCCGGTGATGTGGGCGAGGGCGTGCACACGGTCGTCCTCAAGCAGCGGCCACACGGGCTCGAGATAGCACCGGTGGACTTCGAGCAGCTCCTCGCCGACCGTTCTGCCAAGCTCGGAAACCTGGTCGTCCGGGCCCAGCTCGAGCTGCTCGAAGAAGACTCTGCGGGCAAGCGAGTAGCCGTTGGTGTGAAGCCCGCTGGACGGCAGACCCACGAGGACATCACCGTTTCTCACCAACGAACCATCGAGGATCCGGCGGCGCTCCACGACCCCGACGATAAAGCCGGCGACGTCGTACTCGCCGTCGCCATAAAAGCCCGGCATCTCGGCCGTCTCACCGCCGAGAAGCGCCACGCCGTGCTCCGAGCACGCCGCCGCCACCCCTCCGACGACGTCCGCCACCACGTCGGGCTCGAGGCGCCCGGTCGCCAGATAGTCGAGGAAGAAGAGCGGCCGCGCGCCTTGGACCAGGATGTCGTTGATGCAATGATGCACCAGGTCGCGACCCACCGACCCATGCCGCCCGGTGGCGAACGCCACCGCGAGCTTGGTCCCCACTCCGTCGGCCGAAGCCACCAGAACCGGCTCCTTGAGCCCCTTGACCGGCATCCGAAAAAGGCCCCCAAAGGCCCCCTGGTCCGATAGCACATCGTCAGTGTAGGTCTTACGCACCATCTTCTTGATCTGGGCCAAAGCCCGGTCCTGGGCGTCGATGTCGACTCCTGAGTCGCGGTATGTGGTCATCTTCCCGTCTCCCTCTCGCATTCTTCGGGGCGTGGCCTGCGGCCGTCGCCCGAAGCGTTCGAATTGGATTCTATACTGGTACCGGACCGCAGTTCCTGCTACAACCTCTCCATGACGCTGATCCGACGTTTTCGAGCCTACGACCTGCCCACCGCCACCCACGATCATCTGCTTCAATCGGCACGCGAGATCTTCGCCGCCGGGGTCTCGCGGCTCGACACCGAGCACTGTTTCTACATCGAGACCACACACGAACTCAAACCGGAGGAGCAGCGCATCCTCGACTGGCTGCTCGCCGAAACATTCGAGCCCGGTTCGTATGGTTCTACGAGCTTTCTCGATGACGCCGCAGGAACGGTCCTCGAGGTCGGACCGCGAATGACCTTCACCACCGCCTGGTCGACCAACGCGGTCTCGATCTGCCATGCCTGCGGAATCGACGCCGTGGTCCGCATCGAACGATCGCGGCGATACCTTCCGCACACGCGGGCAGCGATTCCAGCCAATGCCGCCCACACCTTTCTCGGCCACCTCCACGATCGCATGACCGAGTGCGAGTACCCGCATCCGCTCACCGGATTCGGCGCCGGCGTCGAGCCCGCGCCGGTGTCCACGGTGCCGGTGATGGCCGACGGCCGCGCCGCCCTCGAGCGCATCAACCGGGAGCTCGGTCTCGCCTTTGACGACTGGGACCTCGACTTCTACACCGCCCTCTTCCGCGACCGCATGGGCCGTGATCCGTCGGATGTCGAATGTTTCGATATTGCCCAATCCAACAGCGAGCACTCGCGGCACTGGTTCTTCAAAGGGCAGCTGATCATCGACGGCGAGGAAATGCCGCAGCACCTCTTCGAGATCGTCCGTGCGCCCTGGGAGGCCAATCCAAACAACAGCGTCATCGCCTTTCACGACAACTCGAGCGCTATTCGCGGTTTTCCGGTCCCGGCGCTCGTCAGCGCGGACCCGGAGGCGTGCTCACCGCTGATCGTGCGCGAACTCGACCTCGACGTTATCTTCACCGCCGAGACCCACAACTTCCCCTCCGGCGTCGCACCGTTTCCCGGCGCCGAAACTGGGACCGGCGGCCGCATCCGCGACGTCCAGGCCACCGGTCGCGGGGCGCTGGTCGTGGCCGGAATCGCCGGTTATTGCGTAGGCAATTTGCAGCTTCCCGACTACCGGCTGCCTTGGGAAAACGAGAGCTTCGGCTACCCTCCCAACCTGGCCCCACCACTGACGATCGAGATCGAGGCGTCCAACGGCGCCTCGGATTACGGCAACAAGTTTGGCGAGCCGGTGATCGCGGGCTTCACCCGCTCGGCCGGGCTGCGTCTGCCCGACGGCGAACGCCGGGAGTGGATCAAACCGATCATGTTTTCCGGCGGCATCGGTCAGGTCGACCACAGCCACATCGACAAGCAGTCGCCGGAACCCTCGATGTGGGTCGTCAAGATCGGCGGCCCGGCCTACCGCATCGGGATGGGAGGCGGGGCCGCCTCGTCGATGGTCCACGGTGACAATCCCGAGCACCTCGACTTCAACGCCGTCCAGCGCGGCGACGCCGAGATGGAGCAGAAGGTCAACCGGGTCATCCGCGCCTGCTCCGAGCTCGGAGAAGCCAACCCGATCGTCAGCATCCACGACCAGGGCGCCGGCGGTAACTGCAACGTGCTCAAAGAAATCGTCGAGCCCGCCGGAGCGAAGTTCGAGATCCGCGAGATCCCGGTCGGCGACGACAGCATGTCGGTTCTGGAAATCTGGGGGGCCGAGTACCAGGAGAACAATGCCCTCCTCCTGAGGCCTCGCCACGAGGCCCTCTTCCGCTCGTTGTGCGAGCGCGAGCAGGTACCCGTGGCATTCGTGGGCCGGGTGACCGGCGACGGACGGGCCATCCTCCACGACGTGGCCGACGATACGACCCCGGTTGATCTGGTGCTCGACCACGTCCTCGGCCAGGTTCCACAGAAGACGTTTTCCTGTGACCGCCGGCCGGCCCGCCTGGAGGAGCTCCGCCTGCCACCGGATCTTTCGGTCAAGCAGGCTCTCGACCGGGTGCTGCGGCTGCTGGCCGTGGGATCCAAACGCTTCCTCACGACCAAGGTCGACCGCAGCGTTTCGGGTCTGGTGGCGCGGCAGCAGTGCGCCGGCCCGCTGCAACTCACGGTCGCCGATGTGGCCGTGATCGCTCAAAGCCACTTCGCGGTCACCGGCGCTGCAACCGCCATCGGCGAGCAGCCGCTCAAGGGCCTCATCGACCCGGCAGCGATGGCGCGAATGGCGGTCGGCGAGGCGCTAACCAATCTCGTGTGGGCCCGGGTGACCGCGCTCGAGGACGTGCGCTGCTCGGCCAACTGGATGTGGGCGGCCAAGCTCCCCTATGAGGGAGCAGCTTTGTTTGATGCCGCAACCGCCATGCGCGACATCATGCTGACTCTCGGCATCGCTGTTGACGGCGGCAAGGACAGCCTGTCGATGGCCGCCCGGGCACCTCTCCCGGGAGGAGGTGAGGAGCTCGTCAAGGCGCCCGGCGAGCTCGTCATCTCGGCCTATGTCACCTGCCCGGATATTCGGTCGACGGTGACCCCCGACCTCAAGCTACCCGGACGAGGTCGCCTCCTCCTGGTCGACCTCGGGGGCGGCAGGCACCGCCTCGGCGGCTCGGCGCTGGCTCAGGTATTCAGCCAGATCGGCGACGAAGTACCTGACGTGGACGACCCGGACGCCCTCAGTCGCGCGTTCGCAGCCATCCAGCAACTCCTTGGTGCAGGCATTCTCGCAGCCGGCCACGACCGCTCCGATGGCGGGCTCATCACCACCCTGCTCGAGATGGCGTTTGCCGGCAATTGCGGGATCGAGATCAAGCTTTCGCCCACGGACCATGCCGACCCCATTCCCGTCCTCTTTGCCGAGGAGCTCGGTCTCGTCATCGAGGTCGATGAGACCGATGTCGAACGCGCCCTCGACGTTCTGCAGCGAACCGGGGTGCAGTGCGAAACGATTGGAAGAACCCTGACCGAACCCGAGGTTCACATCGTGGTCGGAGGCCACGAGGTGCTGGCTGCAGATATGCGCGATCTCCGTGATCTCTGGGAGGCGACATCCTTCCGGCTCGAACTCGAGCAGGCGGACCCCGAGTGCGTTGCCGCCGAGCGTGACGGGCTGCGGCACCGCACGGCCCCTGCCTACCATCTGTCGTTCACACCCCAACCGACAGAGCCTGAGATCATGGCCCGCAGCCCCAAGATTCCGGTCGCCATTCTCCGCGAGGAGGGTTCCAACGGCGACCGCGAGATGGCGGCGGCATTCCTCGCTGCCGGTTTCGAGCCGTGGGATGTCGTGATGTCCGATCTCCTGGCCGGCCGCATCACCCTCGAAAACTTCCGCGGCCTGGCGGCGGTCGGCGGCTTCGCCCACGCCGACGTCCTCGACGCAGCCAAGGGCTGGGCGGGTTCGATCCGCTTCAACCGCGGTTTATGGTCGCAGTTCGAGGCCTTCCTCGACCGCCCCGACACCTTCAGCCTCGGCGTCTGCAACGGCTGCCAACTGCTCGCCCTCCTCGGCTGGGTCCCGTGGCGGGATCTCGACGGCGCGACCCAACCACGCTTTGTGCGCAACGCCTCGGGTCGCTTCGAGTCGCGCTTCGCCACGGTCACGATCCTCGAAAGTCCGGCCGTCATGCTCAGGGGAATGGAAGGATCAACCCTCGGAATCTGGACCGCGCACGGCGAGGGCCGCGCGTTCTTCCCCGACCAGGAGATCCTGAGACGCGTGGAAAGCGAGGCCCTGGCCCCTATCCGCTTTGCCGACGATTCGGGGAGCATCACCGAGACCTACCCCGGCAATCCAAACGGCTCACCGAGCGGGATTGCCGCCCTGTGCTCCCCCGACGGCCGCCACCTGGCGATGATGCCGCACCCGGAGCGCACCACGACGCTGTGGAACTGGGGCTGGATGCCGAGGAGCTGGCGTGATGACCTCCAGGTCTCGCCGTGGCTCAGGATGTTTCAGAATGCCCGGGAGTGGTGCGAGGGCGTTTGAACGTTAAACGTTAAACGTTAAACGTTAAA
>Ga0164313_10005485_pt1 | contig 11217 bp, 10 predicted proteins | sample GuaBasSedimGuay4_FD_113735 | JGI IMG/M metagenome (GOLD analysis project Ga0164313, IMG submission 113735) | Subseafloor sediment microbial communities from Guaymas Basin, Gulf of California, Mexico - Guay4, Core 4569-4, 0-3 cm | ecosystem: Environmental > Aquatic > Marine > Hydrothermal vents...
GGTGATGTCGGATCTCGACCTCTATCTTTGGGGGCTTCCATTTGCCGCGGGTGCTGTGACTGTCACAGTGGTTCTGGGAACCCAGGCGGCCGTGCTCTTCGCAGTGTGTTTGGCCTTGATGGCATCGGTGATGATGGGGGGCGACTTTACGATTCTGATATTTGCGCTGGCCTCAGGAGTGATCGGTGTCATTGCGTCGGTTCATTTCAAGCAACGATCGGCCTTTGGGCGGGTCGGAGTGATGATTGGGTTGGGCAATGCCTTTGTGGTGCTTGTACTGGCACTGTGGTCCGGGTGGCCGAACCCGATAGAGACGGTGGCCCTGGAGTTGGTCGCCGCCTTCCTCGGGGGACCGTTATCGATTGGGATTGCCAGCCTATTTTTGCCGATGTTTGAGACCCTGTTCGGCATCACAACCGATATTCGTTTGCTAGAGCTTTCGAACCAAAATTTGCCGCTCCTGAAGAGGCTCTCTTTGGAGGCTCCGGGTACCTACCAGCATTCTCTGGCGGTTGGTAATCTGGCTGAGGCGGGGGCCGACGCCATCGGCGCGAATTCGTTGCTCTTGAGAGTCTGCGCGTATTACCACGATGTCGGGAAACTGGTGAAACCTAATTATTTTGTCGAGAATCAGCAGGGAGAGAATCCTCACGATGGGCTCTCGCCGTCGATGTCCGCCCTTGTGATTCAGAGTCATGTCAAGGAAGGCCTGAAAATGGCCCGGGATGCCAAACTGCCTCTGGCCATACGACAGAGCATCGCAACCCATCACGGGACAAAGCTGATTCGTTATTTCTATTCGAAGGCCAAGGAAATGACCGAACACGGAATGGGTGAGGTTCGAGAAAGCGATTATCTTTATCCCGGCCCGAAACCCCACACCAAAGAACTCGGGGTCCTGTTGTTGGCCGATGCCGTCGAGGCGGCCGCCCGGACAATTGAAAAACCCAGTCCGGCCAAAATCCAGTCGATGATCAGCCGGATCTTCTCCGATACCCTGGAAGATGGCCAGCTGGTCGACAGTGATCTGACGTTCTCTGAACTCGACAAGGTTGCAACCGCCTTTTTGTGGGTTCTGCGCAATATGTACCACCATCGCATCGATTACCCGGGCTTCGACTTCAACAAGGAGAAACGGTGAGTGCGCACGATGTTCAGATCCGATGGCAGCGGAGACCTTCCGGCCCTGCTGCTGCGAATCTGCGGAAGGCTGTGACCGGCGTCTTAGACTCCCTGGGCAGACCGGCCTCCGAGGTGCACATCTTGTTGACAGATGACCGGCAGATTCGAGAGCTCAACCTGGAGTATCGCCGAATCGACGAGGCCACCGATGTGTTGTCATTTCCCGATGGCGACGAGTTGCCGAACGGCAAGGTCTTGCTTGGTCAATTGGTGATCTCTCGAGACATGGCCAGGGCTCAGGCGGAGCGGGCCGGTCACGGGGAAATCAGGGAACTCGAAGAGCTGACACTTCACGGTGTCTTGCACCTCGTGGGGTACGATCATGCCGTAGATGACGGCGAGATGGATGAATTGGAGCTGAAATTGCGGCGCGACGTGTTGACATGAAGGCGGAAGTCGTCAACTGGATAACCCACCCGGTGACTCTGTCGTTGATTGGTGGACTGATCTTCGGGGTTATGCTGCTCGCTGAGATCCTCCAGCGCCGGCTTTCGGAGTTCGGCAACGTTCGATTCCAGGGCTTGGTTGAAGACCACGAGGAATTGTTGGCTCTTGGGAGGAAAGAGCATGTTGTCCTGTCTCCTATCTTGACTGCATTGCGGTGGATTCAAATGATCTGCCTGGTTCTGGTATGGACTCTGATGTTCTTTGCCACCGATTTCGGTGTGCTCAGCGCGTCCGGGTTGGCGGTGGCTGTTGTCGTGGCCATGGCACTGCTGGCTCAGTGGCCCTTTGGGGGCCTCAGCGAAAGCGGAGTTGCCAGAATTCTACGTTTGCTGAAGCCCCTCGTGGCGCCAATGGCACGTTTCGGGGGCCTGGGGGCTTCGGAGAATATTGAGGGCGCCGAGGAGGATGAAGAAGAGGCCTCAGATCGTGAGATACGGGCGTTTTTGGACGTTGGCGAGGCAGCGGGCATCATTGAGGGAGAAGAGGGCGAAATCCTGGAGAGTCTGGTCGAGTTCTTTGATACGACGGTCCGGGAGGTCATGACGCCGCGAACAGACATGGTCGCCGTACCGGAGTCCGCCTCGTGGGAAGAGTTGATGGAGGTCTTCGGTCAGACCCACAAGAGCCGGGTGCCGGTGTTTCGGGAAACCGTTGATGACATCATTGGCGTGGTGCACGTCAAGAGCCTGATTAAGGATTTTATCCAGGGCGGGAGGCCGCCGGTTCAAGAGCTCTATCGTCCCTGCCCAGTGGTTCCCGAGAGCAAAGAGTTGGGTGAACTGCTCAAGGAGTTTCAGCAGGAACACCAGCAGATGGCGATTGTCGTCGACGAGTACGGCGGCACTTCGGGTTTGGTGACCCTGGAGGACATCATTGAAGAAATCGTCGGGGAGATCCAGGACGAGTTGGACACTGCGGAGCCACCCGAATGGGAAGAAATTCGAAGCGGGGTCTACCGCCTGCAGGGACGCGCCCCGTTGGAGGTTCTTGAGGAATTGTTTGAACTCGAACTGGACGAAGAGGATGTCGATACCATAGGTGGCCTGGTGTTTTCACGGCACGGAACGGTTCCGGAGCCGGGCACGTTGGTCGAGATGAATCAAGGCCCTTTGGCCTTTGAGGTTGAAGCGATGGATGGACGTCGTATCGTCAGCGTTATTGCCCAGCGGGTCAAACCGGCCGAAGATACAGAATGATGTTCCAGCAATCGCTGCAGTTGGAGGATATGTGACTGACACAGAGAGCTCTCTCAGGTCCGGTTACGTCGCCCTGATAGGCCGACCCAATGCCGGGAAGAGCACACTTCTCAACGCGTTGATTGGGGAGAAGGTGGCCATTGTCAGCGACAAACCGCAGACAACGAGAAACCGGATTGTTGGCATTGTGACCGAAGAGCGGGGACAGGCGGTATTCTTCGACCTGCCGGGCGTGCACCGGCCTCGGCACAAGATGAATTCCAGGATGATGCAGGAGGTCCGGTCAGCCCTGGAAGAGGTTGATCTGGTACTGCATCTGATCGATGCCTCTGAAAGCTGGGGCGGGGGAGAGACCTTTCTCTTTGACCTGCTTGAGGGTGTGAAGGCGCCGGTCGTCGGTGTTCTGACCAAGATCGACCTGCTGGACGATCGAACAGCCTTGCTGCCGCGGATCGAAGAGTACGGTGAACGCAGGCCTGATTCTGCAATTGTGCCTCTGTGTGCGCCCAAAGGACATGGCCTTGACGGACTCCGGCAGGAGATCTTCCAGGCACTGCCCGAAGGTGAGCCGTTCTATCCGGCCGATATGACCGCGACCCAGAGTGAACGATTCTTCGTCGCCGAAGTTGTGCGCGAGAAGCTTCTGCACAGGACTCGCAACGAATTGCCCTACACGACGGGCGTACTCGTTGACTGGTTCAAAGAAGAGGGCAATCTCTTGCGCATTGACGCTGTGATCTACGTCGAGCGTTCCAGCCAGAAAGGCATCGTTATCGGCAAGGGTGGGCGCATGCTGAAAAGTGTGGGCCAGGCAGCCCGGCTTGAGCTCGAACGGGTACTGGGAACCAAAATCTTTCTCTCGTTGCACGTCAAGGTGCATGCGAGGTGGCGCGACGATCCCAGAGTGCTTGTCCAGATGGAGCCCGGTCTTGCCGAGCTTGGCGATGAGTTGATTCTCTCGGAGGATGAGGCGTGACGCTAGAGACCTTGCTGGTCTTCACCCACAAAGAATGCCCTCATTCCCAGGCCCTGTTGGAGGATTTTCGAAGGCGCGGTGTCGTTTTCGTTGAGATCGACGTGGCCGAGCCTGGAGCACTGGAGCGACTCCGGACCCAATGCTGGGAGCATCGCCTGCCGGTTGTCGCTGACCACGAGAGGATCACCATCGGCTTCCGGGGCCAGACATCGACTTTTGAGGCGTTGGGGATGGAACAAGGTTGACTGAACGTTCAACGTCCAACGTCCAACGTCCGACGCCGAAGTTTGCGTTTGTGGAGGCCGGTTGTTGGGGGGTTGACGCTCGTTGCCAGTGGCATCGGGGTGATTACTGGTGGGCCTTGCGTCCCTTGAACTCCGACTGTTTCATCCCACTACAATCCGCATTCGGGCGCGTACTTCAACGTTGAACGTTGGACGTTGAGCGTTCGACGTTCTACTCCCTCTCAACCGGCCCCCGTGAAACCTTGAGCCTACCTCTCCGCTTCTTGTTTTCAAGACGACGGCGTTTGGTCTTACGGGGGACTCGAGTCGGACGGCGTTCGGGATCTTCTGTCAAGGCCTCCGCCAAGAGGCCCGCGAACCGTTCGAGGCATTCCCGCCGGTTGGCCTCGCGGGTGCGATGGCGCTGGCACATGACCCTCAAGACATCTTTCTTGGTGATACGTCCGGGAAGCCGTTCCCTGACGAGGTCTTTTTGTTCCTGCGTCAGAGAATTGGTATCCGTCAGAGAAAAGCGGAGAGTCGCCTTGGTCTCCACCTTGTTGACGTTCTGACCGCCCGGACCTGAACTCCTGGCGTACTCGAAATCGAGTTCGCCTGTCTCGATCGTGACGGCATCATTGATCCGGATCATAGGTAATGATGACCAAGATCTTCGGCCGAGGCAAATGAATTCTTAAAACTGGGAAGCTGAACCCTGAACGGGTACACTGTCGGGATGGATATCAATGGGACTCATTATCGAACGATTTGGCTCGAGGATGACGGCTGGTCGGTCGGTATCATTGACCAGACACTCTTGCCTCATGAGTTTTCGACCGCCCGCTTGACCTCGCTCGAAGAGACCTGTGTAGCCATCGAGACGATGCAGGTCCGCGGTGCGCCACTGATCGGTGTGACTGCCGCGTACGGCCTGGCGCTGGCCCTTCGTTCTGATTCGTCGGACGATGCGATGTTTCAGGCAATTCAACGGCTGACGGCAACCCGGCCGACCGCGGTCAATTTGCAATGGGCCCTTGAGAGGGTGCGGAAGGCTGTCGAAAAGCTCACGGGGGCGGATCGTATATCCGCAGCTTATGCCAAGGCTTCCGGCTTGGCTGAAGAGGACGTGTCCGCCTGCGCCCGAATCGGCAGGCACGGCGCGGAGTTGATTTACGAGGTGGCCGGGGGCAAGAAGGATCAGCCGGTTCAGATTTTGACCCACTGCAATGCCGGCTGGTTGGCAACGGTGGACTGGGGGACAGCTCTGGCACCGGTCTATCGGGCGCATGACGCAGGCGTCCCGGTCCACGTCTGGGTTGACGAGACCCGGCCCCGCAATCAGGGCGCCGCATTGACGATGTGGGAATTGATGGCCCACGGCGTTCCCTGCACCCTGGTGGTGGACAATGCCGGGGGGCACATGATGCAAAAGGGCTTGGTCGATCTATGTTTTGTCGGAACCGATCGAACTACCCGCCGCGGGGATGTTGCCAACAAGATCGGCACCTATCTCAAGGCTCTGGCGGCCCGTGACAACGGTGTGCCGTTTTACGTCGCTGCGCCGGCCTCGTCGATCGATTGGTCCCTCGATGACGGCATGTCCGGGATCGAGATTGAGCAAAGGTCCTCTGAGGAAGTGACACAGGTTATCGGCCGGAACAACGGCGAGGTGCAGGCGGTTGAGATCGCTCCCCCAGGCGCCAAGGCAGCCAATTTTGCATTTGACGTCACACCGGCTCGACTGGTGACCGCCCTGGTGACCGACCGCGGCGTGTGTCCGGCTTCGAGGGAAGGCCTTTTCTCCCGGTTTCCCGAGCATGCGGCATGAGGCGCCGAAGTAGCTTCCCTTTGTTGGCCCCGCTGTTGGTCCTCAGCCTCATCGGTTGCCGTACGACGGAGGTCTCGGAACCGGGGACGGCGGTCGCGGTGGGATCCTGGTGGGATGTTGAACAGGCTGAAATTTTGGTTTGGCACGCCGATGATCCGGCGTTTGAACAGACGATGGCGCTCGAGGCCTCCGGCCTGGTGGCCCATGACGGGATGTTGCTGGCCGTATCCGAAAAGTATGCGCACCTGCTTCGTATTGATCCCACCACTTTAGAGGTACAGACTCTCCTTATGGATCTGCCTCGATATGCCGAGGTCGAAGGGATCACGGTCGATGGCCGGGAGATACTGCTATGCGACGAGGCATTTGCCGCGGTGTGGGCGATTGATCTTCCCGAAGAGAATTCGGATGCCGGTCTTCGACAGCTGGATCTGGTCGGTCTCAAGCTGACCGGTGGCAAGTTGGGACTGGAGGGTATTGCGGTCTCCCAAGGGCCTCCTCACGAGGTATTTCTGGCGTTGGAAAGGCAGGGGACGGAAGATGAGGGTTGCAGGGCGACGATTTTCAAGCTGAAACGACAGGGGAACCAATTGACGCCTACCGATACCCCGTTGGTGATCCCACTGGAGGACTGCAACTGGCGCCTGACCGGACTGCAATTCTGGAATGGTCGGTTGCTGGCACTCAAGACCCGGTATCCGGGAGAACGGTACGAGGTTGTTGTCATCGACAGGGAGTCTGGGAGTCTGACCACCGTGTTGGACATGACTGAGCTCTTGATGAGGGTCGAAGACGAAGGCTGGGGAAACAATATCGAAGGTGTGACTGTGACCGAAGACGGCGCCCTCTGGCTTATCAGTGATAATGCGATGACTGACAGGGCCGAGACCCTGAAACCCGCGCCGGCCCGGGCCAAAACGCTGTTGATGCGGATTCCTCCGTTGAATCTGCCGCCACTGGGGGCCCACTGAAAAACAGATGGGTCCTTTTGCAGGGGCTTGGGGTTCTAGCCCTGGCCCTGATTTTATGCTGGTGGGCGGTGGTCTATCTCTTTGCAGGGGTCCGGACAGTCGTTGATGGTGAGGTGTTTCGTTCCCCTCAACTTTCGGCGGCGGACCTTCAAAAGGCGATCGACCACAACGGAATTCGAAGCGTACTCAATCTCAGGGGAAAGGGTCATGGGCGAACCTGGTATGCGGAAGAAAGCGATGTCTGTGAGAAGGCAGGTGTTGCTCACCGTACGGTCACCTTCGACATCGACGAATGGCCGCCTCGCCCCGATACTTTGAGGTTTCTTGAGCTCATTGATTCAATGCCTCCTCCCATTTTGATGCACTGTCACCGGGGCGTCGACCGAACCGGTTGGGCCGGGGGCGTCGTCATCCTGGCCAACGGAGGCAGCCTGGAGGAGGCCGAACGCCAGCTCTCGCCGGTATTTGGACATATCTGCTTGAAGTCAAAATGTCCGCAGCACTTCTTCTTCTCGGCTTACCGTTGTTGGCTTGGGGAAATGGGCCAGACCCATTCCCGCGGAGTATTCAGGTTGTGGGTCGCCGAGAGTTATTGCCCCGATCCGTGGAATGCGCTCCTGGAATTCAAGGAAGATCCCCCCATTCTGGTTTCCGGGGGGTCTGATCTAGTCATGTGGGTAGAGGTCACCAACCAAAGCCAGGGTCATTGGCGCTCCAGAACATCGGGTTTTCGTCTGGGGGTCAGGATGATCGGGCCAGGGGATTCAACTCCGCCAAACCCGGTTCGGCTTTTCCTGGATCGAGAGACTCCGATACTGGATCTTGCGCGGGCCGACATTATTGAAACTGGGATCAAGCCGGGTGAGTCTCGGCTCTTGGAGTTGGCTTTCAAGGCGCCCTCTGAACCAGGGCTCTACCTGGTTCAGGTCGATATGGTCAAGGAGCATGTTCATTGGTTCTCCGAGATGGGCTGGCCAGGCCTGGTGTGGCCCCTGGAGATCGTTGATCGGAATAGTGGTGGATCGTAGGGGCGAATCCCCGTACCCGCCCAATCGGGAGGTGCCGCTCTTTTCCCATTTTCCCCAGGCAGACGATTTGAAAGGGGAGACGTTGCGGAAAAAGGGAAGAGTGGCACTCCTGCGGCGAGCGCGTTGGCGACCGGGTGATTGCCAGCGCCGTAGGCCGCCGAGGTCATTTTCCGGAGGGGCGACTCCCGCCCGATTCCTGTAGCCAAGCCCCTCAGAAAAATGCACCGAGCGGGGGCGCGAAGCGGGCCCGAAGGCCGGGGATGGATACCACAGTCCCGGACAGCCGACAGCGCCAGAAAAAGCCGGCAAGAGTGCTGGCAGTGTCTGTCCTGGCACGGATACATCCGCGACGGCGGCGGCAATCTGGGATTATCGGTCACGCCGTGGTCCCGGTTCCCGGACGCTGATTCCCAATCCCGGCCTTCTTGTACGCCCTTCGTGCGCACCAGCGTCATCTTTTCTGCGAGCCCGCAGCAACGTGTCAGACGGTATAACAACGCGGGCCCGCAGAAAAGACGAGCGGCGGCCTACGGCGTCGGCCGAGACTCGATTGCCGACGGCGGCGCCGTGGGTTGCCCGGTGTCGCCCTTCTTCGCAACGGCGGCTCGGTTGGGAGTTCTGCCCGGTGAAGAGAGGGCGCACCCGGCACGCCCCGAATCGAGGTATGGGCGCTCTCTCGTTTGTACGCCGGCGTTGGCTGCTCGGATGTTGCCGCCGTCGCCGGCGCGGCAGCTCAAGGTGGCCCATCTGTCGTGGTGGTATTTTTCTATCTCAGCCATCCCTCCCGCCGAGCCTGATCCGCAAAGCGCCTGATCTCCGGGTCTTCGGACGCCACCTGGAGCGCCTTGAGAAGCCAGCCCTCGGCCTCGGTAAATTGCCCCTCGGTCCATTCAAGTTGACTGAAGAGCAGCAGCCTCTTGCCGGCGATCAGGCGTTGAGTATCAGGCACGAGGTGAGGCGGGATGTTCTGGATGTCATCCAGGGGTGAGGCGTAGGCTTCGATCAATGTCTTCGCGTTGGCCTTCCAGACTCCAGGTTCGAATGCAGCCGGTTCCAGGAACTCCAGTATTGGAACGAGGTCTGACGAGAACGGCGAGAGGCTGACCGATCGGCAGCCCTCGGTCTGCAACTGCATCAGGGAGGCGATCTGGGCCGGGGTCTGCAATACGGCATCGACCAGGTCGGCGGGCTCCTCGAAATCCCGCAGTCGCTCTGCCCAGGTCTGCCAGTTCATTTCGATCGGTCGATCCGATCCAATCAGGACCCCGTGGCCCAGGCTGAAGGCGACCCTGGTATGGGGAAAGACGGCCGAAAAGGTACCGATGGCTTGACGAAAGGCGGTCGGTGGCATGTGGTGAAGAGGCAGGTACTGGTACATCTGCCCCCCCGCATTCAGGCGCATCTTGCAGAGTTCGAAGAACTCGAGTGAATAGAGGGGGGCGGAACCATAGAGTGGGTGTACCGGATCACAGGTGATCACATCCCAGGTCCGGTCGGTCAGAAGCAGGAAATTTCGGCCATCACCGTATCCAAGGTGAATCTTTGGTGACTGCAGGACCCCGTGGTTGACGTATTCGAAGAGCGGAGAGGCCTCGACGACCGCAGGAATGATCTCTCGGACGTCGATCGATCGGACCGAAGGCGATGCGGCCAACATCGAGGTCGTCACTCCTGCGCCGTAGCCGATGACAAGAGCATCTTCGGGCTGGTCGTGAAGAAGCGTCGGCAACAGACCCAACATTCGAACGACCTTGAGCGCATCGTAGGTCGTGCCGATCACGGCGCTGTTGTCGACGAACATCGAGCGTCGGCCGCCGGATGGATCCTCGAGAACCGTTACTGTTCCGGTCGGACCTTCGCGGTAGAATACGGTATTCCATAGTGCTTCCCCTTCGACCGTAGAGGGCAAGGCGACCCGGCCGAACGAGGGCAGGAGCAGACCAACCACCAGGAGCAGGCCGGCGGCGCCGGTGAGAATTTTGAAAAATCCTGACCGTTCGATCTTGCGCGCACCAATGGCGGCCAGCAGCCCGTGGAAGGCGGCCAGAACGATTAGCGAGCGGCCGATTCCCAGCGCGGGCACGATCCACCACCCCGCAACGGCGCCACCGAGGGCTGCGCCGATTGCGTTGGTCATGCCCATCAAACCGATTCGCCTGCCGCCATCTTCCACTCGGGGTGTGGCAGCGGCCAGAAGAAGAGGCCAGGCAGCTCCCAGAAGGATCGCCGCCGGCAAGATCAAGGCGCCACCAACGGTCAGAGGTGTCACCAGTACTCTTCCCCAACCGTCCGGAGGCCGCATATGTCGGGTCCAGACTGAGATCTTGGGCAGAAGGGTCAGTGACAGCATGATCCAGGTGGCGGCGAGAGCCTGCAGAAGGCTCCAGATTCTCAGCGGATTTTCTCGTCGCATCAGTCCGGTGGCCCCGAAGCCGCCGATTGCCAGTCCTGCGAGGTAGAGTGCGAGGAGCAGAGCAAAGGTGTAGGTCGAGTTGGGTAACACGATGCCCAGGATCCGGTTCCACAGGGTTTCACCGCCCAAGATCAACGCTCCGGAGAGGCCCGAAAGCGCAAGGAGGAAACTCGAATACGGCGTCGTTTCGTTCGAACGAGAGAGGGTCTTGATGGGGCCGCCAGTCGCTTTCTTCGTCAACCAGAATCCAATTATGGTGGCTGCGGCATTTGCAGCGGCCGCCCCGGCTGCGACTCCCGGAACCCCGAAATTTGGCAGAATAAAGAACGAGGAAACGATGACCCCCAGAACACCTCCCAGAGTGTTGACAGCGTAGAGCCAGGGCAAGGCCCGGTGCAAGGCCCTCGCGCCGCCGGGGACCGACCGGGCCATCAGCGGGAATGTTGCTCCCATCAGGCAGGTTGCCGGCAACATAATGACGAGGGCCAGGAAAAATCGAGAAGCCATTGCCATCGGGTCGGTAATCGACAGCGAGGGCAGAAAGCCTGCTGCCAGGCCCGGGAGTCTTTTTAGAATGAGTGCCAGAATTGGACCTAAAAAGACTAATGTCAATTCCGCCCCGGCCAGCCAGAGCACGGGCTTTCGCACCCTGTCGGCAACGCGACCCCCGAGAAACGAACCGAAGCCCATGCCGAGCATGAAGCCGGCCAGGGTTGTCGTTACGGCGTAGTGGGACCCGCCGAAGGTCAGGGACAATTGCCGCGCCCAGAGCAACTCCATTGCCAGGGCGGCGGCGCCGGAAAACAGTGCGAGGATCAGGAGTTGTGAGGGAGCGGCCTTGGCACGATACATCCGGGGTAGTGTACCTGGAGTCTTCAAGGTGAGGAAAAGAGGCAAGAATTGAGGTGAGTATTCTCCACCGATCGGGAGCGCCGCCATTCGGGCACAGTAA
>Ga0164313_10005486_pt1 | contig 11216 bp, 9 predicted proteins | sample GuaBasSedimGuay4_FD_113735 | JGI IMG/M metagenome (GOLD analysis project Ga0164313, IMG submission 113735) | Subseafloor sediment microbial communities from Guaymas Basin, Gulf of California, Mexico - Guay4, Core 4569-4, 0-3 cm | ecosystem: Environmental > Aquatic > Marine > Hydrothermal vents >...
TCCTCGATATCAGTGTCTTCAGCGGGCTCATAAGTACCCACTTCAAATTCTATTAATTCTATTTCCGGATCAATGATGACAGCCGTTTTTCGTATATCGAGTGCCAGGTTCCGTTTGACGTAGTTGTAGACGTAACGGTTGGGCGCAAGCAAACGCAGCGTGCGTTGTTTTCGAATGGGTTGTAAAGGCAGGATCCAGTTATTAACTGTTTCTTCGCCAATACTCGCTTCGAGATTTTTTAGGCATTGCTGCCAGAATTCGTCGATGTTCAAATTTTAATCAATTGATTTTTGTTTTTAGGTTGGAAAACCACACTTGAACACAAATGGTTGATAAATAGGAATTATTATTATTGCGTTCAACAATGATAAGCTCTTATTCTATGGAAATTTCAACTATTTATCCACAAGTAATCAACCACCAGTGTGTTTTTCAAGCTTGTAGCGGCCGGGTTTCAAATAATTCCTGAGATTTACGACTGCTTTTAAAAATCAGTGGTGTTTAACCAGTCCGCAACTGCTTGCGTGAGCCCGGGGCCTGAATCATGAAAATAGTGATCTGCTCCGGCGAGGTGTTGTTGTAAAGACTGTGTATTACCGCCTTGTTTCAGCAATTCTTTCCTCTCTGGCAGCATCGCCATGGGTCTTGGGAATTCATTGGCGCCGTACAGATCAAGAATGGGCACGCGCATGTTTGCAAAGGGAAAACCAGTTTGCATTTCCTGTTTGTAATCAGTGGCACCGGCGCCCAGAATGACATAGCCGTCAATTAAAGTGTCGTCGTTATTATTGAGCCAATCATTTGCCATGTGCGCACCGCAGCTATGTGCAATAAGAATAACGGGTTGTTCAGACTGTTCACGTAAAAAGTGGATAGAGGCTTCTATGCGTTGATGTGCATACTGAAACAGAGGTAGGTAGTCGAAATATTTTTTCCCTTTTTCCAAAACCGGCATTTGCACCGATAAGGTGGACCAGCCCGCATCTACCAGTCCGACGCGTAAAGGGCCGGCAACTTCTGGCCAGTCAGGGTGATAACCCCGCCCGTGCAGTATTACAACAGACCCTTTGGGCTCATCTTCAGTTAAAGTATGAATAGCCAAAAAGGAATGCTCATTGGCTTCTAGCCAGACAGGCTCACCATCAAAAATATCGTCGACTATTTGTTCTGCCAGGCGTGCTTCGCGTTCATAATCCGGGCTTTCGTCGCCGTGGGCAATCGTCATAAGGCCGACCATCAGCAGGAGGCCGCCGATCGCTGCTCTACGTAGTCTTCCTAAAAACAAGGAAAAATATTCTAGACTGTTCATGGCTGGGTGCTGTTATGAATTAGAAGGAGTCTTCTTCGACTTCCAGATAAGCCAGACTAATAATTTTCCCGAGCACTTCGTCGGTATCTGTCCAACGAGCGGCACCGCCAATTTTTTCTTCGACGATAGGTTTGATTTCGAAATCTGCCAGCCCGTTTTCGTAGCCTTCTTGAACAGTGTTAAAAATGGTTTCAATTACTTGCTTGAAGTCCTTTATAAGCTGAATCGTACCCGTTTCTCCATGACCCGGCACATAGACATCAGCCTCGACTGCCAGCATCCTTTCGAGAAAAGCGATAAGCCCCTTAAAGTTGCCATCGTCCAGCCGTCTTAGTTGTCGATTGATGACGGTATCACCTAGAAAAATCACCCGCTCATCATCAAAGCGTATCGCGATATCGCTATCAGTATGCGCAATCTGATCGTGGTAGATTGAAAAGGTTTTACCCTCGATGGTGATGGCATCACCGTCGTTGATTTCAGTGTTCGGGCTGACATAGATCGTACCGCCACTGGCCCCTTCTGTCAGCGTCTCCATTGTGGCGACCCAGGCTTCTCCTTCTCCCGCATTTGCCTGTTCGATCATATTCGGGTGCGCATAGTGGAGTGCATCAGGATAGGCCTCAGCAATGGCCTGGTTTCCCAGCCAATGGTCACCATGGATATGGGTCGAAAAGGTTGCGACGACTGGCAAATCACTGATGGCCTTAATGGTTTTAAGCACTAAATCGCCGACTTGAACAGTGGCACCGGCATCAATAACGATAATGCCGGCATCTCCAATAATAAAAGCCGGGTTATTCATAAAGCCCTGATTCTGGGGAGTTGGAGATTCCAGCGGCCCTTCGATAACATAAGTAGAAGCAGAAACCTGTTTGGCCGTATATTCAGACGTAATGGGGCCGGCCTTTACGGTTTGTGCATTGCTCGCTTGAGCAAAAATCAAACAGGCCGTTATGCCAAGGGAGAGGAAAATATTTGAAAAAGATTTAGGTAAAAGTTTAAGCATTGTCGAATTTAAAGTTTAGGGGGTGGAGTGTTTGACAGCGTCGGGTTTCGTGTTGCGCTGATTTCTTATTACTGATGGGCTTTAATTGTTTCAAATAGTCGTTGTACTTCAGCTTGTCGCTGCCAGTTTTTCATGAATCGGCGCCAGTCTTTGCGCCGGGCACGTTTTAGACCCGGCCAAAACTTGTACTGGTGCGCTGCATCAAGATCGATCAGATACAGTTTATCCTCTGATAAAAGGATGTTTGTGGCTTTTAGATCACCGTGGGCCAGTCGATGTATGCTGAGATTCTTAAACAAGCTGACGACATCATCATACACGTTTTTGATTCTTTTTGCTTCAGGGTGCCGATGAGACGACCGTGCGTATAAATACTGATCCAGATCCACACCATCGACATATCGATTGATAAACCAGGAGCGTAGTTTGAAGGGCCCCAGCCATTCTTGTATGACCGCGATCCTTGCCGGGGTATTAATACCGGATTGCATAAATATTTTGCTCATATCCCAACAGTTTCTGGCGCGACTTCGGCGAAAGGATCGCCTGATGGCATGCCACAAATTTTGGGTATTGTAGCGTTTTACGACCAAAGCTTGAGCGTCATGCTCAAGCCGCCAGATAGTGGTGGCAATGTCCTGTTTAAGGGTATTCTCTAGCGAGGTAGCAGATATATCCAGTATTATTTGTTTTAGTACACTGCGAAATTCCGGCGTGTCAAATTCAGCCACAATTTCAATACTGGAACGCCTGAGTCTCAAAACAGAACTAACCGTTTACTGATAAGATCGTGCTAATGGCGGCTGGTTGCGACGTCGAATTTCCGCGTTATAGACGCGCTTTCCACGGCTGACAACACCTTTCCAGAAACGTCGGTCTTCCGTCAGCGTTTCCCGTATAGATTTGCCGGTATATATTCTCATGAATCGATACAGGTCCCGCTGTGAGAGATTGACATCCATACTGGAAAAATATAAGCCCGCTACATCTTTTACCCGCCAGCGATACGGCGTACGTTTGCGTAATTGCATGCGGTGTAAATCAATCACAAACAAATCACTTTTATCGATGGACAGGTGCCCTTCCTGGTCGTAGCCGCGTTTAAGCAGAAAATGTATCAGATAGTAATCACGGTGATTTGCTCCACTATTATGCATAACGCGGGTAATTTCAGCGACTGATTTAATCAGCCAGCGTTTATATCGAATTTCAATCGTGTTATCCGGTGGCGTGATTTGCCAACGACCACAATATTCCTCGAGGCTGATAGTGTCTTCCAGCGCTTCAGTGATAATAAACGATTGTCTGCGGGCAGGGTTTCGATTCACCATGCCATAACCCGCGGGTGTCATGGTTTTGATGTTAATCCTATCCAGATGATGGATACCGTGCCACTCATTTTGGGCTCCGATGACAGGCTTTTTAAGGTAACTCAGGTTTTTCAAAATTTCTCGCCAGCCAACACCGGTATGGCTCTTAATGTAGTAGCGCTTGTCATCATACTCAAACAGGATGGTACGCCGCCCTGGTGCTTTACGAATAATTTCGCCCTCTGTTTTCATAATAGTTTGAATTTCAAAAGGTTTAGGATAACGGTTAGCTAATTCATCGCTCAGATAGATACTGGCGCTTTGTTGCGGACTTTTAGGGCGATGTCTGCCGTTGTCACGTGCATGCTCGTGTACCCATGACTCCATTGCATTGACGGCGGTCTCCGGCATCCGATACAAATTAGGATTTTTACCATATTCCAGCCCGTTTTGCCGCCATAGCGCGCGCTTTTCAGATGTCAGCATCTCGGCGAGCCCCTGGTCGAGAAGAGCTTGCTCAAATGGTGAGCGAAGTATCAAGCCGGCACCAGCCTGACTGATATGCAGGGCATAGCCGCATACATCGGTGGCAATAACCGGAAGCCCGGAAATAATTGCCTCCAGGATAACGGTACCGGTATTTTCACTGTAGGCGGGGTGGATCAGCAAGTCACCGGCAATCATCAGTTCCGGTACATCGTCCCGCCCTCCTAAGAAGGAGATTTTATCCTGCAGATTGAGCTCTTCTGTGAGGCATTTATAGTGCTTGGTGGTATTATCCTGGCCAACAATATACAGGCGAGTATTGTTTTTTAGTTTATCAGGTAAAGCGTTCATTGCCTTAATAGCGCGATCAAGACCTTTGGTCTTAAAACCGGAACCAATGAATAAAAGTAGGTGTTCACCGTTCAAGCCAAGGCTCTTACGCTTGCGCTTGCGTATGGACTGATAATCTCCCTGCAGGCGACGCGCGATATCCAGCGTCGGTGGCATCATTACAAAACGGCTTCTGGGGGTGCCGTAATGTTGCTGATAGACGCCCATCTCTCGTTGAGAGAGAGAGAAAATAGTGGTGCATTCGTTTGCGTGAAAAACACTATGTTCGAAGGCGTGCTGATAGTGGTAGCGCGGAGTGATCCGGTAAATCGGGCCATACCGGGGTTTGGCGCGCGCAACGTAGCAGTAGTCGGCGCCGTAATATATGTCCAGCCCCGGCATTTTATTAAAACCGACAACGGCATCAAAGTGTTCCCGGGAAATTGCTTTTTTGAACAGGCGGTGAAACTGTGCGTTGCGGCCATGGTTGGTAAAACCGCTGGCATTGAGTATGTTTATTTTAATGCCATCCGGGCGATCACCCTGCCATTTCGAAACATAAACATCAACCGTATGGCCGCGCTCAACAGCTTCGACCAAAATGCGCAGAAAATCCCGCGCTAAGCCCGAGTAGGGAAAATAATTATACAGTGCAAAGGCAAAACGCATGAATTTTATAGAGGGTTGTCGCTTGAGGTTCCGGTTGCTAAAGACACATTGATCGGATCAGATCAATGCCTGTTGTCGTGCCTGCCATTTTCGCTCCCACTCAAATGCGCTGCGACAGATTAGTTCCAGATCATCATTTTGTGGAGACCAGTCCAACAAACTCTTAATACGACTGTTGTCAGCGATCAGGCTGGGTGGGTCGCCTGCTCTGCGACCGGTTTCGATCACAGTAAAATCTACACCAGAGACTTTCTTGACCATAGCGACGACTTCCTTGACCGAATAGCCCTGACCATATCCGCAATTGAGGCGTAAGGGTTTACCACCGTCAGCAAGATAATCCAGTGCTTTGAGGTGTGCAGAAGCCAAATCTTCGACATGTATGTAGTCCCGCACACAGCTGCCATCCGGTGTCTCGTAATCCGTTCCGAAGATCATCATTTTTTCGCGTACACCCAGAGCGGCTTCACAGGCAACTTTAATGAGATGAGTGGCTTCGGGTGTGGATTGTCCCAGGTTTCCAGCCAGTTGTGCACCGGCTGCGTTGAAATATCGAAGCGCAACAAAGCGAAAAGGCTGTTCCTTGTTCAGATTTGCACCGGCGACATCATTTAAGGTCATTTCGGTGATGAGTTTGGTGTGACCGTATGGATTGATCGGCGCCAGACGGGTGTTTTCGTTTACCTGCTCAGTGTCCGGCATGCCGTAAACAGCCGCGCTGGAAGAAAAAACGAACTGAGAAACGTTATTCTTCACGCAGGATTGAATTAGCCTTAGTGATCCAACAACATTGTTTTCATAATACTTAAATGGATTTTCAACCGATTCTGGAACCACAATATGCCCGGCAAAGTGCACCACTGCATCAATTTTATTTTGTGTGAGCACCTCATCCAGTAAACACTGATTCGCAATATCACCTTCAACCAGCAGTGCCTGTGCGTCGACAGCCCAACGATGGCCGGAATAAAAATTATCCAGCACCACAACCCGATGGCCTGCATCCAGCAGTTGCCTGACAGTGTGTGAACCGATGTAGCCTGCGCCACCTGTAACCAAAATATTCATAAGTTTAATTCAGAGAGGGGTAATTTGACGCCATCAGGCGTGTATTCCGTATAATATGGGATGATACCCCAAGCGACGCAGACTCGCATTTAAATTAGTGTATGACAGACAAAACAAACACCACTCACAAGTTGACGCCGACAGCTGAGGCCGCACTGGATTTGCTGGGTTTTATTCAGCGATCTCCAACCCCGTTTCATGCTGTTTCGAATTGCGTTGAAATGCTTGAATCTGCTGGCTATGTTTCGCAAATGCTGGGAGAGGGAATTGAGACAGGAAAATTTTATTTTACTCGCAATGACTCCAGCCTGATTGCGGTATCTATTAATGCTCCGCTGGATCAAGGGTTTCATATTGTCGGCGCGCACACGGACAGCCCCTGCCTCAAAGTCAAACCCAATGCCTGCTATGAGAACAATACCTATCAGCAATTGGGCGTTGAGGTATATGGTGGCGCACTACTTGGCCCCTGGTTTGATCGGGATCTGTCGATGGCAGGACGCGTGACAGTGACTGATCAGAACGGCCGGACCTCAAGTCGTCTGATCGACTTCCAACGGGCAATTGCGACTATTCCCAGTCTGGCAATTCACCTGAATCGAGATGTAAATGACGAAAATAAAATTAACCGCCAGACACATTTACCCCCGGTCCTGGCGTTGTTGGAAAACACACTGGACTTCGATGCCCTGCTGCTGGATCAGCTAAAAAAACAATACCCGGAACAGGTATTTGGTGCAGTATTGGCACATGAAATAAGCCTCTATGATACGCAACCGCCAGCCATTATAGGCCTGGAAGCGCAGCTTATCGCTTCGGCCCGGCTGGATAATCTACTCAGCAGCTATCTCGGCCTACGCGCCCTGCTGGATCATAAAGCGCAGAGTAACTGTATCGTGGTATTGAGCGATCATGAAGAGGTTGGCAGTGCCACAGCTTCCGGTGCGGCTGGGCCATTTTTGGAGTCTGTTTTGCGCCTGATCTGTGGAGAGGAGCACGCTTATCGCCGGGCGATCTGCGAATCTCTTTTGATCTCAGCAGACAATGCGCACGCGGTGCATCCAAATTACTCAGACCGTCACGAGCCCCGGCATCAGCCAAAAATTAATCAGGGGCCGGTAATCAAAGTTAACCATAATCAGCGTTATGCGAGCAACAGCGAAACACAGGGATTATTTGCCCTGTTGTGCCACAAATCCGGTGTACCCTATCAGACTTTTGTGGTGCGCAGTGACATGGGTTGCGGGTCAACGATTGGCCCGATTATCGCAACGGAACTGGGTGTGCGTACAATCGATATTGGAGTTCCACAATTAGCGATGCATTCGATTCGGGAAATGGCGGGCGTGGATGACTGTGCCTATCTGCTGGCTGCGCTTACAGCCTTTTTTAACGAAGTGCCGGGCTATTTGTAAATATTTTGGCTATATGGTGGTCAGATACGCAAGGAGATCACCACCCCCCTCCTCCACCGCCCCCCCCTCCGCTGCCAGCACCCCCTCCGGAGATTCCCCCGCTCGAACGGGAGGAGGGCGCGGTTGAGGCGGAGGCGACACTACTGCTCAGCCCACTTCCCAGGCTAGAGGCAAAACGGCTGGAGCTAAAGCGATTGTTACCGGAGCTTCGATACCACGCGGGCGAGTAGTGCTTATTTTGTTCATTCTGTTGCTTAAATACGGCTGCGAATTGCTTGCTCCAACGGTTCTCCACCCCGAGGGCAATTGCATAAGGCAACAGGCGCTCGAATAATTCGGGGGTTTTCTCTGGCGGGTGAAGGATTTCAAGCCGGTGTTCCTCAGCGGTGGCCAGATACAACCTGAAGCCTTCAATCTCATCAAGTATTTTTTGGCCGAAGGGGGTGGGTGCTTTGAGCAATACATAAAAAATGGCAAAGATGACCGCCACCAGTAAACTCAGTGAGATCATGGCAGGCATATCAACCATCCGCAGATCCAGGTTTTTTACCGCATGGAAAAAAAACAATCCGATACCCCCCAGGGCGACGGGTCGTAGCTTGCCCCGGGTAAGCGCTATAGCGGCAAACACGAATACGGATAAGGGTAGAAAATTGAGAAAACTGAAGCCAGTACTGGACAAATGTAAACCACAAAAACTCAGGGCTATAAGCCCAATCAGCAAGCCTGTCCAGGTATAGCGATGGTTCTGCATATAGATTGCTTCACGCCATTCTGATTTAAGATAGTGTCCAAGCTTTTTTTTACCCGTTGCGATCCGGCGTGAGTATTTCCCGCCGAGCTCAACATGTGTTTCATTCCCAACAAAAAGGTGCTTTAAGACTATGTTCTCACCAGGGCTGAGAGCCGAATTTTTCTTTTCCACAGCGGGCTTGGCCAGTTTATAAATGGTATAGGTTTTGCTGGTTTTTTGTTCTATTCGAATGTAACCCTTGACCGCTATACTGAGTATAGTGGCGGCAAAGGTTTCATTGCTGACCGCATTGTTCAGGATGAAGTGATGTGCTGCAGCGGACATACCACGCACCGGATGATAGTCAGCGATGACCACACCTTTTTGCGGGTCCCGGCCTACCCGCAACCAGGCGCGGATATAAAATAGTGGCATGAGCAGCAACAGCATTAAGCCCACGATCCACTTAAAATTGTCTTTAATAAGCAAATAGGCGCCGGCCGGTGGTGCAGTGAGCAGGCCCTCAGGGAGTTGCAAAGAAATTGTCAGCCCCTCAAAAGGGCGAAGTGAGCGAGTGGTGCTAAAGTGGACAGAACCTTTTGCGCCCTGTTTGGTTTCATAGGCGACTTCCTGGCTACCGGCCTCACCAGTCCAGGCGATATAGTCCGTGATAGCGTCTCCGCTGGAGAGGCGGGCAGTTGCTGTGACCCGCTCTGCTGGAAAGGTCCAGCCCTGCCCATTCACATTCCAGTCTAAGTGATCAATCCCCTCGCGTCGTGCAATTTGTCGAGTACTGGTATACTGAATTTCGTAAGTATGCGGGCCGGGCGAGACATAAGCGTTAGGGTTGCCAATATAAAACCGCACGCCGTTACTCAGTTGCGTGAGTTTCCAGGCTACATCCTCACCGTCAAGTTTAATGTAAACAATAGAAAAGCCGGTTTTGTCCTGAAATCCGAGCGATCCCCATCGATGGTGAGGATAGACTGTTGGAAACTCCCGGTAAATACCATGCCGGATGGCAGAATTTTCTGCAATAACGGCAATGGTCTCTGTTACCAGCAGGGACCGATTCGTGAGAATCAGGATATCGCTATCAAAATGAGTAATCCGTTCTGCCGCAAACACTGAACCACTGAATAGGCTCAGCAACAGAATAACCGTGCCGGGAAAGCGCCAAAAGCCCTTCAATAGCGGCACTTTAAACAAGCCCTTAATCCGCGATATTTTTAGCTAGCTAAAATCAATCTCGGGAACCTGGCGGGCGGCCTCGAGATCCAGCTCAAAGAAATCGGCTTCCGTGAACTGGTAACGTTCAGCTATCAGCTTAGAGGGGAATGACTGTATCAGGGTATTAAAATCCCGGACCGAGCCATTGTAGTATCTACGCGCGCGTTCAATGTCACCTTCTACGGTTTCCAGTTGATCCTGCAAGCGCTGAAAATTCCCGTCTGCCTTAATATCAGGATAGGCTTCCACCTGCACCATGATTCCGCCCAATTGCTTGCTGAAACTTTGTTCCAGTGCGCTGGTTTCGGCTAAAGAAGCTTGCATTTTAGGGACCCGCAACTCGGTTACCGCTTTGAGCAGGCTGGCCTCGTGCTCTGTATAGCCCTTGATGGTTTTGACCAGATTTGGGATAAGATTGTGGCGCTTTTTCAACTGAACCTCGATTCCGCTCCAGGCGTCTTCTACATAGTTTCTGCGTTTAACCAGCGTATTGTAAATGCCGATGGCCCAAACAATAGCAGCGATTATGAGCGCCACTATGATCCATATTGTGCTGGTTCCAGTCATGCTAACTCCATTTTTTCATCATTGCAGGCATTATCTCATAAAAATAAAAGTAACTAAGTGAATAAATTTCAAACCATTCCTTTATAAACCCAAAAGGCCGGACAATAGCCCGGCCGTTGAGTGGCACACGGAAGCAGTGGGTTACAGGTAGTGTGCGACGCCAAATAACACCACGGTTAAACCCAGGCTTGCGTGGATTACGCCTTTGACGCTGGCGATCGGGCCGGTTTTACCAAAAATTGCATTTAGCTCGAGCAACGCAATGATACCGATTGCGAGCAAAAAGCCTAAACCACTAAAACCGTATTCGATCTGCATACCATGCTTGGAAGCCAACATGCCGTATAACATGGGTGCAGAGAACAAAGTGTTAGTACGCGATGCCAGTAATGCTTTAGCTCCAGCGGCGGCGGCATCGCCCTGCTTGAGGCCAATCACGATTTGCTGGTTTGGCCAAATAATGAGCCAGACATTCAGGAACATCAATATGCCCATGCTGGCACCGATCAAAATGTATTGGCTGGAGCCGGCGCCCAAGGCGTATAGCAGGTACAGGCCAGTCAGCAGGGTGCCCATCGCGCCCCAGCGAAACCACCATAGGGCCCGGGGTGCGAGTTTCTTGGTTGCATCAGCCTTCGCATCTGCGGTAGCTTCAGCAAAGTAAGCGCCCTGAATAAAGTTAAAATAGTAAAGTAGACCAACCCAGGTTACGCCGAACATGACGTGCCCCCAACGGGTAATGAATTCAAGAAATTGCATGTGGTTCTCCGGGGTAATTAAACGGGCTGATTTGATTCAGCTTAAGTGCAGGCAATTATACTGTCTGCTCAATATGAAAAAAAACCGCTTAATAACTGGGCTTTTCAGGGGGGCACAAATAGCGGCCTTAAGAAAAATGGGCCTGAAGGAGCTTAGGGTTTTGGATAAATCAGGGCCATTACAGTCTGAATTCAACCCTATTTAATCAGCACTTCCCTAGGGAAGCGCTGAACAAATCAAGATTGATTCAGAAAGTCTACAATCGTCCTGATTCGTTCCGAAAATCGTTGCAATAGCCGTGCTATTACGCCTCATTTCGGAACAAATCAGA
>Ga0164313_10005487_pt1 | contig 11216 bp, 5 predicted proteins | sample GuaBasSedimGuay4_FD_113735 | JGI IMG/M metagenome (GOLD analysis project Ga0164313, IMG submission 113735) | Subseafloor sediment microbial communities from Guaymas Basin, Gulf of California, Mexico - Guay4, Core 4569-4, 0-3 cm | ecosystem: Environmental > Aquatic > Marine > Hydrothermal vents >...
CCGACGATGACGTTGCCTGTATTGATACCGATCCCCATGGAGAGCGGTGAAAGTCCAATAGCTTCATTCCGGGTATTAAAATCACGCATAGCCAGCTGCATGGCGACTGCACAGCTGACCGCCTTTTGAGCATGGTCCGCATGGTGCACGGGTGCGCCGAAAAACGTGAGAATGGCATCGCCCAAAAATTCATTGATGGTACCCTGGTGAACGGAAATAATGGATTCCATTTCTCCGAAATAGCGGTTAAGCAGGTTGACGACCTGGTCAGGCTCCAGGTGCTCGGTGAGCGGTGTGAACCCGCGCAGGTCACTGAGCATGATCGTAACTTCACGGCTTTCGCCGCCGAGTTTAAGGCCATCCGGCGTCTCCAGCAGCTGTTCAACCACTTCTTTGGTGACATAGCGGCCGAATGTTTCACGGATAAAATCCCTCTGACGCAGACCTTCCATCATGGAGTTGAATGCCCGGGTCAGCTTGCCAACCTCGTCCCGGGAATTGACATCGAGCGGGTCCTGGTAGGAACCGTTGTGGGAAATGCGAACGGCAGATCGGGTGAGCATAAGCAAAGGAAAGGTGATTTTTCGCAGCATGAGCACCAGCAGGACAATCAGCAGTACAACCAGGGCTGTGCCAAAACCGATCATTTCAATGTGCAGCCTGTTGAGCGGTTTCAATATACTGTCTGCCGGTACCATGAATACCAATACCAGGTCGGTTCCTTCAGCCCGGTGGAATCCGCCAAACCACATGGTGTCTTGCCTTTTTTCCATGTATTGCTGTGAGGCCAATTCCAGCTTGCGAATATCCTTTGATAAATGCTTGTGCAAGGGGTCATCGATGGAATTTATATTGGTGCCAACCATGGCAGGATCGACGTGGATCAAAATAGTGCCATCCGACTTTACAAGACTTTTCAACCCGCCGGGCGGCGCCGGATGTTCTGCGGTCAGGGATTTGGAGGCAACTTCAACGTCGATATCAACGCCAAGAACCCCAACAAATGACTGATCCGCATGTACGACTTTCCGAAAAAATGTGATTGTTGGATGGCCGGACCCGGCGTCTATATAAGGCGATGTCACACCATCCATGGTTCCTTCCGATAGCTGGAGGGCACCTTGATACCAAGGCCGCAGGCGCGGGTCATAATTCGCAGGTAATGCGGTGGTTGCTCCTCTGATCATCCTTCCGTCCGGGTAGCCCATATATACGGAAGTCACAGCCGGGCCGAGACGACGGGTCAATGTGACAAACAGCCGGTGTCGTTCTGCATCGGATTTAGCGGTGATGTTTTCGCTGATGGCCTCCAGCCTCAAGAGGGTCCGGATAGCACTGATGTTACCTGAAAGGGATTCAGATGCGGCCCAGATGTAGTTCCTGGCGGTCTTGTCCATTTGTTCAATCAACAGGTTGCGGGCCGTACGATAGTTTCTGGTTTCCAGAAAGGCGAGTACAATGATGACGGGGACGAGAATAAGGAGAAAAAATTTGCTACGCAGGCTTTTCATACCTAAATGCCGCAGAATGCAGGTCATATGTTAGGTAACCCTCCGGCAGTCGTCTGCCGGAGGGTTTTAAACCAAATTAGCCCCTAAGTTGACATTTTAGGGCAGGCATTGTCTATGCTTTGACGTAGAGTCCTTTTTCAGGATTTTTGATTTTGCCCTGTTTTTTCAGCTTAAAGATGATGTTGGCAACTTTCTTGTTGTCAAATCCTGTTTTTTTCATAATCGCGGCTGTATTGACACCCTTTTTGGCCCTGTTGACGACTTTAAGAACTGCATCGGCGGCGGTTACCTTGGCTGCCTTTTTAGCGGGCGCCTTTTTCTTGGGTGCTGCTTTTTTGGCAGGCGCCGTTTTCTTTGCTTTGGTTTTCTTAGCTACGGCCTTTTTGGCGGGTGCTTTTTTTGCTGCCGTTTTCTTTGCTACCGCTTTCTTGGGAGCTGCTTTCTTGGGAGCTACTTTTTTTGCTGCCGCTATTTTAGGCTTGGCTGCCTTTTCTGCAGCGGCTACCAGTTTTTCAACTTTCTTTGAAAATGCTTTGATCTCTTTGCTCACCTGTTGCAACTGTTTTTTCAAATCTACTGCCATTTTTGCCTCCTGTTTTGTAAGTTCGGGTACTTTTTTACGGGCAGGGACCTGTTTGATATAATATTCGAGTTTCAAAGCTTCACTTTTAGTCATTTTGTGACTAATGGCTTCAAGTGCAACAGGCCTGCGGGTTCTAGTATATTTTGCACCTTTTCCCGAATTGTGTGCTTTTAAACGTTTGGTGAGATGATTCGTTATGCCGCAATAAAGTGAATTATCGGAACATCGAATCAAGTAAACAATCCAATCATTTTTATTCATTACTACTCACTGATTGCTATTTTGTCAAGAAGCTAGTTGAATATTGTTGTCTTTTTTTATAAATTAACCGAATATTTAGGTGTTGGCAAGACTTCTATTGCTATATATAAATCCAAGGTTGCATAGAATGCAAATCAATTATAATCTGAGCTCTGCGTGAAAACTGACGACTTTATTAGTAAACATACCTAATTGCAGTATATAAAATATTGCCTGGGGAACGGGTGTGAACATAAGCAATCGATTAAAAGCGGTTGTCATTATTTTAACCGGATTGAGCCTGGGCTGCATGGCATTGCTTGCAGGAGTGGTGTGGTATGTCAATTCTACCCATTGCCGTTCACTGCTCCTAAAAGAACTCAACGCCATGATACCCGGCAGGGTGACGGTTGCGCATCATCATTTGTCGTTGCATAAGGCTCAGTTGTCCTTAAGAGATATCACCGTCAAGGACCAGCAGGATGATGATCTTGTCCGCATTGCCGGCCTTTCCGTCGATTTATCTCCAACGGCCATCTTTAGAAGAGCATTGGTTATCGATTCTGTAAACATCGAGCAGCCCTGGGTGTTTCTCCGTATGGGCGAATATGGGAGGCTTAACATTGTCGATGCTTTTGCCGGGGAGAAGGCTCAAGGTGAGGCGCCAGCCCCATCAAATATTGATCCCTTATTCAATATTATTCTCCGGCGGTTCAAGCTTTCTGATGGATATGTGCGTTATTCCGAAACACAAGGAAGCCGGTACCTGAACCTGAAGGACATTGAAATTACCGCCAATGGAAATCTGCTGGACAGGTCTGGTGTGTTAAAACTCAGCGTCGGCGATTCCAGCATGGTTTACAGCGGGTATTCCTCTCATTTTAAAAACTTCGATCTCGCGTTGGCTATAAATGAAGGACATATCGAACCCCTGGTTATAAAGACTGAAAACCAATTTGCTTCTCTACTCCTTTACGGTGACATATACCAGGCCTTTTCCGATCCTGAGCTGGACCTGACAGTCGATGTGGATATTGCCCTCAGGGAGGCTGAAGCCTTTTTCGGGCTTGATCGAGTTGATAGCGGACGTGTGAAAGCTATTGTAAGCGTCAAGGGCAAACCCGACAACCCCCGCTTAAATTTGAAAGCCGATTATGGGGGCGGCAGCATTGAGGGCCTCAACCTGGATCGTGCAGGTTTAGGTCTTGACTTGACAGACAGGGTGGCAACCCTTGACCACCTGTCAATAGATACAGGCTTTGGCTTTCTTGAAATATCAGGGCAGACAGATTTGCGTAGCGTCTTTCCAAAGGGGTTCCTGTCGTTGCCTGGCGATTGGGCGCAAACAAGTTACAACGGAAGACTAAGGACTGCCGCGTTCGAACTGGCAGCTATTCCATGGAATAGAGAGAACATCAGCGGAAAAATGGACACCCTGTTGATCTTCGAAGGCAAAGGCCTATCGCTTGAAACGCTGGCAGTCGCTGCCGATGCCATGATTGAAATTGAGGATTTCAGGTCAAAGGGAATGGAACAGCCCCTAGAAATTCAATCCAGATTGACCTGTAGGATGCAAACAGGGACCCTTTGGCTTGATTCCATGGAAGTGGCTGCGGCAGATATGTATTTTTCTGCTGACGGCAGTCTGGATTTAGATGCGGAGCATGTGGAGGCGCAATTCAGCCTGGAGACCCGTGAGGTGGCTTCGCTTTTGTCGATTTTCGGGGTGTCGCAGATAAAGGGCGCTGTTGCCGCCAACGGTCATGTACAAGGCCGGCCCACAAACCCTAATTTTAACGTATCAGCCACCGGTCAGGGGGTACGCGTCCGCGACATTGATTTTGGAAATGTCATGCTTGAAGCAGGGTTGGATGAGGCCGGGCGTTTGGCGGTCGGCACCTTGTCCATTGAAAACAGGGGCAGTTCTTTAATAGCAGAAGGGGATATCCAACTGTTTGCGGCCCCTTTCGAACTTCACCCGGAAATGCCCTTAAGCGCCCGACTCGATTTCTCAAATGTAGAATACAATAATTTCTTGGCCGATGCTTTCCCTGATCCCGACATCCAGGGCTCCCTGGGGGGGAAGTCGTTTTGTCGGGAAAGGTTCGATCTTTGAAGGCCAGCGTCGATGTTTTGGCCAAGGGAATTGAAGTTGAACAGATACGATTGGGAGACCTGGCAGGGAAAGCCCGACTGCTGGACGGCACACTGTTTTTGGACAGTCTCCGTTTGACCAGCAACCGTACCGATCTTAAAGCCAGGGGTGAAATAACGCTGCTGCGCCAAGACACCTGGCAGACCGTTGAAAATCCTCTCTTTAAACTGGACTTGGCAGACGGCCATCTTTTCCTTGGGGATTTCAACGAGGAACTGTCAGGGGAACTGAGCATTGATACTGACCTTGCGGGACGGCTGAAAGCCCCCCGGGGAAGCCTCACTATAAACGGAAATAATCTTGATCTGGGTGTTCAACAGATAGAAATGCTCGCTGTAAACGTGCAGGCCGGAGACAGACAGGTATTAATCGAGACCCTTGATGTCGCGATGTCAGGAGGCGGCGCGATAAAGGGGAAAGGGCGGGTCGGTTATGACCGGTCTTTTCAATTCCAGGTGCAGGCGCACGAATTCCCCATCGACAGCATCGACAGGGTGCGGGAGCTGAAAGAATTTGGCGGGCAACTGGATCTCGATATTCAAGGCAGTGGTCTGCTCCATCGTCCGGAAATAGCTGGCCAAGCAAAGTGGAGCGGCATCCGCGTGAAAGACGAGAAGATCGATGATCTGCAGGTGCAGTTTGGCCTCAAGGACAACCGCATCTTCCTGGAAGGAAAGCAAACATTTGATCTGTTTGCCGAATATGACCTGCTGCGCAAGGCTTTTTCAATGGATCTCACCATGAACAATACCCGATTGGAGCCCTGGTGCGCCATTGCCGGCCGGCCGGAATTGGGCGGGCATATCAGTGGCAGTGTCAGGACTGAGGGCTATGCCGGCGATCTGGAACGAACCCGGGCGACGATCGACGTTCAGAATCTTGATCTGGAGTTCAAAGGTGACCGTATTGCAGGGACGACGGATTTACAGGGGACTTTCAACAACGGGAATTTTATCATACCGATATTTCACATGGATCTGCTGGATCAGGGCCACCTTGCGATTGAGGGCTCTGGTGACATCTCCGGTGAGGTTGACCTGATGGCCGAAGGGGAAATCCCCATGAAAACAGCCAACCTGTTCGCCCCGGATTTACATGGATTGAAGGGCACCGTGTTGCTCATGACGTCGATAAAAGGTTCATTGAACAGTCCTGAGGTGGAAGGCGTCATCAGGGTTGAGCAGGGCGGAATGAAAATCCCGGAACTGCAGCAGGAGCTTCACAAGGTGAATGGCCAGATAAGGTTTGTTGCCAATGAGGATGTCGAGGGTCGTTTCAGCGGTATGTTGGATGAGGGAAAATTTGATATAGAAATGAAAATAGAGCTGGATGGATTCCACGCCAAGTGGATTGATGCCCGGGCCACTACGAATGCGCTTCCGTTTCAAATTCCGGATACCATGGATATGCTGCTCTACGCGGATCTGTCAATGAATGGTTCGCTGGACGATTTGCTTGTGGGGGGCGAAATTGTGCTGCTCGAGGGGCTTTACTACAAGGATTTCAAGCTCAACCTGCTGCAGAGTGTACAGGAAAAGAAGCGGGAGGAAACGCCGCAGACAGTTAAAACGGTCCACCCGTTTCTGAAGCCTTTGCGGTTTGACGTTCGTCTGAAGCACCGCCAGTCTTTTGTTGTGGACAACAATATTGCCGACCTGGAAATCAACCCGGACATTGCTTTGACGGGTACCCCGGAAAATCCGGTGATCACCGGTTCCGCAAAAGTGGCCGATGGCATTATCACCTATCAGAACAAGTCGTTTGAGGTCCAGCAGGGAGCGGTCAATTTTATCAACCCCTACAAAACAGAGGCGGAAATCGATATTAAAGGGAATGTGGATATTCGTGATTGGCGCATCACCATATCTCTCTACGGACCGCCGGACCGCTTGGTGGTGGAACTCTCCTCCAGCCCTCCGGAAGAAGACGCCGATATAATTTCTTTGCTTGTTTTCAAGAAAACGACCTATGAAATGAACGAAGGTGGCAGCGGGGTTGACCAATCGCCCACGGTCCTTCTGGCCCAACTGTTGGCAGCATCTTTTGGAGAGGACATAAAAAAAAGCACCGGTATCGATGTTCTCGAAGTAGAGGCTGAGAGCGCCGAGGATAAGGATTCCACGGATAGGATCAAGGTGACGGTGGGGAAGGACTTGTCAGAAAGAATAACCGTCAAGTATTCCGTGGAATCGAAGGAAGGCGGGTATGTCCAGCGAGCCACGACAGAGTATAAATTAATGGAACATATTATTGTGAGCGGTTTTCAAGACACTAAAGGCGTGTATGGGGGAGAATTCATATTCAGGATCGGCTTTCGATTGTTTAGATAAGGCCCTCTTCCAACAACCGGTATAAGCGATGCGATATTGAAGTTATAATGAAAGTCATTAATGTTTATCATAAGGCGGTATCGGCATTAAGAGGGCGTATCAAGTCCCTGGTGGGGTGTTGTTTTTTGTTGGCACTCATTGTGGGGCCTGTTTCAGTAACGCAGGCCATTGCCGATACAATCGATGGTTCCGACCGGGAACCCGCAATCATTGTCAAAATACATATCGAGGCCCTGGATTGTGCTGACCATGTATCGGATTGGATTCAGATCGCACAGGACGTCATTTCCCTGTACATCGCAGAAGGGGAGCCCTTTTCCGCTACCAGGGTTGAAGAATCACTTACAGCATTGAAAGCGTGTGGCAATTTCAGGAGCATCCATGCAGATTCCAAACAGGATGAACACGGGATCACCCTGACCTACTCAGTGACGCCCTTCAAACTTATCAAGGAAATAATAATTAAGGGGAAGTATCCGCTGTTTGAAAATAAAGTCCTCAATACCATGACGGTCTACCCGGGAGACGCCTATGTAAAGACCGTAGTGGATGCCCAATCCGAATTTGTGGGAGCGTTGTTTCGGAAACAGGGGTACATCGCTCCGGATGTCGTTATCGGCGCATGGGAGGATCCTGATGACGAGCACTACATTCTGTTCGTCAACATTGACAAAGGGTCCTACTATTCCCTGGGTCAGGTTATTTTTCAGGGCAATCGCAGCTTTGATGGTGATGTCCTGAGATGGCGGCTGAAATCATATCGCAAGGCCATATTCGGGAAGGCAGCGGGCCGTTTCAAGCAAGCCGTGTTCAAAAAAGACATTGACAATGTCGTAAAATATTACCGAAAGAGGCAGTATTTCGATGTCCACATCACGCATACCCTAGAAAAGGACCCTGAAACAGGCACGGTGGATGTAATGTTCGCCGTGGATGAGGGTGCTCGCTACAACATCACTTTCGAAGGAAACAATTTTTATGGGGATAGAGCTTTGCGAAAACAGCTGGTCCTGAAGGAAATTGGCAACAGGGGCGGCCTTGGTTTGAGAAAAAGCATAAAAAATATCAAGGTGCTTTATCGCAAGGGCGGGTTTCCCCAATCCCGAATCAAGGTTCAAAAGCAGGATTCTTATGAAAAGGGTATCCTGCAGCGGAATATACGGCTTATTATCGATGAAGGGCCACACCTTATTGTGAACCGGCTGGATATCGCCGGCAACACGGCTTATTCGGAAAGAAAATTGAAACGGCAGATACTTACGCGCCGCCCTGGATTCCTGCACGATGGCGCTTATGTGGAAGAGATCCTGCAAGAGGATCTTTTAGTGATCAAGAACATGTATCACAAAAAAGGCTACCTGAATCCAGAGATATCTGTGGATAAAGCAATGATACCCATTGAGAAATATCGCCTTCACATGGAAATCGATCTCAATATCGAAGAAGGTATGCGGACAACTGTTTCCGCCGTTGAGTTCGATGGTCTTGCTGCGGTTTCGCCTGAAAGCATCCGGAAGAAGCTCAAAATGAAACCGGGAAAGTCATTCAGGTTGTACGTACTCAAGAACGACGAGCGGCGCATTGCGCAAATTATATCTGAACAAGGGCACCCATACGTGAATGTGGAGAGCCATACCTTCTTCAGTGAGGAACGGTCGCATGTCCGTGTCGTGTTCAAGGTGGATGAGGGACCGCTTATCAAAATGGGTAACACGCATTATCATGGCAATTTTCGTACGAACGAGAGGATTCTTGATCGAGAGATCGAGATGCAGCCGGGTGATCGGTATTCTTTGAAAAAAATGTACAAGGGTGAGCAAAACATCAGGGCCATGAATATTTTCAGGTCGGTTCAATTCAAACCGGTGGGGCTCAAGGACCAGAAGGAAAAAATACATTTATTTGCGGAAATCGATGAGAAACCACCTTACTTTTTTGAGGCCAAAGGCGGCTATGAATCGTCAACAGGGTTTTATGCTGGCAGCAAGCTGGGGGACCACAATTTCTGGGGTTTGAACAAAGATGCCTGGATAGGCGGGGAGGTCAGCCAGACGGGCTACTGGGCTGAAACAAGACTGTACGAACCCCGGTTTCTGGGTACGCGCATCTCCTCGGACCTGGGTATTTTTTTTGAGTGGGACGAACCCTTCAATCAGACGTTTGCAACCAGTACATATGGAACGGACATCTATTTTTCTCGTAAATTGACCAAAAGAATTATCGGGAATATAGGCTTTCGATATGAACGCCGCCAGGGGTACAATCTTGATGATGATCCAGCGGCAGAGGATGATTTGGAGATTCCCAGAAGTGTATTCACTACCTCGCCTTCCATCGGCTATGACAGCAGAGACAGCTTCGTCCGACCGCGCAAAGGCATACTTTCCTTCCTTGCGGTGGATCTGTCCAAGGGGATTGAAAACTCGTTTGATGATTTCTATAAGTACCGTTTTGAAATCAGAGGGTTCACGACGCCTTTCAAACGGTTGACTTTTGCCGGCAGGGGCAGCTTCGGGGATATTGACCCCTATGGTGCGGCCGGCGTGGTGCCCCAGGACCAGCTCTTCTTTCTGGGGGGTACCGCCAGCGTGCGTGGGTTTGATGAAAACCTTCTCCTGTACGACAGTGAAAACAATCCCGTGGGTGGGGAAATGGCTGCCGTGGGCAGTGCGGAAGCAAGGGTTGATCTGGGCAGGAATTTTGAATTTTCCCTGTTTTATGACGTTGGTTATCTGAACGAAACATCGGGCCTCGAGGTTACGGATAACGTACGTGATTCCGTGGGTGTCGGCTTGAGGTATGTGACGCCCATAGGGGCTATCGGTGTATTATACGGCCACAAACTGGATCCGCAGCCGGAAGAAAGCAAGGGGAGGTTTCATTTCTCGGTGGGCTATACCTTTTAAATTCACGGTAGGCCGGAAAGGTGTCAGTTGGGGACCAAATCTTGAACCGCAAAGACGCAAAGGACGCAAAGAATTTTATCTTTTTGGATGTTGAAAAATGATGGTTGATATATATACTCGCAGGTTCGACAAAAGAAAGTTTTCTTGGCGTCCTTTGCGTTTTGAGCGCAGTGGGCGGTGAATAAAACAGGCCCTTGCAGGGCCGTCATCATGCCACCCTTCTTAAGAGTGGTAATTGAAAAAAAATTTGGAGGGAGAAATAAATCATGTTAAAAATACCGACACGCGCGGAAGCCTTAGAACTGTTGAAAAAATACAACCAGACGGAAAGCCTCATCAAGCATGCTTTGGCCGTGGAAGGGGTGATGCGGTACTGCGCCAGGCAAAAAAATGCAGATGAGGAAAAGTGGGGGGTTGTCGGATTGATCCACGATCTTGATTATGAACAGTTTCCAGACGAGCATTGCAAAAAAACCGAAGCCATTTTAAGAGAGCACGACTGGCCGGAAGAGTATATCCGGGCCGTGATCAGCCATGGATACGGGATCTGTACGGATGTGGAACCGCAGAGCGAAATGGAGAAGGTGCTCTTTGCCATTGACGAGCTGACCGGGTTGGTGGCAACCACTGCGTTGGTAAGGCCTTCCAAAAGCGTCCTGGACATGAAACCCAAGTCGGTGAAGAAGAAGTGGAAAGACAAGCGTTTTGCCGCGGGGGTGGACCGGTCCATCATTCAAAGGGGGGCGGATATGCTTGGTGTTCAGGTGGCCGACCTGATCCAAGACACGATCATGGGTATGCGCGAAGTGGCCGAAGAGATCGGTCTCAAAGGCAGTGTTACAGGCTAAGCTGCTATAGGACCCTACCCGCCCTTACGCCGTCTATGTAGCTGCCGTCTTTGACAACGTGGGCGCCATTGATGAATACATGGTGAATGCCTTTGGGCTTGCCATAGGGTCCGCCATTGGTTGGCGGCGAATCAGCTATTTTTTCAGGGTCGAAGAGAACCACGTCGGCAGCCTTGCCCGGCTGGAGGCGTCCTATATCCTTGAGTCCGAAACGGTCGGCGCTGGCGGAGGTCATTCGCATGACCGCGTTTTCAATGCTGAAAAGGCCCTTATCCCTGGCATACGTGCCGAGTATTTTAGGAAATGTACTCAAACCGGCAGGGTTGGGGTACCCTGAGGCCTTAATGGCGACATCTGTCTCGAACAGGCAGAGGTCATGGGCCAGCACGCGCTCAAGTGGTTTTTCATTGCCCTCTTCGCCGCTGTAGGTGTGAAAGAGCATCAATGCGGCGCCGTTCGAAGCCTTTGCCAGGCGCAGCATGGCATTGAAGGGCGAGCAACCCCATTTTTCAGCCACCTGGTGCATCCTGAGGCCATTCAGGTCTTCCCATCCGTCAACAGCGGCATCCATGACCTGGAAATCCTTGTAAATAAATCCGACCAGCCTCAAACCAATTCCCAGTTCCGCCCGGAGGCGGGTGCG
>Ga0164313_10005488_pt1 | contig 11215 bp, 7 predicted proteins | sample GuaBasSedimGuay4_FD_113735 | JGI IMG/M metagenome (GOLD analysis project Ga0164313, IMG submission 113735) | Subseafloor sediment microbial communities from Guaymas Basin, Gulf of California, Mexico - Guay4, Core 4569-4, 0-3 cm | ecosystem: Environmental > Aquatic > Marine > Hydrothermal vents >...
AAATTTAGAAACAGATAATTATAAAAAGGCTAAATATTACTATCGCGTAGCTTCTATCAATAAAAGAAAAGGCAATAAGAGCAGAGCTCGCGAATATGCTTATAAAGCATTGAAGGAAAGACCAAGTATGGGATCTGCCTATTTGTTAATTGCCAGTTTATACTATTCAAGTGCCAATTCATGCGGTACGGATGAGTTCTCAAAACGAATGGTATATGTTGCAGCTGCTGACAAAGCGAGAAAAGCAAAAGCAAGTGACCCGGGAATCACTTCAACCGCCAATAAATACATAAGGAGTTATATGGCAAGTGCTCCTTCAAAAAAATTAGTGTTTCAGGAAGGACTAAAATCTGGGGCAACTTTTAAAGTAGGATGTTGGATTGGCGAAACAACCAGGATTCCATAAACTTTAGAATTCTTCAAAAATGAATAACAAAATATTAAACATTGCTACTCTACTTTTAGTAGCAATGTTTTTTTCTTGTGGGAATAAATTAAAGGAAGTTCAGGACTTTTTAGCCGAGAAAAATTTACCCATAGGTGTAGCCAAAAATATCTACACCATACAAACTGATTCAGGCCGAGTTAAAACTAAACTTGTAGCTCCTATATTACATGATTTTTCAAATCGGGAGGATCATCCTTATATGGAATTTCCGGAAGGTTTAATGGTGGTTACCTATGACAAACATGGAGATTCAGTTGTTCTTATTGCCGATTATTCTATAACTTATACAAATACAAATATTTCGGAAGTTAAAAACAATGTGAATATTACAAATTATGCCGATGAATCAAAATTAATTACCGATCAGCTTTTTTGGGATGCCAATGAACATTATATTTATACGGAGAAAAAATTTACTCTTATCACAAAAACAGATACCATACATGGGGAAGGTTTTGAATCGAATGAGGATCTGTCAAAACTCAATATGAAATCCATAAGAGGAACCATTTACGTAAAAGAAAATCCATAAAATATGAATAGGTATTACAAATTTATTGAGTATGGTTACTTGATTATTGCGATTTTTTTAATGATAGAGACATTTCTAAATTGGAATTCTCAACCGCAAAAAGCATATCTTTATCTTGCTTTTTCAGCCTTGGCAATTTTTATGTACTTCTTTAAAAAGAACTTTAGAAAAAGAATGAATAAAAGAAATAAGAAAAGCTAAAAATGATTATTGAAATATTTATTATATTAATTTCAATCTTACTTTCAGCTTTCTTTTCGGGTATGGAAATTGCATTTGTTTCCGCAAATAAAATGCACATTGAACTGGAAAAGAAAAAGGATACTTTCCTTGCGAAAACACTATCCAAACTCACTCAAAATCCATCCAAGTTTATTACTACCATGCTGGTTGGCAACAATATTTCACTGGTAGTATATGGTTATTTTATGGGAGATTTGTCCATGCATTTTTTAGCCCCTTATTTTTCCAGTGAATTCTTACTACTTCTTACACAAACGCTTATTTCAACCATCATAATATTAATTACGGCAGAATTTATGCCCAAGGCGATCTTTAGAATTTATGCAAATGAGACACTGAAGTTCTTTGCCATTCCTGCTTATTTATTTTATGTCTTATTTTATTTTATTTCCTCATTTGTGATATTTATTTCAGATTTCTTTTTAAAAGTATTTTTCAATACAAAAGAAGATCAGGTGCAACTGGCTTTTAGTAAAATTGAATTGGGAAACTTTATTATTGAGCAACTGGAATCGGTGGATGAGGAAGTTGATTCTGAAATTCAGATTTTTCAGAACGCACTTGATTTTCACAATGTAAAAGCAAGAGAAGCAATGATTCCAAGAACCGAAATTGTTGCCGTTGACGCAAATGAATCCATTAAAAACTTGAAAGACCTGTTTGTCGAGACAGGATTATCGAAAATAATGGTATTCAGTGATTCGTTGGATGATATCATAGGTTATGTTCACGCCTTTGAATTGTTTAAAAAACCCCTTAGTATTCGGTCTATTTTACTGCCAATTGTAAATGTCCCTGAAACTATGATGATCCACAATATTTTAAATGATCTCATTAAGAGGAGTAAAAGCGTTGCTGTTGTATTGGACGAATACGGCGGTACTTCCGGATTAATAACAGTTGAGGATATAATTGAAGAATTGTTTGGTGAAATTGAAGATGAACACGATACCATCAAATTACTGGAAGAGAAGATTAACGATCGAGAATTTAATCTTTCCACAAGGTTAGAGGTTGATTATTTGAACGAAACTTATAATCTGAATCTTAAAGAAGACAGTACCTATGAAACGCTGGGCGGATTAATAGTTCATCACACCGAAAATATTCCATCCGTAGATGAAATTATAACTATCGACAATTTTCAATTTACTATCTTAAAAGAAACTACTTCCAAAATTGAGGAAGTCTATTTAAAAGTTTTATACCAAGAGAAATAACCAATAATTACCGTTAAAAATTACTACAAAACTACTTTTATAATTAAAAGGTTAATTGTACTTTCGCAACCTGAATTTTAAAAGAAGAGAAAGAATGGCAATTTTAGGAAAAATTAGAGAAAGATCACTGTTTTTAATAATAATTATAGCACTAGCATTATTTTCATTTGTTCTTAGTGGACTTTTTGATGGAAACCTATTTAGTAAAAACTTATCAGAAATCGGTGAAGTTGACGGGGAAACTGTAAGTAGAGAAGATTTTGCCCAACAATTAGAGATCTATCGTTCAAGAACCAATGGACGATCAACAAATACACAAAATGTGAATATTGTATGGAATAATATGGTTCGTGAAAAAATATATGAAGTACAATTAAAAAAATCCGGTATTGTTGTTGGTGAAAAAGATATTTGGGATGCCATGGTAGCTCAGATCAAATTACAAAATAGTCCACAATTTTTAAATGAGGTTGGTCTTTTTGATGAAGAAAAATTAAAAGAATATGTTGCATCTCTTAAAGAAGATTCCGAAGAAGGTCAAGGAAGAGTTGCCTGGTTAGGGTGGTTAAATTATGAGAAAAGCATTAAGAATAATCTAGAACAAAACACCTATAATACTTTGATAAAAGCAGGACTGGGAAGTACTTTGTCCGAAGGGAAATCAAGTTATTATTTTCAGAATGTTAATGTTGATCTGGAATATGTATATGTTCCGTTTCAAAGTATTCCTGACAGTCTTATTAACGTAACGGATGAAGATTTAAAGAACTATATTAAGGCGAGACCTAAAGAATACACCGTTGAGGAATCTAGAGATATTCAATTTGTTGCATTTGATATTGTTGCTTCTGCCGAAGATGAGGAAGCGATAAAAAATGAATTAACCGCTTTAATTAACGATAAACAAGAATACAGTACTGCGGCAAAAACGACCATCGAAGTTTTGGGCTTTAGAAATGCTGTTAACATGTCAGATTTTAATGCAGAAAACGAATCTGATATTCCTTTCGACAATAAATTTTATACGGAAGCTACCTTGAGAAGCTCAATTAAAGACACACTATTTAACGCTGAGATCAATGAAGTTTTCGGGCCATATAAAGAAAATGGGGTTTATAAAATTACTAAAATTTCGGCAGTTAAACAACTTCCTGATTCTGTAAAAGCCAGTCATATATTGATTCCATATCTGGGTTCTGCAGCTGCAGATCAGACAACAACTCAAAATGAAGCGGAAGCCAAAAAAGTAGCAGATAGTTTATTGGCCGTTCTAAAATTAGACAAAACCAAGCTTGCAGATTTGGCCGTGGAGTTTTCTATCGACCAGGTAAGTAGTGCAAAGGGAGGTGATTTAGGCTGGTTTACCTACAATGCTATGATTCCTGAGTTTAGAGATTATGTTTTTGAAAACAGTATTGATGATATGGGTATTGTTAAATCACAATTTGGATTTCACGTGATAAGAATTGATGGTCAAAAAAACATTCAAAAAAATGTTCAGGTAGCTACTTATTCAAAAAAAATAGAAGCTTCTGAAGAAACGGAAAATAAAATATTTGAAGAGGCAGAAACATTTGCTTCTGACCTATCTTCAGGTGCGAATATGAATGAATTGGCTGAAGAGAAAAAGTATGTTGTGAGACCCGTATTAGGTCTTAAGGTTTTTGATGATAATATTGTGCTACTTGGGTCTCAACGTGAAATTGTGCGTTGGTCATTTGATGATAAAACCGAACTTAACACTATTAAACGATTTGATCTTGACAACGGTTATGCCGTTGTAAGTCTGACAAAAAAGAACAAAGCAGGTCTTTCCATTCAGGGGAAAAATGTTCGTAATATTATTTTGAATCAGAAGAAAGCCAAACTGATTGAGAATAGATCTACAGGGGGGACGTTGGATGAACTCGCGAAACAAAACAATACAAATGTAAATACTTCACTATCAATTTCTAATACCAGCCCGGTATTTGCTGGCCAAGGTAGATTGACCGATATTGCAGGGGTAGTTACCTTTTTAGAGGAAAACAAATTAACTAAAAATATTAATGGAAAGAATGGTGTAGCATTTGCAATAGTTACGAAGATAAACTTACCGACAGAGTTAGATAATTATAATGCCAGTAAAAGATCTGTGGAACGTGCATTACAGAATAGAAATTCTCAAATTTATAACGCAATAAAGGACAACTCGGAAATTGTAGATAACAGATCTGTATTTTATTAATTTTAAAATACATTTTAAAGATTTTATAGCTATTTAAAAAAAAATCTCTTAAGGCTTGTTTATTATGAAGTTTTCATATATTTGTGAAGTTATTATACAAAGCTTACTAACATTAAATAAAAATAAATTATAAATTAAAATTCCTTACAATGAAACATTTAAAAAAATTAATAATAATTCTTGTAGCCGTTGTTAGCATAAACAGCATCAGCGCACAAGATGAAGACAACAGATGGCTAATTGGTATTGGGTCGAATGCTGTTGATTTTTATCCTACTGGGGCTTATTTTAACCCAACGGGAGCAGTTCCTACTCCATTTGATGGTCAAGCATCTGATGGTAATTACTTAGGTTCAATGTTCAGTGAATATTTTAATCAGGATCATTGGAATTGGGGTTCAGTTGTTTCTAGAATAAATGTAAGATACTATTTAGGAACAGGTTTTTCTGTTGGGCTAGACGGATCTTTTAATTCTATAAGCAATATTGGAAATTACAGAACTCCTAGTGGTATTTCATACGTTGCAACGGATTTGAATATTCAATATAATTTTATTAGCAGAGGTCGAAGTAATCGAACAGGCAATGGTCAAGGAGGATGGTTCGATCCTTATGCATATTTAGGTGGTGGTTATACTTGGTTTGATTCTGAGGGTGAGAGCACACTTAATGGAGGATTAGGAATTAACTTTTGGTTTAATGAACTTTTTGCTATAAACGTACAATCTGGATACAAACACTCATTCAATGAAGATGTTCTTTTACCTCATTTTCAAACAGCTGTTGGTATTGCATTTAAATTTGGAGCTAAAGATGGTGACGGTGATGGTATTTACGACAAACACGATGCTTGTCCGGATGTATTTGGTTTAGCTGAATTTAATGGTTGTCCTGATTCTGACGGTGATGGTATCCAGGATTCTGAAGATGCTTGTCCAAATGTTGCCGGTTTACCAGAATTTAATGGTTGTCCTGATACAGATGGTGATGGTATCCCAGATAAGGATGATGCTTGTCCTAATGAAGCAGGCCCTGCAGCAACTAACGGTTGTCCTGACAGAGATGGTGATGGTGTTCCTGATAAAGATGACGAATGTCCAGACGCAGCAGGTCCAGCTGAAAATAATGGTTGTCATTGGCCAGATTCTGACGGTGATGGTGTATTAGACAAAGATGATAAATGTCCGAATGTAGCTGGTCCGGCTGAAAATTATGGTTGCCCAATAGTTACTGCGGAAGTAGAAAAACAAATTACTGATTTGGCAAGAGCTATTTACTTCAATACTGGTAAAGCAACTTTCACCGATGAAACATCCATAAGAATGGAACAAATTAGTACTATCGTAAATCAGTACAAAACTTTACAATTTACTGTAGAAGGACATACTGACAGTACAGGAAGTAAGAAAATAAATGATTCTTTATCACAAAGAAGAGCAGAAGCTGTAATGAACTATTTAGTTGAAAACGGTTTCCCAACTGATAAAATTTCAGCTAAAGGATTTGGTTCTGACCACCCAATCGGGGATAATAAAACTCGTAAAGGTAGACAAGAAAACAGAAGAGTTGAAGTTTACTCTCAATTTGCTAAGAGATAATTAATCTCATTAAATAATTAAAAAGCCATCCGTCAGCTGACGGATGGCTTTTTTTTATACACATTTTGTAGCTTTGTAATATGCAAATATTCCTGAATAAAGTAGTGTCTGAAGTGTTATCTAAATATGGTAATATTTCAGAAGTAAACTTTATATTACCGAATAAAAGGGCAGGTCTCTTTTTAAAAGACGAGATTAAGCGATCTCTTCAAGGAACAAGCATCTTACCTCGAATTATTAGCATTGAAGATTTAGTCAGGGAAATTTCACGTTTGGATACCATTGAAAATACAAACTTAATTTTTGAATTTTACACTGTTTATCTAGAACACACAAAAAGCAAGAAAATAAACTCGTTCGAAATATTTTCAAAATGGGCCAACACTTTACTCCAGGATTTTAATGAAATTGACAGTAATTTAATCAATGCAAATGAAGTACTGAATTATATCACCGATATTAAAAGATTAGAAAACTGGGATTTAAGCAATAATCAAAGCACATTAACCAAAAATTATCTCAAATTTTTTGATGATATTAAAATCTACTACAAAAATTTATATGAACATTTAAAAGCAAAAAATATTGGATATCAAGGGCTATTGTACCGTGAAGCCCATTATCAAATAGATTCCTATCTCCGAACGAATAAAGAAAAAAAGTTCGTTTTTGTTGGGTTCAACGCATTAAATAAGGCGGAAGAAAGTATTATAATAAATATTTTGAGCAATAGTCCCTCTGAAATATTTTGGGATGCCGATACATTTTATTTCAATCAAGAGAACGCAGCCGGCAAGTTCTTTCGAGAGTATAAAACGAAATGGAATTATTTTCAAACTAACAAGTTTAATTGGATTGAAAATAATTTAAACAGCACAAAAAATATACATATAAAAGGGCTTCCAAAAAATATTGCACAAATTAAGGAAGTAGGCGAGATTCTACGAAATATTTACCTTAAAGAAAAAAATTTAATGAACACAGCAATAGTTCTCTGTAATGAAAAATTGTTGCCTGTTTTATTAAATTCCATCCCTGAAGAAATTGAAAGTGCTAATATAACCATGGGTTATTCCTTACAAAATATACCCGTATCTAAGTTATTTCATTCGATTTTTAACTTGCTTCTCAATAAAAACAAGTTTGATAAAAATGACGGATACTATTACAAGGATTTTATCAGCGTAATAAACCATCCTCTTGTGCATAAAGTATGGGTGAAAAATGCCAATTTTAAAAAGGTATTGAATTTATTAATTATAGAAAATAAAAATATTTTTATTACCAGAGCTGATATAGAATTACTGATGAAGGATAATGCAAGAATCAGAGAGTTATTTAGCTTGATTTTTCTTGATTGGGATAATCAGGTCGATGCTATACTTCATCGTTTTTTGCTAATTATAAATTGTTTAAAAAAGAATACCGATTCCAATTATTTGGAAAAAGAATATTTCTATAGGTTTAATAATGTTTTTCAGCAACTTGTGAACCTCAATAACGAATTCGGTTACCTGAATAATTTGAATACTCTCCATATTTTCTATACACAACTTTTAAATTATGAAAATTTATTTTTTAAAGGGGAGCCACTCAAAGGGTTGCAAATAATGGGTATGCTGGAATCTCGTGTTTTGGATTTCGAGAATATAATTTTAACATCCGCGAACGAAGGTTTTTTACCATCACAAAGCAGTATGGATTCATTTATTCCCTTCGAAGTTAAAATAGCTAAAAACCTTCCTTCCTATCAGGAAAAGGATGCAATTTTTGCATACCACTTTTATAGATTATTGCATAGAGCAAAAAATGTATACCTTTTATACAACACAGAAACAGATGATTTTGGATCGGGAGAGGTGAGTCGATTTATCACCCAGTTAGAAATTGCTAAACAAAATTATTCTTTGGAAAAAATTGATCTCACTAAATCGATCGTTATTCCTAAATTTAATTCCAGTATTATTCCCCTCAAAGAAATAAAGAAATCACCTCTTGTAATACGCCGACTGAATGAGCTTTCTATTAAAGGTTTTAGTCCATCTTCTTTAAGCGCCTATATTAGAAACCCTATCGATTTTTATAAACAGAAAATACTAAATTTGAAAGAGATCGAAGAGGTTGAAGAAACCATTGCTGCAAATACTTTCGGCACAATTATTCATGAAGCCATGGAGGAGCTGTATCATCCCTATATCGGATCGTTTATCACTAAGGCAAATTTGTTATCCATGAGATCCAAATTAGATTCGATTGTGAAGGGGCAGTTTAAAAAAAACTATTCATTAAATTCAATAGCCACCGGAAAAAATTACTTAACATTTCAAATAGCCAAGCAGTTTCTAAACAATTTTTTAAAATATGAAATTGGTGAGTTAGAAAAAAATAACAGGATTAAAATATTACATTTAGAATGTAGGGTGTCCTATGATTATAAATTCGATGGCCTGCCGTTTCCAATCAAACTAAAAGGAACAATAGACCGAATCGATGAGGTTAACGGAGTCTTACGAATTCTTGATTACAAAACCGGTTCTGTGAATTCCAAGGCATTGAAAATTAATGATTGGGATCTGCTCTCGACGGAATTTGAATATTCAAAAAGTTTTCAGGTGTTATTATATGCTTTTATTTATGCAAAAAATAATGACATTAATTTCGAAAATCTAAATGTAGAAAGTGGTATCATCTCCTTCAAAAATTTGACCGCGGGTTTTATGAAAATAAATAATACAAGCCTTGGTCAAAATGATATGGATCAATTTTTGACCCAATTGAACAAATTATTAATTGAAATATACAATCCTGAAATTCCATTTATAGAAAAAGAAATTTTAACAAATCACTATTAATATGAAAATAATAAATAATATTGCGCTGGAAGGTAAAAGTCAAAAACCTGTTTTGATTGATTTATTCTATCATGAGAATCAACAACCGAAGAAAATTGTTATTTTTTGTCATGGTTATAAAGGCTTTAAAGATTGGGGAGCCTGGAACCTGGTAGCGGAAGATTTTGCAAATAATAATTTCTTTTTTGTAAAAATGAATTTTTCTCATAATGGAGGAACAGTTGATCAACCGATAGATTTTCCAGATCTTGAAGCATTCGGTAATAATAATTTTACAAAAGAACTTGATGATATAGAGACAGTGATCGAATGGATAGCGCAAAACAAGGGAATTCGTAATGAGATTAACGGAGATAATATTTCTCTAATTGGTCATTCCAGAGGTGGAGCCATCGTCCTTATCAAGGCACAAGAAAATAATAAAATATCGCAGGTTATTACTTGGGCAGGAGTATCCGATTTTAAATCGAAATTTCCGTTCGGAGAAGCACTACAGGATTGGAAAAACAAAGGAGTTGTTTATATTGAGAATGCCAGAACCAAACAAAAAATGCCGCATTATATTCAGTTTTATGACAATTTTAAAGAGAATGAAGACCGACTAAATATTAAAAATGCCGTTATCAACCTAAAGATCCCCTACCTCATCATTCATGGAAACATTGACGAAACTGTCTCCATAGAAGAAGCCAATAATTTGTGCTCATGGAATTCAAATAATCAAATACTAATAGTTGAAAATGCCAATCACACCTTTAACAGTAAACATCCCTGGGAAGTTAGTGTTTTGCCGGATAATTTGGAAAAAGCAGTAAATGCAACAATACAATTCATCAGCCCATCGAATAATGAATAACAGATTTATTCTTGATCAAAAAAGAAATTTGCGAAATTTTGTTAACCTTACCGTTATAGACACATGAATAATTATACTAGTAATAACACTGGTTTGAATTAGTTTATCTATCAAAAAGAAAGAGTATTTTGGATGTATTGTTCCCTATTTTATAGGATAACAATAATTAAGAGTCAATTTGATTGGCTCTTTTTTTTTTGAGACTACATAGTGCTTGGTCGGAAATAGGCAGAATTTTACAAATAGAATTATTTTTGATAAGATCTTTGCTTTTTTATGTGAGGTGATGCCATAGCATCAGGCGACCTGCCACGCCGGCAGGCGGGTTATAAAAAAGTGAAGAGATTGCAAAAAGAAACGATTTATATTTTTGTGTATTTCCGACCAAGCGCTACATAATAATATCAACTTTTTTCAGGCCGGTACACGGATTAAATATTATCAGGATAAATATTACTATTTCGAATTACCTATTGAACTCAAATCAAATTGTGTTGTATATTTTTCTTTTTTGATGGCAATATAACTGTGAACCTTTCTTATCTCAGAGATAAGTGATAGTTTGGTCTGAACAAATTTTTCGTAAGCATCAATATCTTCCAAAACTAGTTTTAACAAAAAATCGAAATTACCGGATACCTGGTATGCTTCCAATACCTCTGGAAAATTATTTATTTGATGAGAAAAATTTTTCAAATAACTCCTGGTATGGCCTTTTAGTGATATTCCAATAAAAATAGTTTGTTTTAATCCAATTTTTCTTTCATTCAATAAAGCAGTATATTTTTCAATAAATCCCTCCCTTTCTAATTTTTTAATACGTTCAAAAATTGGTGTGGTGGATAAATTCAATCGATTGGCCAATTCTTTATTCGAAATTTTACAATTTTCTTGCAAAATCTTTAAAATCTTTAAATTTGTTTGGTCCAGTAATTTCTTCATAAAGATTATTTTTTGTTAAATATATATAAAAATTCAATTTAAAAGAATATCTGCTACCATATTAAAGTATTTATAGATTAAAATACTATTTTTTATAATTTATATAGCATAATTATACATTTTACTCGGTATAAGCTTAATTTTGTACTAAAATGAACGTTTTAGAAAGCATATTTAAACCTTATATTGTAAAAAAGGACTATGATGGTGGGATTACCAGAGGCGAAATAATGTCTCCCGGTGATGATGTTACTGTATGGAAACTTTCCTCGAATGAAAATATTTTGGGACCATCTC
>Ga0164313_10005490_pt1 | contig 11212 bp, 4 predicted proteins | sample GuaBasSedimGuay4_FD_113735 | JGI IMG/M metagenome (GOLD analysis project Ga0164313, IMG submission 113735) | Subseafloor sediment microbial communities from Guaymas Basin, Gulf of California, Mexico - Guay4, Core 4569-4, 0-3 cm | ecosystem: Environmental > Aquatic > Marine > Hydrothermal vents >...
AAGCAGGAAGCGCCCTGAACGGCACCCACCACGATGGGGCCGGGGGCAGCAACAAATTCCTGCCAGGCTTCCCAGGCTTTATCAGCATGTCCCACTGTACAGATAGATTGGGTGTGACCTTCAGGACCTAGGCCATCGACCTCGTGAAAAGCGAGTGCCGGTCCGGTTGCGATCACAAGGTAGTCGTAATCTACCGTTTCACCATTTTCAAGCAGCAGTTGATTATCATCCGGCTTGATCTCGGTAACCGCACTGTGGATAAAATTAATACCCTTGTTCTGCAACGGCCCCTGCAGGGAAAAGCCGGTATCTGCCCGGTTGCGCCAGCCCACACCGATCCACGGGTTAGAGGGAACAAAGCTAAAGTCCGGCTGGTTGGATAAGACCGTAACTTTATGGTTTCCGGGCGTATCTTTTTGCAGGATTTCCTGTATTTCGTAGGCGGCGGGTAAGCCACCGATATTGGCGCCTATAATTGCGACGTGTGCCATACTAAATGTTCCTCTGGGCAGTAATTATGAGACCACAGATCCGTTGGATTAGACCTTGGTGTTTTTGTGTAGCAATATTAGCATATACAAAACTTTAAATTATTATGGTTGTTTAGAATGAATACTATAAAACCGGGTGATCTGAAGCACCTTGACCGACAAGACCCATTGGCAGCATTTCGCGATGAGTTTTTTTTGCCTGAGGGTATTACCTATTTTAATGGTAATTCGCTGGGTGCGATGCCGCTTAAAGCGGCGCAGCGCAGCAGGGAAGTGGTGGAGCAGGAATGGGCAGTTGGCCTGATCGGCAGTATGAACAAGGCGGGCTGGTTTGAATTACCCGTCACTTTAGGCCGTAAAATTGCACCCCTGGTTGGTGCGAAACCGCAAGAGGTGGTGGTCACCGACTCGACCGGTATCGACCTGTACAAAGTGCTGTCAGCGGCACTGCAGGCGCAGCCCGGGCGTCGCATTGTGGTGATGGAAGGCAGCAATTTCCCGACCGATAATTACATGGTGCAGGGATTATTGGCCCAGTTGGGTGATGGTTACGCGATCCGCTTTGCTGAAGCTGACGAGCTGATGACGGCAATTGACGAAGACGTTGCCGCGATTTGTCTGACCCATGTGCATTATAAAACCGGCAACATTCTGGATATGGCGGCTTTGACCCGGCGGGCCCATGCTGTTGGAGCAATGGCCGTGTGGGATCTGTGTCACAGCGCAGGTGCGATGCCGGTAGACCTGAATGGTTGTGATGTTGATTTCGCGGTCGCCTGTACCTACAAATACCTGAATGGCGGTCCGGGTAGTCCGGCCATGTTGTTTGCTGCTGCACGTCATCATGGCAGCTACCTGCAACCGTTAAGTGGTTGGTTTGGTCATGTCGCACCCTTTGATTTTGAACAGGATTACCGGCCCGCCGGTGATATCCGGCAAATGCTTAGCGGCACACAGCCAACTGTGAGCCTGGCCCTGGCAGAGATCGGTATCGATATTATGTTACGCGCAGATATGCAGGCCATTCGCAACAAATCGATGCGCATGACAGAACTGTTTATCAAACTGCTGGAACAGAACTGTGGCGGCCATGACATCCGGCTCGTTGGCCCTGCAACAGCTGCACAGCGGGGCAGCCAGGTAAGCTTTCATCATCCGGATGCGTATCCCATTGTGCGTGCTTTGCACGCACGCGGTGTGATCTGCGACTATCGCGCGCCGGGCAATATGCGCTTTGGCTTTGCACCGCTGTACAACAGTTATTCCGATCTCTGGAATGCCGTCGCTATACTTCGTGACATTCTGGATACAGGTATCTGGAAAGAAGCGCAATATCGTGAGCGTACTACCGTGACCTGAGCTCTGGCCCGGCCTGCAGGTTCGAGCGACGGGACCATATCTCAGCACCAACGATAGTAACCAGCAGTGACATAGCCACGATGCCGAGTGCGCGGCCATCAAGCAGTACCAGACCCAGCATGGTGCGTAGTGCCGGCACGCTGATAGTAAGCATTTGCAGGCCAATGCTGGCAACAATAATAATGTTCAATACCCGGTTGCTGACCGTGCTGCTGGTAATACGGCGTGCGGGGTAGACGAAGGCCAGTTGGGCGAGAGACTCAAACAGGAACAGCGAGGTTTGCGTACAGCTACCGGAGTAACCCAAGGTCGGCAGCAAAAAAAACAACAATATACCAATACCGGCTTTGAGTACGCCGGTCGCCAGGATAAAACGCAGGTCGACCCTGGACAGCAGTGGTGAAGACGCTGCGCGGGGTCGTTGTGACATCATGCCCGGGTTACGGTCAATGCCAAGTGCCAGTGCCGGCGGGCCATCGGCAATGATATTGATCCACAACAACTGCACCGCGATCAGAGGTACCAGCATATTGCCTTGTTCATCGTGCAGACCAAAGATGGCGGCCCCGGCAACGCCGAATGCGATCAACAGCACCAGTGCGACGTTGGTGGAAAAAAGGAAGCGTATGAACTTCAGGATATTGGCATAAATCCCCCGGCCTTCCTCAACTGCGGCGACAATGGTCGCGAAATTGTCATCAAGTAGCACCAGATCAGCCACTTCACGACTGACATCGCTACCACGCTGGCCCATGGCCACACCCACATCCGCCCGCTTCAGCGCCGGCGCATCGTTGACTCCATCGCCTGTCATCGCGACGGTTTCACCATTTGCTTTGAGGGCTTCGACCAGCGCAAGTTTGTGTGCGGGGCTGACGCGGGCAAATACACTTGTATCCTGCGCCCTGGCAGCAAGCTCTGTCGCACTTAGCCGGTCCAGCTGATCACCGGTCATGACGGTGTCGGAACTGATGCCAATTGATCCGGCAATGGCCCGGGCTGTCGCGGGATGGTCGCCGGTGATCATCATGACCCGGATACCGGCCTTTTGTGTGGCGCTGATGGCAGCGGCCACTTCTTTTCTGGGCGGATCCCATAATGAGACCGTACCCAGCCACTCGATATCGTTATCGGTCTCACCATTTGCCCATGCGAGACCGAGCACGCGATAGCCCTGGCCGGCAGCAGCTTCAATTTTTTCCTGCCACCCAGCGCGTTCATCACTGGTGAGGCGACTACGTTCCAGTAATACTTCTGTTGCACCCTTCAGGTATGAGACGGGCAAACCATCGTCCAGCACCGTCACGCGCATGTATTTCAAGGCCGAATCAAATGGCAACACAGACTGTCGGGGGTAGCTTTCACGTATTGTGGCGGGGTCGATACCGTTTTGCCTTGCATACTCGTACAGGCCGATCTCGAGCGGGTCTCCCGAGGCGCCATCAGTTTCAGCTTCGGCAGCCAAAGCCATCACCAGCAATGCCCTTTGCCGGTCAACAACATCGACCGCCTGCACTGCCATACTATTCTCGGTCAGCGTACCGGTCTTGTCAGTTGCAATCACCGTGACAGAACCCAGCGTCTCTACAGCCGAAAGTCGCCGGACCACTGCTTTGCGCGAGGCCATCCGGGTAGTGCCAAGCGCCAGTGTAAGGGTCAGTACCGCCGGTAATCCCTCGGGAACAGCGGCAACTGCCACGGCAACGGCAAACAGCAGGGCTTCATCAATATGCCCAACACCTTCAATGCCGACACCAACCACTACCAGCACTACGGCGAGCGCGGCTATCCAGCGCGCGACCCGGTGACCAAAATGCGTCAGTCGACGTTCCAGTGGTGTGGGTTCAATCTCAAGTCCGGACAGCATGCCGGCAATCCTGCCCATGGCTGATTCAGAGCCGGTTTTACCTACCCGCATCCAGCTCAGGCCACGCACTGCCAGTGTCCCTGAAAATATTTCCTGTCCCTGAGCACGCTCCACAGGTACCGACTCGCCGGTTAGCATGGACTCGTCAATTAATAAGCCGGCATCACCGACAAGCTCACCATCGGCGAGAATCCGGTTGCCCGCTTCTACCCGCGTCAGGTCACCCGGGACAAGTTCTGATGCCGGGATCTGCACCAGGTGGCCATCACGACGCACCCAGGCGTTGGGAGCAGACAACTTCTTCAGCTGTGCTAGAGCGTCCTCAGCCCGGTATTCCTGCCAAACCCCCATGATGGTATTGAAGCCAAGTATCAGCAAAATTGCGATTGACTCGAATGGCCAGTCTTGCGCACCTTCGTAAGCCCACACCAGGGCGTCAAAGGCCAGTGCGAATAACAGGATGTAAATGATCGGGCTTTTTAATTGTCGCAGCACCCGCTCCCATAATGGTGCAGGGCGGGGCTCCGGCAGTACATTGGCACCGTGCTTTGCAAGTAGCTCTGCGACCTGAATCGAACTCAGGCCAGCAGGTGAGGAATCTATGTTAGGCATTTAACCAGTCAACAATCACCAAAATGGAATCAGCAATAAGGGCTCTGACCCCTTATCATCTAGCTATTGTACTGGTTTTGTTGATGCCTATTCACAACTAAGGCCGGCCAGTGATGTCAGGCGTCCGGGTTGCAGATTGCCTGTGCCATAGCCATCTGCAGCTGAGCTGTAGCTGATGCTGGCGCTGTTGCAACCATCAAAAGTGATCTCCAATGAACCCCAGTCATAAAGCACCACGTCTGTAGGATCAAAACCGGCACCAAAACCGGGACCACTTGCCATTTGCATATCTGCCTTGAGGCTGTTGCCATTAAGTCCGGCGACCCCAAGCATCCAGATTTGCTCTCCATGCTGATCATAGGTAAACCAGTATACGAGTGCGGAAGTGTCATCCATTACCTCGATGATCCACCCCTCGCCGTCATGCAAGGGATCGTACCAACTTCCTGACCAGGCGCTGAAAGCACTGCTGGCTGGTTTTGATGGCTGTTGACAGTCAAGACCATCCAGACTGACCAACCGTTCCGGTTGCAAGCGACCGGAGCCAAACTCCGGCTTGACTGATGCATAGTCAAGCACCGCAGAGTCACATCCATTGATCTGTAACGATATCGTTCCCCATGGTTCCTGTACGGCATCGGCCGGGTCAAAACTTTCACCGAATTTCGGACCGCTGGTCATATTCATATCGGCAGTCAGATTGTTACCATCGCGTTCAGCCACGCCCAGCATCCATACTTGCTTACCATTCTGGTCATAGCTAAACCAGTAGATGACGGCCTGTTCATCGTCCAGCACTTCAACCATCCAGCCTTCGCCATCATGAGCCGGGTCGTACCAACTACCGGAAAACACATCCAGACTGGCGACCGGTTCGGAAAACGGGTCGCTAAAGCGAATATCGTTGAGTAGAAACGGATCGGTCAATGTTTTCAGAAAGGCTACCAATCCGGCCTTTTCCTCATCGCTCATATTAAATCGAACCGGCGCCCCTTGCGGGTTGCCGCCTTCCCGCAAACGCGGGCTGAGCTGTGGATGGTCCTGGATACCACTGTTATAAAACTCAACGACTTCTTCCAGTGTCTGAAAACGGCCGTCGTGCATATAGGGTGGGCGGTTGGCAATGTCGCGTAATGAAGGTGCTTTGAAACGACCATCACCAGCACCCTGATCAGCATCGGTATTCTGGTCCAGCCCATTATTCTCGATATTATTGCTTAGCTGTGCGGCGGTGGAATGACAGCCACCACAGCCCAGTGAGTCGACATTGGGGTTTTGAGTCGCACTGAATAAGCTATGACCCAATAATTCCTGCTCATTGAGGGTGCCTCGCAAACCGGGTGCGCCTATGTTTCGATTGGCCATGGCAAGATCAAATTTCGACTGGTAAGAAAGCAGGCTGCGCACGAACTGTGATAATGCACGCGAAATACGATCGGTAGTGATGGACTCATTACCAAATGCTGTCTCAAACAGGTTTTGGTAGAATCCTGCTTGCTCCAGTTCCGATATGAGTTCATCGAGGTCCTGATTCATCTCTACCGGGTCCTGAATCGGCATCAATACCTGCTCTTCCAGCGTGGCGGCACGCTCATCCCAGAAAAAATGCCCACGCGCATAAAACCGGGCATTGGATAAGCCCATGGAGTGTCTGCCGGTTAAACCACCGTCAAAACCAGTGCTCAAAACCTCTGGATCTGAAAATCCATGCGCTTGCTGATGACATGAGGCGCAGGCAACGCTGTCGTTAGCAGACAAGCGTTTATCGTAAAACAATACCCGGCCAAGTGTAGCGCCGGCATTCGTTATCGGATTATCTGCCGGCGTATTATCCAGTGCGGTCACGCTGCCATTATTGCCTGTCCCATTGGTAAAGTGAGCGGGCAATTCAATGTCAGCGTACTGATATAGTGAAGCCGGTAATTGTGGGGCAGCAAAATCCATCTGCTGCTGTGCAGATGCGGAAAAACTGATGAGCAACGCAAACCCGAGTCCTAAAATACCCGGGCCAAAACTTTTTGGCGGTTTCACGTGTTATTTTCCTTATGATTTGGTCATAAGGAAAGTTTATAGGGGGCTTGTGCCTAAGCGGGTAAAGGAGTTGTAAATCTACGTAAAGATCAGCGTGTTTGGTCGGTTCTCACGATGAAGTGCTCTACGCCTTCCGAGAAATCAACCCTGTCCTGCATCGCTGGCGTCAGGTAAACCGTACCGTTTTCATCCACGATTGCCACCTGGTTCAGGGCAAGCGCCCGAGCCACTTGCGGCCATGCATCCAGGCCGGCCACTATGAGTGCAGTTGCGGCTGCATCTGCCAGCAACCCCTCATGGGTGATGACGGTGACGGAGGCTATGTCTTGTGCGGGCCAACCGGTGACGGGGTCGAGGATATGTGGATATCGCTCCAACTGGTCCTGCCGGAAGCGCTCATAATTACCTGATGTGAATATCGCTTCATCACCCTGTACTTCAATGCTGCCGATACTGCCACCGCCGGGTTTTCTGACGGCGACCCGCCAGGGTCGTTCGCCGTGGGTGCCTATGGCACGCAGATCCCCACCTGCGTTCACAATGGCGTTGTTGATGCCCATTTTGCGAAGGCGGGTGATAGTCAGATCCACGGCATAGCCCTTGGCAATGCCACCGAAGTCCAGCTGGACTGCAGGGTTGTCAGTGCTTAGTTTCAGGCCATCTATGAGAATGTCATTGCTTGAAGGCTGTAGGTCAATCACCGCGCTGATCTGTTCCTGCGAAGGGGGAGGGCCCACGATCGGGTAATCGGAAGTATGAAAACCCCACAGTTTGATCAGGGCACCAATGGTTGGATTGAAACGGCCACCGGAAGCTTCCTCGACCATCTGTGACTGCCGGATCATGGTGATGATCTCATCGTCTGCAGTTGCAGTTTTCCCGCTTGCAAAGGCAGCATTGATATCTGATAGTCGGCCCGGTTCCCATGCGTGCCAGTTACGGTGCATGCCCTGAAACATTTGCTGCAGTTCGGCGAAGGCATGGTCGGCCTCTTCGGGTGAAGCACCCCAAAGTTTTATCTCGACGATGGTTCCGAATACGAATAATTCCGCACTTTGTTCTTCATCCCGCTGGCAACCCGCCAGCAAGATCAGGCCAATAAGGGCAAAAATCCAAAAAACAGCGTTATATGCAGATTTAGTGATGACTGATTTTTCCCGCACCGCTGAATTTTGCGTTAGCTTTTTTTAGCTGCCATTGGTGCATGATGTATTCCGCTATTCGATAAAATTCTTGTGGTCGGTCATATTGTAAACCAGGCTATAAGTGTTAGAGAATGACCAATCGTGATTATGGTGTATAGGAATTTGAGAATTAACTCATGTAGAATCCCACATCAGCATCACATTTCAACGTGTAAACCAGGGGGTTCAGTGAAACAGTTTTTCGGCCTTATTTCTGCGCTGATGATTTCAATTGCCTTTGCCCAGCCGGCAACGGCCTTACCCCTGGCAGGAAATTATACAGTCGGTGGCACATCACCGGATTATGTGACGATTCAGGCAGCCGTTAACGACCTGCATGCCAACGGGATATCAGCACCCGTTGAGTTCAGGTTGCGAGGTGGCACCTACAATGATCAAGTCACTATTACTGATTTCACCCGTACCGGTGCCGCCGATGACACTGTCACTTTCCGAAGATCAGATGTTTTGGGAGCGGTCACATGGGAATATAATGCCCAGGGCAGCAGCAATAACTGGGTTCTGAAGCTAGACGGTGCCAGCTATATCACTGTCCGCGGTATGGATTTCAACGCGGCTTCCGCAACCTATGTTGATATCATTCATATCGAAGGCGGCGCGTTCAGCAATATTTTCGAATTCTGTGACTTCACCGGCGTTTTTACTGATGGCAGCCTGGTGCTGCAGTCAGGCCTGGGTAATCACCCTGACCATATTTTCAGAAATAACACTTTTACATACGGCGACAAGGCCATCGAATTTGACTATATTTTCGGCGGCGCTGATTCCAGTGGTCTGCAGATAACTGACAATACCTTTACCTCGCAAAACAGCAGAGCGGTAGAAACCGGTTCGATTGCAGCAATTATTAGTGGCAATACGGTGTTTTCCACCACCATTTCAGGAAGCTCTTTTGTCGGATTTAACGTCGATGACAACTCCCCGATCATTGAGAACAATACCCTGGATATTTCAAAGGGTTGGTCCGGAATCTGGGTTATTGGCACCGGTGGCCTGGCGACCGAGGCTAGAATTGTCAATAACATGGTCGCCTTGAGAAGCATCCTCGGCACCCGTGCAATTTATAGCGGGGTCGATAATATCAGCATCTATCACAATACCGTACGCTCCCTATCAACCAACGGCCCGGCATTATGGATTGCCGGTGGCTCCGCAGACGTAAGAATACATAACAACATCCTCATCAATGACGCAAGCGTAGGCGGTATCGCACTGCGCGTAGATGATAGCAGTAACATTACAAGCTCAGATCACAACGATATTTATTCAAGCGGAAGCCTGCTGGTTAAATGGGATAATGTTGATTACAACACCCTGACAGCTTATTCACTGGTATCCGGGTTCGATCTTAACTCCGTCAGTACGGCTGTTTCCTTTGTCAGTACAAGCGGAACCAATGATTTACATTTATTGGCGCCTTCCGATGGTGACGTTGCTTTACTCGCACCGACTCTGGCATCTGTGAGTGCCGATTTTGATGGCGATGTGCGTGGTCTGTTAACCACCTTCAAGGGTGCTGATGAAGGCATGTTATTTTTGCCGCTGGATAATGCAGATACTGCCAATGGGTTTTACACCATCGGTGGTAGCTCGCCCGATTACACCACGCCCGGCCTCGCCATTGATGACTTAAAACAAAGGGGTATGAAAGGCCCGGTCACTTTCAGGGTCAGGGCCGGGACATATTCCATGCATCGGACTTTGTCCGGCATCACCCGGTCGGGAAATGCCGATGATCCGATTTTATTCAGACCACCAAACATGAATAACATACCGGTATTCACCCACACCGCGACCACAGCTGATGATAACTGGGTGATCAAGATTAAGGATATGCAGTATGTCACTTTTAATTTTATTGATTTTACGGCCAATGGTTCGGGAGGGTTTGGACGCCTGATTGATCTGGATGGTGATACTTCAGATATCACGGTGAAAAATTCTGTGATGACCGGCTTAACTGGGGAGACCAGTAACGATGCCGCATTGGTTTTTGCTGATGATATTGGTCAAAACGACTTAACATTCAGCAGCAACACCTTCACTAACGGCAGCATTGCCCTGAACATGACCACCAGTAGCCCTTTTACCTCGCCGAGAGGGGCGAACCTGACAGTGACCGGCAATGTTTTTAGTGGTCAAACCGTCAATGCACTGTTAACCAACCATGATTTCCTGCTTTTTGATGGCAATGACGTCAACACCAGCAGCAACGATGTGACAGGCGTAATTGTCCAGTTCACTCTGGACGTTCAGCTTCATAAAAACAAGTTTCTACTGCCAGGAACAAATACAACCGCAGTGGAACTGAAAGGGGCTGATGGACGCTCAATTGCAAATCCGTCCGTTTTAGCCAACAACTTCATAGTTGCTGGCACCGGCATCGAACTAAATACAGGCTCCCACACCATCGATATTTACTTTAACAGTATTGTCGCGACAGCCTGGCCAATTACTATAGGATTTAATGCCGACCCGAATCCGAGTCGCGGCTTATACCTGCTGAATAATATTCTTTTCAATACAGGGTCAGGGCCAGCTATTTTGGTCGCTGACGGTGTCCTTTTTGAAGGCAGTAACTACAATAATTTTATCAATGCCTCAGGCGCGTTGATTGACTGGCACAGTGCTTCATACTTTAACCTCGGTGCATTTCATGCAGCCACCAGTCATGGCGAAAGATCAACATCAACACTGGTGCTATTTGCTGACAGAAACAATGCAGACTTACATTTAGCCGCCGGCTCGATTGGTGATTTATCCTTATCAGGCACACCGGCAGTTCCGGTCACCATTGATTATGACTCTGCAGTTCGGTCAATATTATCTCCTTATATGGGTGCAGATGAGGCAGTTGTGACGCTGATCAATGAGTATTCAGTGGGTGGCATGGTTTCAGGCCTGGAGGCGGGCAATCATGTTGTTATCCACAACAGCAATGGTGACAGCCTGAATATCACTAACAATGGAGATTTCACTTTCCCGATCTTCCAACAAGATGGAAGTGCGTATGCGGTTACGGTTTTCACCCAGCCAGCCACACCCACCCAGTTCTGCAGTGTCAGTAATGGCAGCGGTAACCTGTCAGGTAATAATGTGACCAACGTTGCCATTACTTGCGGAACTACTTCCATTTCAGTTGGCGGTTCAGTAGCCGGACTGGCGCCGGGAAGTTCCGTTGGGTTGAAGCTCAATGGCGGACCTGAATTACTGGTTACCGCTGATGATGTATTCACTTTTCCGCTTGAGTTAATTGAGGGAAACAATTACACCGCAACGATATCATCTCAACCGGCAGAGCCAACTCAGGTCTGTAGCATCGGCAATAACACCGGCACGGTTGCTATCAGCGATATTAGCAATCTCACTGTAGTTTGTGTTACCTCGACTTATAGTGTTGGAGGTTCTTTATCCGGACTGGCGTCGGGCAATTCCGTTGGGTTGAAGCTCAATGGCGGACCTGAATTACTGGTTACCACCGATGATGTGTTCACGTTTCCACTTGAGTTAATTGAGGGGGACGATTACATCGCAACGGTATCATCTCAACCGGCAGAGCCAAATCAGGTTTGTAGCATCGGCAATAACACCGGCACGGTTGCTATCAGCGATATTAGCAATCTCACTGTAGTTTGTGTTACCTCGAC
>Ga0164313_10005492_pt1 | contig 11210 bp, 7 predicted proteins | sample GuaBasSedimGuay4_FD_113735 | JGI IMG/M metagenome (GOLD analysis project Ga0164313, IMG submission 113735) | Subseafloor sediment microbial communities from Guaymas Basin, Gulf of California, Mexico - Guay4, Core 4569-4, 0-3 cm | ecosystem: Environmental > Aquatic > Marine > Hydrothermal vents >...
GGTCGGAGACACTTACTTTCAGATTCTCGTTAATTGTGAATGCCCCTCGATCAAAAAGCTTATGATGCAGTGCGCACAACGCAATTCCATTGCTTTCCGTATCCGGCCCACCAGCTTGGTGCCATTTTATGTGTGCAGCTTCTATCCCTACCAATGAAGCACCAACTCTTACATTAAAACCGCATACTGCACATTGATGTTCGTAGGCTATTAAAATACGTGATCTAAAGCTTGGATCTCGTTTCCGTTTCTTTGCTGCCTCTTCTTGGATGTCAAGATTAACTGCTTGAAGAATATCTTCATGAATAGAGTCGGGAAAATTGTTATTAAGTATTGAGCTCACGACACGCATTGCGGATGTTCGGTCATTCGATAAATACTCAAAAACTTCTTTACTGAACCCACCATGTACATCGTATTTCAACAATTCACTCTTTTTGGCGTCTGTATTACTTTCTCTACTTGACAATTTTTCTGTGCTAGTTAACACCCATATACCATCGTTTTGCAAACGCCAGAATGGATACTCTGTATGATAACTTTTTCTATTCGGTCCAAATTCTTTAAGTAGGCTTCTTAAGTCCTCATCAACTGTTGCATAAGACAACAAACGTTCATTTTCATTTAGGCATTTAGAAATGGCAAGCAGTAACAAGAGAGGTTTATGCGGGGCTCTTTGAGAACCACGCTTCCACATTGAAATTTTATCAAATCGATTTTCCACTTGTACCATAGCTTTCTTTTTAACTTAACACCGTGCGCACTTGACCACTCTTGGTTTGCGCATCGCACGGATCATCGGTTTATTTTATGACTTGCAGGGCGAAAATGCTGCTTAGCAATAATGAATTAAATATCTATACGAAATACTACTGTAATCCCCCCGAAAAACAAACGGAGTCAAAAGTAGAAAATTCTCGTAAACTAAAAGCATGGAGATTTTGACAATTATGCTAAGAAGCGCCCTCCCCTCATTCCATCGACATCCAAAAATGGTTACGTCAATGTCTGTGACAGCTCTGGGAAAAATATCGCTAACAATTTCCTCACAAAAGGAGAGCAATGAACACCAAAAACCATAAACACTGCTTATTCTGCAAGATACCGAGTGAGCGTATTATTGATGAGAATGAACTTGCATATGTTATTGAAGATGGGTTCCCTGTTACTCAAAGCCATTCATTGGTTATTCCAAAGCGCCATACGCCTTCCTATTTTGACCTTAACAAGAGCGAGCTAGAAGCTTGCCATCAACTACTTGAAAGAACAAAAAGCAAAATCTTGAACGATAAAAATTCTGTTACCGGATTCAATATCGGCATTAATATAGGCAAAGATGCTGGTCAAACGATTTTCCATTGCCATATTCACTTAATACCAAGAAGAACTGGAGATGTTAAAAGCCCCCAAGGTGGGGTTCGTGGCGTGATAGCAAGTAAACAGTCGTATTAATAGAACTTTCTTAAAGACTAAGCTATCTTGTTTTAGATTTATAGTGACATTTCTCTAGCTCGAAATTACCTGATCGCATTTCGGCAGGACATTAAAGTTGAGCAGAAATAGTGTCAGCTGCTTTGATAATCTGCCGATGAATTTCAGTCTTATCCTTTTAGACATCATCAGGTGCCTGCGACATCAAAGGAAACCCACCTCTCTTTCAGTCATTTTATCTAACCGAGATATCAGGGTAATTAGTGGCCATTCTGTCAGCAAATAGCGAGAAACTTATCTCTTTTAATCACTCTCGGCACTAATCGTCCAGTTTCAGTCGGGGTCATCATAACAATCAGACGGTTATGTTCAGGACCGTAACTAACATGAACCGGAAGATCATTTCCATAATAGTAGAGCCGGTCGAACTTGCTATTCTCAACAATCCACTGTGCTATTTCTAACATTGACTCATCCTCCACAATGAAATCACACGCAGCGCCAAGTCGCTCACAAATAAGATTGCCCAAACGATTAACCTCATGTGCAGCATGTTGATCACGTTTAGGGGCAATACGGCCTGGAATCTTTCTAGCAAGCTCTGGTGAGCAGAATCCATAAGTCATAATTACCATTCCAAAGTACTCAATAACTGGATCTATCACATGTACCGCCAAGTCATATAATGCATTGTATGACTTCAACATCTTTGGTAGGTTTGGTAACTTAGTTTTCGCCTGCGCCTCGCCGCACTCTATAAGGTCTCTAAAAATTAGATAACTGCCACAATGATCATCTAGTTCTGGGATTACACTGCTTTGAGTAAGGGTAAAGCCATCAATCTCCAATCTATGTTTCTTTAGAACAGAGTCCAGTTCATCTACAGAAGGCCCATACCCTGAAAGATCTAACTCACCTATATCTGCCAGAGATTCTTCAAAGCTGACCTGTTCTTGGTAGTAGTCAAACTCCTCATTAATATATCGAGACTTGTGATACAAATATGGAGGCTGATGCTCATCACCATACTCAAAGTAATCTAGCTCCTGCTCACGCAGCTTGACCTTCACCCTCTCAACCATCTTGGGCAGTGGATTTCCTTCAAAATCATCAAACAACATTAGTGATATCTTTCCAGAGGTTATATGTATTTTTACTAGATCTGAGTTCCTGTAATCTCCATACAGTACGCTGGCACACCCTATATAGACACGCAGTACTGCCGGCAGCTCCTCAATAACACTGGTATGGAGCTGTAGTGATTCCCCCCTCTCAAGATAACCATAGCCATGAATAGCTGAATACTCACAGGCTTTTTTGATTAACTCCGTATCTGCAATCTTGAACAGCAGATCTTTTGCCACCCCCTGAGCCCTCGAGTAGTTACCAAAGAATGTTTTTATATCAAACTGAAGCCCTTGCACCAGTTTATTGTACGGTTTCCTCTGCTCGAACAAATTCAAGGCAAAATAGACCTCAAGATCCTCAATACGTGACTGGGTAGCACGTTCAATCAACTCTGAATCCTTACGTTCCTCGATAAATCTCAGAGCCTTATTATATGTGACAAACCCCTCAGAAAGGTCCTCCAAATCACTACATTCACTTTTATCTGGCTTACGCCCCAGTGTTATCCATTGCACCCAGAGGCGCTCTAGTGGCTCTCTGTACGCCTCATATTTCCTATCTGCCCTCTTACCTCTCAACTCTTCTATCTGCTCAGGTGTACCACTGGAGGGCATTCTTAATCGGTTCTTTCTGCTACGTAATCGATTTGATAGAAAAAGCTGTTCTGCACTCTTATTTTTGAATACATAGTGGATACCAGGAGCAACGGCAATGGCCTCCTCACCAAGCACATCCTCAATGAACTGTTTGATCTCACCCTGCACATAGTATTTCTGAAAGGTACCCCGCTTGGTCATCACACCATCCCTGAAATCACTTCCCCCATAACGATTACAATTCTCTAGCATTACAGAGACTATAAGAAGCTCATCTGCTAATGCATAAGCCCTTAACAGAGCATCAAATCTCTCATCCAAAGACTCAATGACATTAATAACAAACCCAAGATTAACGATGTCAGCACTAATTATAGAATTTTCTGGAGCATAGAAGGGATCCCAGCCACATGCCTGCAGACCATTCTCAATAAGCCCTTTAACATCACTACCCCTGCCACAACCATAATCAAAAAAGCTATATGAGCCATCAAGATATCCATAACGGGCTAAGGTCTGAATTGGTGCGGAAAAACCATGACGAACCAGTGCGGTCAAATGACGTGCCGCTTCCCATCCCACATGCAGGGGAGCATCCGTTTCAGCATCAGACTCATCATTCCCATGTGGAATAAGTTGATGTCCCTCAACACGGTACCCCTTCTCCCGTATCAGTTGGTACCACTGGCGCTGATACCCAATCCTAGTCGAATCATCAAATAGTCCTAATGCCTCTGCTGAATCAGTCAGGTCAGAGTACTCCTGACGCCTAGGGTGGTCTGCAGTAAGCAATAACTCCTTTCTGTGCAGAATTGGAGGGTTAAATGAACTCTCATAGGTTCTATAACCTATCTCACCAACTTCAAGATCAACCCTCCAGGACTCTTTAAGAACTGGAAATGGCTCATCCTCTATATGTGGATAATTTAGCAATGAAAGACATGTAGTGCCGGTCTCAAGGCGGATAATGGTGTACTCAGGAAGCCTCTCTTGAAGCATGGACTCGGCCATAGCTACTTGCTTGGTGTAAACCCCATCAAGAAGTTCGACGTTATCCTTATGGATATAAATTCTTCCGGCAATTGTCTTTATAGGTAATTTTTTCATAAAAACAGACAAACCATTAAGGTGAGAAACGCACCATTGTTGGTGTCTTGCGGCAAAATCAATACCTTATCATCTACTTAAATTAAATAACTTATTGAGAAGGAGGACTCAAAATAAGAAACTTTAACAGAAGAGTATATGAACAAAAGGAGTATTCGACACAAAGCCACCAGTGAATAGAAATAATTTATCGTGAACTTAATAATTTAAAGGACACTGTTACAACTGGCGAAACAACACCACCATTATGGGATTTAAATTCATAATGGTTTTCGAAAAGAAAGAAAAAAATTGTCAATGAAATAAATTACATATTTCTGCGTTGAACTTATATTAAAGTCTTAATTTACAAAAACAAGATTATATTTGAAAAATCAAAAAATAATTGTATCTAGGTCTGGACTTGAATTTTCAGAATCAGTTAAATCAGCAGATACTTTTTTCATTTCATTTAAAATAGTATTTACACCATCAATATCACCAGGTGTATCTAACAACCAATTATTTATAATCTCAAGGCCTGAATTCGCATATGATTCAAAAATCCTCCAACATTCAGTTTCATTTTTTTCTCTGAATATTTCGCCACTTTTTTGATCCTGCAAAGAACAAAGATAAACATAAACATCTGAGTCCGACGTTTCAAAAACACGTTGTGGAACTTCAAAAGCTTTATCTTTGACAATGCTTTTTTTCCCATAATGAAAACCAACCATTGCTGAAAATACCAGCAACTCCCTAAAACTAGGAAAAATATGATGCCCACAATACCCTGTCTCTTTACTTACCAAACGATCCGCAAGAGCTGAATATTTTTTATCTCTCCAAATTTGAGCCATTACAATACCTTCTTAATAAATGTTGCATCTTTTTCTTGATTATATAAAGACTGAATATATTCAACATTACCGATAATTAATTTGTCATCAGGTTTATCATTTTGAATGCTTGTTTTAGATGAAACAAGAACATATTCAGAGCCAATTTTATTTTTAATTGTATCGTCAACAGTACCAATCCAATGAGAAGACGATAAAAGGAAAATTAACTGCCTGCTTCTTTTAGGTAAAAATTCAGCAGTTGCTCGTTTATATGTATTGTCTAGCTCTCCAAAAGGCGCATCAATGACGAAAGGAGCTGTAGTACCAGACACAAGAAAATCACCGCTTGCACCACTTCTCATTTGAGCAAATTCAATTAAAGCCGAAACAAAAGATAAGTTAAGAAGTAAATTTTCACCCTTGCTTTTAGCTACCCGATGCCCATCTTCTCTAACAAGATAAAAACTAAAGTCATCTCCGACCTTTACTTTAAAATCTTTTCTTGAAAATTCTTGAAGAGTTTTATTAACCTTGCTTGCAATGGTAAATTTAGAATCATTTTCATATTGATCTAATTTCAGAACACAAAGCTTAATTAGTTCTTGAGCATAAGTTTGGTGTTCGGTTAGCCGAGTAATTCGTATGTCCTCAGCTCCATATGCTTTTAGTTTAGTATCAGTATCATTCAAGTCACTCCCAAGAAGCCTGAGATTATTCTTACATGAGCCAATTTTCTCATTGAGAACTGATAGTTCAGACAAACAACTCCGTTCCATATTTTTAAGCTTTTTTACTTCCTCAACATCAATTTTGGCTAGTAAGTTTTCTTTTTCTGCTAAGTCATGGCCAATATCTCTTTTATCAATGTCCAGTTTTGACAGGTTTTTTTCTATTCTATCCAAATCTGATAAAAATTCTGAAAAACGACCTTTAATATTTGTTCCAGCAGAACGGGATTTTAATAATTTATTTCTGATAACTGCATTATCAGCTGTTTCAATCAAACTAGTTACTTTTAGATATTCTTGAGTTCCCAATTTCAAATCTCGCCCGCAGATACACAATTCACGTTCAACAAGATCCTTTACAAGCGTTTCATCATAAGGTGCGGGAAGTTTAGCTTTTAAGCTTTGTTCATCAATAAAATCCAAACCCTCATGCGCAAGTTTTTGTCCAAAAATAATCCAACCAAACCTTTTGATTAAACTCTGTTTTTCAACTTTTGACTGATTTATGTTGCCATCAACTCTATAATTACGACTTTTCAGATTATCAATTTCTCTCTGCATAGTATTTGCATCAAGATTTGAGCAATTGCGTAATCTATCAAGAACTTTATTTAAATAATCCTCATTTATTTCCTTGTCAGCCAACAAATTGGCTAATTTTTCTTTTATCTCAGAAATCTTATCCTCAGTATATTTCTTTTTCGTAATGAGTTGACTTTGTTCCTTACTTAGATTTTTAAGGCCGGCTAGTTCTTTTGTCCATTTTTTATTAATTTCCTTTAAATCAACAACAGCATTCTCCGCCAAATGAAAACCCAAAATGTTCCTGATGGCTCGCTTAAATTTTTCACCAGATTTTTTTGCATTGATGTTTGAAATACCCTCTCCATGGAAGAAAAAATATTCAGCCATATCATTTGGTAGAATGCTGTTTATAAATGCCTTAGGATTTGGGACTTCAGAATAATTATCATCAGTTATTTCAAATAACTTAAAATTGAACTGTTGAGGATTTTGAAGAGAACGTTGCGCTAAATAATGCTTATTTTCATATTCAAAATTTAATTCAACACGACAGTTTTTTACACCTTCTTTCAATGATTGTAGGCATATTAATTCTTCTGGATGTTCAAAATCATGTGTCAACTTCTCATAAAGACACCATAATATAGCATTCAAGATTGTCGTCTTGCCGACCCCATTCTCTCCATGAATTAAGGTGATATTTTTATCAACATCTGTAGAGAATTCAATAACAGCTTTATCTGAATAAAACTGTCTAAAATTAACTAGTTTTAATTTTTCTAAAAGCATATTAACCTTTTTTATTTTTAAGCTTTTCAATCAACAATTCTTGAATAACGTTACGTCTTTTTGACACCGAAGTACTTTCTAATCCATATAAATGTTGTCTTTCAATCTTAATAATTTCTTTTAAAAGAATTTCCATTTCTGATTCAACGTCCAACATTGATTCAGTTTGATCTCGAATATCTTTTAACTCATTTAGAACTTCTTCAATGCTCACTTAAGACTCCTTTATCATCTTTACAGACTTTCTCTAACCAATTTAAATCAAAATCATTTGCTATATCAGAGGCATGTTCATAAAGAACTTTTTTATTAATGGCCACATGTGAAAACTCATAAATTCTGTCTAATTCACTATTAACAAGGTTTTGTAGTGAATCGTCCAAAGGAATTCCCTCACATGGTAATACTATAAAGTCATGAATAACCGAGAATTCTTTACCAATTGATTTCCTAAGAATCCGCCCTCTGCGTTGAATGAACTGCCTTTCATTACGAGAACTTGCTAATAAAAATGCCTGTTTACATACGGGGATATCAATCCCTTCATCTAAAACACGTATTGATACCATGGCATCAATGCAACCAATTTTAAAATTATCAATAATATTACGCCTTTCTTTTAATGATTCGTCTGCTGTGAATTTTGAAGATTTCCAGTTATTGCTATGTAGAATTGAAGCCACCCGTTTTATATCTCTTACAGCTAACTCACCTAACATATCACCTGTACTTTCTTCAACAACAGAACCATCACCACAATAAAATAAGGTATGTTTTTCTACTTTTGCTTTTTTTAGAATTTCATTTAAACTTTCAAACTTATTATTAGCAGAACCTATCAACCGAGCACGTTTCATAAAGAGAGCTGTTAATACCTTATCATTTATACTTCCACCTTGTTCACGGATAGCAATCATCTTTCCGATTTCACTTGATAACTTCTGATATTCTTCTGTTTCATCAATTGTAAGATGAAATTTATGAATATAATATTTATAGGGCGTTAAAACATTATCTTCAAGTGCATTTGCTATTGAATATTCTGCTATAATGCCGCCATAAAATTTAGTTAATACAGCTGCTCGCTCAACTTCTTTATTTGACCAAGGTGTTGCAGACAAGCCTATTCTGAATCGAGCTTTGGGTAATTTATTATAAATATTTTTTCCTGAATGGTGATGACATTCATCCCCAATAAAAAGTAAATTATTAGGTTCAATACTCTTAATTTCTTGCTGGAAGGTTTCACCAGATAGCGTTTTGTTGACAACAACTATCGCTATAAATGGTTTTGTTTGATTTAAATTAAAGTCTGCAATTGCCGTAGCCAACTCAAGCTGCCAATCAGCTCGTGACATATAGCATCGTATAGCTGTCATAGAAAACAACTCCATTACCTCACACCATTGATCAGCTAAATTCTGATAAGGAACAGCAACAACTATGGCCAAATGTCCTTGATGGTTTGCCAGCTGAGTTGCGGCATGCAAAGCAGTAATTGTTTTCCCTGCTCCTGTCGCAAGAGCTAAAATTCCATTAAAATCATTTGCCTTCCAGTTTGCTAAAGCAGTTTTCTGGTGTGGTTTTAATTGATAATCTATTGATCCTAATATTTTAGGTAATTGTGGTAATAAAGAGCCTTTCAGACCATCGCCTGACAATTCATCAAAAATTTCTACTTCATTTGATACTGAAGGAGGTGTTACAGAGTCATATACACGGGCAAGTTTTGTATAAATACTAGACGGAACATCAACAACTACTGTTTTTTTGGTTTTATTATTCCATAAACGTTCAAATCGTGCTTCATAATTCAAGCCATAATCTTGGTACACTTCTTCTTTCCAGCTTGGATAAACAGAAATTGACTCAAAATTAAAGTCAGGTAACAATGCCATTTTGCTCTCATTTGCTGACCCTTGAAAAACAATTTTATTTCCTACTTCATCCTTGAAAATTCCAATTTTTTCGTGATACATTCCCTTGCGTCGAATAGCAAACTTAATCTTTAGACGATTAGTTGCCACTAACCAGCTTAATAATTCCAAACGACAAGTAAAAATATTACTTGAAACTTCTTTAATTACTTTTTCATACTCAATGCCTAGCCTTTCATAAGTTTCTTTAAGGTTCTCACCCTTTTTAATCGCTTCAAATTCATCATCTTCTACTTGATGACCAATAATTAAACGCATATTTCCATTATTGGAAGCAAACTTAGAAAGACCTTGAGCGGCATAAGTGAGCATTGATGCCGAAAAAAAACCAACAGCCCTATCATAGCTAACGGCTTCTTTTAAACATGGAATATAAAAATCATTCAGTAGTGAATCATCTTCAGAGTTATATGTTGATTTTAAGTTTATATTTTTAAAAGACATACAATAAAAATACACTCAGCCGGAAGTTACTTTTGACTTCCATTTTGCGCAATGCTAGCATATTTAACTTCCTGGTGATTTTGATAGATTTTATGCATGTTCCTGATTTTTGTCATTCCTTTCCTGCAATCAGAGGTGTTCAAGCAAGTAAACCTTGCTATATCGCTCTGTGTCCAATGCGCATAATTCCTACCTTATTTAAATTTGACGAAGAGGAAATTCCCGCTGAATTGAGAGCACAACGTGCTCTAAACAAAAGTAGAATACCAGAAATATCTGCCTATCTTTTGAACAACCCTAATGACTACACTCTATCTTCATTAACTGCATCGGTCAATGCACTGGTAAGCTTTCAGCCTATAAGTGATACTGGTCCAGGCCAAAATATGGGATCCCTTCATATACCGATGGGTGCCCAAATTTTAATTAATGATGGTCAGCACCGACGTGCCGCTATTGAACAAGCTCTAAAAGAAAATCCAGACCTTGGTTATGACAATATTTCTGTTTTATTTTTTATTGATGAAGGTCTAAAACGAAGTCAGCAGATGTTTTCAGATCTTAATAAGCATGCTGTTAGACCAAGCAACTCAATTAGTACGCTTTATGATTTAAGGGATGCACTATCTGATTTAGCTCGATACCTTTCTAAAGAAGTCGATGTTTTTTTAAGAATGACTGAAATGGAAAAATCAAGCATTTCTAATAGAAGTTCTAAACTGTTCACCTTAAGCAGCATAAAAAATGCCAGCAAATCCTTATTACGTAAAAGCAATAAAGATACAATTTCTGATCAAGACAAAGTGGTAGCTGCAGAATATTGGAATCATGTTACTCAAAACATGCCCGATTGGGTGAAAGCCAAAAATAGAGAAGTCCTTACTTACGAGCTAAGAGAGCAATCTATTCATGCTCATGGCGTTGTACTTCAAGCAATGGGTAATATTGGTGCAGATTTATTAAGTAATTATTCAACTTCGTGGAAAGAAAAACTATCTATGCTTTCAACTATTGATTGGTCCCGTCAAAACCAAGCCTGGGAGGGCCGAGCACTTGTACATGGACGGTTAAGTAAGGCCAGAACCAATGTGTTACTAACAGGCAATTACATTAAACAACATCTAGATGTGGACCTAAATGACATCGAAGAACAAATTGAAAATGATTTCAAGTCATGACTGAAGAAAATTTTATTTACCCCGATCATAAATCTATGATTAATGATCTTAGTATTGCTAATACTAAACTTTCCGATCTAGTCATCGAGATTCAATCACTATATTTATCTGACCAACGCCCATGGATAATCGGCTTTAGTGGAGGTAAGGATTCTACCACTATCCTGTCTCTCATTTACCACGCCTTGCTGCTACTACCAAAAGATAAGTTAAATAAACATATTTACGTAGTTTCTTCAGATACCCTAGTTGAAACACCTGTTGTTGTAGATATGATCATATCAGTACTTGATATGATCAATATGCAAGCGAAATCTAATAACTTACCTATCACAGGGCACCCTGTACGCCCTAAACCAGACCAAACATTTTGGGTTAATCTTTTAGGCCGAGGCTACCCTGCTCCAACCCAAACTTTTCGGTGGTGTACCGAAAGAATGAAAATTAACCCTGTGAGTGACTTCATCTTAGATAAGGTTGCTGCCTATGGTGAAGTCATTGTGATTTTAGGTTCTCGATCTCAGGA
>Ga0164313_10005493_pt1 | contig 11210 bp, 26 predicted proteins | sample GuaBasSedimGuay4_FD_113735 | JGI IMG/M metagenome (GOLD analysis project Ga0164313, IMG submission 113735) | Subseafloor sediment microbial communities from Guaymas Basin, Gulf of California, Mexico - Guay4, Core 4569-4, 0-3 cm | ecosystem: Environmental > Aquatic > Marine > Hydrothermal vents...
AATCAAACAGTAAATCCACTTTTATTAGGATTATGTAATGCAACATTAACTCAACCTTATATTAATTTCACATTTGTAGATGAAGAATTGTTAACAAATATTAATGCAACAATAGATGCTTCAACTTGGTCTTATTATTTAGGGGATGGAACAATTACAAAATCACTTTTGTTTTCAAATACTACTGAAAATGATTATTATGCTTTTTGTATAAATGCAGACAACAGAACAATCCATAATACTCGTTCAATTCAATATGCTTCACCTGATTATCCTCAAAGAAAGTATGATGCTTCAGATGATTTAACAAACACAACAACAAATCAAGTTTTATATTTACTTTCAAGTTCTGATGGAATTTATACATTAATTCAAGTTGTTGATGAAGAAGGGGACAAGGTATCTAATGTTGAAGTAACAGTAGAAAGGCAATTCGCTGGGGTGTGGACTGTTGTTGGGCAGGAAACAACAGATGCAGCAGGAACAGTTACTTTTTGGGTTAATCCAGATTATGATCATAAATTAACTTTTGTTTCAGATGATTGTACAGGAACAACAGTAACAATTAGACCAACACAAACACAATATACTCAACAACTACAATGTGGGTCAAGTACTTCTATTTATGTTTCACAAATAGATGGTCTTAAATATACTCGTGGTCCAAGAGGAGGAATAATTCAAGAAGGAATTCATAATTTTTCATTTTATCTTTATTCTGAAAAAGATAATATTATTAATGCTTCTTTTAGATTGATTAATGCTTCTAATAATGCTATTTTAAATTCAACAGATTCTGCTTGTACAGCAAGTGGATGTATTCTATACTTTTTATATGCTGTTCCAAATGGAGCAGATCTTAAAGGGAATTATTATGTTGATGTTGGAAATGGTTCTATACTTTTAGAAGCAGATGCTCATTGGATGGAAATTTATGTTCCTACTGAAAGAAAGGCAGGTTTTAAAACTTTTGTTAGTGATTTGATGTACTTATTTGATGAATGGGGATCAACAGAAGATGGAGCAGAACCTAATGCATCAGATTTTAATAGGATAGTAGTTGTATTCTTTTTTATGTGTTTATTTATTTCTTTTTTAAATAAAAACTTTGATATTGATACAAATCGGCCTGGTGCAGCATTGCTTTTTGTTGTAGTGGCTATTTGGATGGGAAGTCTTGCTGGTGGAGCTTCTGGGCATGGACTTTTCTACTTTAATAATTTAGTCACAAATCCAAGTTTAGGAGATAATATAAAGAATGTTATTAATAATTATCTTCTTGCTTTTTTATGTACTTTTAATGCTATTGGATATTATATTACTATAAATAGGAGGGCTCAACAATGAAATTAGCAAATGCTATTATGATGATGATAGTTATACAGGCAACTACTTTTTTGTATGATCAAGTTTTTTCAAATGATTATACACTTTCTTCTTATGGTTCAAATGAAACAACAATTTGGAATTTTGTATCAAATCCAACTAGTTGGAGTGCTACTGGTTTTTTAGTGGTCCTTGCAGGGTTAGTAGCTGTAGGGGGATTGATTGGTGTAGGGGTTTATCTTGTTACAAAAAGTGATACAGCCTTGTTTTATCCAGTTTTTACACTTCTTATAGGAGTTGGAACAATTCCAATGAAATCTTTATATGATGTTTTTACAAGAGACCCAGCTTTATTTGGATGTGAAGTGTGGGAGATATGTCCTCTTGGACTTTTCACATGGATATTTATAGGAGGTCTTTTTGGATTGTATTATGTTTTGGCATGTTTAGAATGGTGGAGTGGACGTAGTACAGGTTAAAAATAAAATGATAAAGAAAATGATAAAGAAAATGATAAATAAAACAAATAAAAAAAGAGAAGGAGGTTACAAAGGAAAATGATAGACCTTTGGACTTTATTAGTAGTTGATCTGTTTCAAAGTTTTTGGATTGCTGTATTTGCAATTGCAGGATTAATGTTTGGAATTTTTGCAGTATGTAGTGTTTCAGAAGCAACATATCTTAATTTTCTTTTTTATTTTCTTTTGGCTATGACAATTGGGTATACTGGAGGAGTAATATCAATTCTTATAACCATTCTTTATTTAATACTTACTTTAAGGCCTTTTATTAGTCTTTTTAATAGTTAAGATGAATACAAAACAATATATTAAACAAGAGAGGATAGCAACATTTAAATAACCTTGTATATTTGTAAAACTAATTAAATGATAAAAACATCAAATAAATAAAATGAATGAAGAAAGAGAAGTTGAATTTCCAGGAGAAGAAAAAAGTACAACAGTAAGAGGTGAAACTTATATTCCGACGAGAATAAGAATGAGACGAGCAACACAAGAACAATCTGAAAAATTTGGTAAGGCTGTCCAAAAGTTTAAAGGTGCAATATCAAAAGCATATTATCAAAAGGCTTCACCAAAAGTAAGAAAAAGAGACGCTTCTATTTCTAGAACAGTAAGGAAAGCAGTGAACATCGTAGCACCAAAAGGTTCTTTTGCTAAAAGATTTACAACTCAAAAACAAGAAGGAAAAAAAGGAAGAGGAAGGCCCCATGGAACTTATAAAACGAGAGTATTACCTATTTCTGGTCGACCTGTAAAAGTACCTACAGCAGTGTACAAACGTATGGCTTCAATTGAAAAGAAAACTTATCGATTACAACAAGCACAACGTCAAGCTCAAATGAGAATACAAGCTGAACAAACAGCAATGCAACAAGATGGAAGATATCAATTAGATATGGCTCAAGAACAATTTTTAGCAGAACCAGACCCTGAACATGAAATGCAAGTTGCTGTAGCACAACAACGATCTCAAATGGCTCAGTATCAACAACCACAAGTTCAACAACAAAGTATTGGACAAAGAGTAATCTCAGGCGTTAGTTCATTTGGAAGAGGAGTTGCCAGATTAGGATCTCCTAGACAGCAACAACCACAAATAAGATATGATGAATATGGAAGACCTATTCAAGTTCAACAACCACAAATTCAAGGAGGGTTAATGAGATCTCCAACTCAAGGAGGAATTGTAAGAGAACCAAGGGTTACTGCAATAAGTAATAAGACAACTCTTTTGAATACTCCAAACATATTTAATCGTCCAACGAATCCAAATTTAATGAGAAGAAGGGTTCTATAATATTCATAAAATGAAACCACAAAAACATAAACCGAAAAACAGAATGGCTTTCTTTAAACAGCATGTGCCTAAGAGTATGGCTAATCTATCTTGGCCACAAGCTAAGAAAAGATTTCCATTAATGAATCCTTATGGAGATGTTGATATGGATGGGTTAAAAAACTTTCGAGATTGTAAACCTTTTGATAGAACAAGAAAAGGTCCAGACCATAATGAAGAAGAAATAGCAGTTGGTTTTGGACAAATTGAAAAGATGAAAACAATTGGGGATGTTAAAGCATTAGAAGAAAGTATTTTAAGGAAAAGAAAAGACAAGTAAACATAAATAAAAAGAGGTATAAACTATGAGTACAGCAAAAGTAATTGCAGGAGTAATTCCAGGAGTAATGAGTTTAGGATTAGTTGGAGAAGCAATGAAGAATGTTCCTAGCTTAGATGACATGGGTAAACCAAAGAAAGGTAAATCTAAAAAACAAAGCGCCCAATTTTTAAAGTCATCAGTAAAGCTTCTTGTTGGTGTTCCTTTAGTTGGAGCAGTAGCAGGACAAGTTAATACACTTCCGTAAGTAAATTATTACTTTAAAAGTTTATACAAGATTTAAAGAATGTTTAAAATTAGTTCTTATAATATTTTTTAATGTTAATTCTTTTTTACTACTAATAAGTTAATAGAAAGATTTATAAAGGTAAAATTATTTATATTAATGAGTTTTTTATAAAAAATGATAGACAAAAATGATAGGGAAAAAACAAAGAATAACAAAAATATAACCTCTAACTCTTTTTTTTCAGAAGAAGATATATCTTATATATCTAAAAGTAAAAAAAAGAAGTATTCTGTAGAAGAAAAGAGATGGCAAATTTTGAATTATATACAAAAGAATCCTTATTCTAATATTTATGAAATTGCAAAGGGAATGAAAATAGCTTATTCTCAAATGTATCAAATAATTAGAGAACTAATTTTTTGTAGATTAATATTAATAAAACAAAAACAAAATAAGATTAAAACAGAAATGTTGGAATCATATTATATCCCTTTAAAATTAGAAATAAAAATAAAGGAGCTATAATTTAATCATGTGCTTTCAACTTTCTTAAATTAATCCCAAAAAGATCTATACCTTAAATTTTTTAGGATTTTCTCACAATCTGATTTTAATACTCTAAACTTTTGGTGGTTTATTCTTTTTATAAGTTTACATTCCTCCATTTGATATAAAATAGGATGATTAAGTATTTTTGGAATTCTACAGATCTTTTTTAATATAAGAAGAATATCTTTTACTTTTAATTGATTTCTATTAGGGTATCTTTCTTTTAACTTAGAATATATATGAATATAGATAAAAGGAATTTGTTTATTAAGATTCATTATGTTATATTATGTGTTTGAAAGTCATTAAAAATAGAATTAAGATCTTGGGATTTATTTATAAGCGAGTCTCCAAAGTTTCCATATAAAATACCACTATAATAAACTTGGCATAATTCTGCAGGGTTTTTAATAATTTCCTTATACTGTTCAACTTCAATACTATAAGCATACCCTCCGAGAATTACTAAGACAATAATAATAAAGAGTAACCAATCTTGAGAAGTAGGTTTTCTAAAGAATTTCATTAGGTTTTGTTTTGTTAAACCTTTTCTTTCTTTCATAACTTTTCCACAAGTAGGGCACACCTCATCTTTTTTATTCCAGTTTTCTTTTAACCTTTCTTTAATTGTTTTATTGTTTAGTTTCATTTTAATTACAACTTACTGTTAATCCTTCATTTTGATAAGCTTCCCAAGTTCCTTGTTCTTTAAAATAATCTATTTGTGCTTCACATGCAGAACAATGTGGGTTATATAAAAATTTAGTTCTTTCAGGAATTAAAAATTCATTAACAAAATCAATAGATTCATTTTTTGGGATTATAACACCATAACTAATAATTTTACCATTGCTTGCCCAAGCAGGGGTTGCAAAAATTACAGAACATAATATTTCGTTTTCAGTTTTATCAATGTTTTTAGATTCAATTACATTTCCAATAACTACAAAAATACAAAATATACACAATACAATTGTAGTAACTATAAAAGGGTTTTTCCTTATTTTGGATGTGATATTTCCTTCATCATCTTTTTTAGGAATTATTTTTTTAGTTTTATTTTCCTTCATTTAATAATCAGCCCCCCTATATTCGATTTGATATTCTTTACCATAGTTTTCTTCATCAACAAGATCTTCATCTTTTTTGATAAACCATCCTTTTACTTTTGCAAATAAGGGATCAAGATTTTCTTTTTCATGCTTATATATTTTTGCACCAAGCCATAAAAAAACTAAGGGAATAATAATCATTCCAATTATATTATCCAAACTCATTTTATTCTAATCTCTCCTGGAATACACATCCTTTTAATTTTGCATCTTTTATAATGATAGGTACTAATGCTTCATCATCTTTTGCCCCTTGGTACTCTAAAAGATTTTTTCCAGTATTTGCATCTTCAATTAAATCTATTACTTCTTTTGGAATTCTATTCCTAGAAAATAAAATTATCTTTTTAAAGTTAGGGTCTTTTGGGATAAACCTAAATCCTTTAGGATATTTTCTATCTTTATAAACAATTATTTTATTATCAATTTCAATTATAAAGGTTTCTCTTCCTGTTGTAAAAACTAATTTTATCATTTTTAATTATAACAATTTATTAGAAAGTAAATCTAAAGTGGTTCGTAATATTTTTCAACAAAGTTCTTTAAAAGAACTGCTTGATAGAAAAATAGGCTCAATCCAATTAGACTAAATTCTATTGACTTTGGGAATGTAACAATAATACATAACAAAAGTGAAGGAAACAATAAAGTAAAGAAAGTCCAAACACTTTTCTTTTCATTTTTAGTTAATTCTTTTTTAGGTGTTTTTTTTACCATTTTAATCTACACCAGTTACAAGACCAATTCGATCTAATTTGTTAAGTTTAAGAGCTTCTAATTTTGCAGTTGTTAAATCTTGTAAACCCTCTATTACAACTTCATCAGTAAGTGTATCTACAATACCTATTCTTTGTTGTTGATAGAATGCAACATATTTTTCAGTTGGAGTTTTAGTTTCAACATTGCTGCTTTTTTCTTTTTTTTGAATTGTTTTTGATTCTTCTTCTAACTTTTCAACTTCTTCATCAAATTCATCAATTTTTTCTTCCATTTTTAGTACCTCCTTTTAATTGTATATAAATATTTTGTTTAATTATTTTATAATGCCTCTTCAAATTTTAAATCAATTCCAAATTTATTTTTGTTTTCAAGAGCTTCTTTTGTTAATTGTGGAGCTAAGGGTTCATTCTTAGAACTCTCTTTTTTTCTTTCACGTTTTTTCTTTCTTCTTTTAAAAGCGTGGGAAATTCTTTTGAATATATTACCTCTTTTTTTTACCTTTGCTTTTTCAGCATCAGGGTCGTATCCAATGGCCCCTGCATAATTTGTATATTGTTGGTATGTAGTAATAAGATAACTACTAATTAAAACCCAACCACAAAGAAGATTAAAAATAATCATAAATTTTTGAAAACCTCCAACTTCTCCAGAGAAAATTGTAAAGAGAACCATTATGGTTAAACCTATAAGTAATAAAAACTGGGAAAGCATACTTGATTCCATTTGAGTTCGCATAGAAACTTTAGACATTGCTTTTGCGAGAAAATTAGGTAAGCAATATCTATATTTTTCTTTAGGTTTTTTGATCTTTTCCATTTCAATATTCTCCAATTCCTTTTATTCCAACTTCAAATAATCTTATGCGTTTTGCTTTACCTTCACAGAATAAACATTTACTTTCTTCTTCTTGATAATCTTCTTTATTAATATAACTTTTCTTTTTGCATGTTGAACATTCATATTGAATTAAATTAATTTCAATAGGTTTTTTTAAGGGATTAATCAAAACCATCGTTTCCTCCACCTTCACCAAATATTTTTCCAATGCCATATCCACCAATAAGCATAGCAACTATCCCAATAACAAAAGAGATTTTTATATTTCCTAGAATAGTTAAGGGGATTAAATATCCAAAGACCCCTCCAATAAGACCAGAAAAAAAGTTATAGTCCATTCCAATTTCTTCTCCTCCCCATTTTCTTATTAAAGCATTCAGAAAGAAGATTGCTACCAAAACTAGTCTTGCTCCAGCACAAGCACTAAAATTTATTGTAAGCTTTTCATTAGCTTCAATAAACCCCCTACAACTTATTATATTATATAACTCCATTTAAATAACCTTTGTTGTTATTTTTTAGTAGTCTCTTTTAAGAAACCACCCTTTATAAACTTTTCTATTAACTTATTAGTAGTAACAAAATTACAAAAAGAAATAATTATTTTATTTTTGCTTCACAATTTGGGCAAAGATGTATGTTCTTTTCTTCTTTATCAGAACCATATTTTGTTTTACATCTAGAACAAACATAAACAAACTTATATGCTTCTTCTAAGTTTTCTGTAGCTTCTTTGTTCATTTTTAAAAGAATTTCTTTTAATTTTTTATTTAGTTTTTTCATGGAATTAATTTTGAAAATTTAAGTAACATAAAAAGGTTATTCCCAATAACAAGACAATACCAAAGAACTAATATCCAAAGTGAGATGGATAAGGTATTTGGGATATTAAATAATGTTAAGCACCATTTAAGTAAAAGCATAGCCACTAAAAAAGTAAGAATAGAAAATAACCAATACAATGCTGTACCCCAACCTAACCCAAATTTTATGAAAAAGTTTTTTGCAAGAGGATTCTTTTCAATATCATATCTATCTCTTCCTAATTCAGAGAAGTTTTTTTCAAAAGCTTTAATATTTAGGACAGTTAAACCTTTATCAACTGATACTAAAAACACAATTAAAATAAGCACATATGTCCAATTAAACTCTATCATCTTATTTAACTAAGATTTTACCCTTTATAAACTTTTCTTAAAACTATATAGTGGTAACAAAACAAGGAATTTCTTAAAAAAGTATTTTATGATCAATTAAATATAACATCTAAACTTCCTGTTTTAGGAACTTTGTTAAAATAAAATTTAGCATACCAAAACCATTCATTTCTTTTTTTGATCTTTTGTATCCGCGATTTCTTGCCTTTCCTTTTCTTAGCCTTTTTTTTATCTTTCTTTCCTGGTTTTTCTTCTGTTTGAAAGTTCTGTTCTTCAATTTCCATAATATCTAAATACTTTGAAAAATCTTTTGTAGCTTCATACTTTAAAACAACATTCTTAAAATAAGGAATTTCAACATAGATTTCCTTTTTCCCATTTATGGTGGTTGTTTTTACATCCTTTGATTTAAATTTAACATATTTTTTTTTTGCTTTATATGCTTGCCATATTGGAAACAAAGCATTTAATTGTTTTTTAAATATTTTGTTTATTAAGAAGGGGGGGAAGAATACAATTAAGGTGAATAAGAGGGGATCTTTTATTCCCTGAAACCAAACAATTAATTTTTCTTTCCATGTTTTTTGGTATATGACAAAGTCAAAGTAATAAACTGATTTACAACTATAATTTTCAAGTTGCGTTTGATTAGTTATACTTTCATTTGAATCATTTTGGGTGTATTTAATTTCTGTCATTCCAACACCAATACAAAAAGCAGAATAGACCAAAGCAAGAATTATAATCCAAATCATAAACACCTCAGGAAACATGGATCCAACAAACCCATCTTTTCTAGGGTATTTAAATTTTACAGTTGGGCACTCCCCAGTATAATCTATTTTTATTCTTGCATTTCGTGGGGACTTTCCAGTATAAGTATTTACCATTTTAAATTATGTTAAAGATATTTAATAAAATATTTTATTAAACTTAGTATAACTGAACTATTGGATCGCCATAAGTCTTTCCCTTCTTTGGTGCAACTTCTTCTTCTATTTTTTCAGCTTCTTTATGGATTTTCCGAATGCTTTTCTTTATTTTATCTTCTTTTGTCATTTAATACCTCCTTTTTTTGATTTAATTTTAAAAAAATGAATTCAATTACAAATAAAATAACTATAGATATTATTCCATAAAAAAGCCCAATAGAAAAATAAATATAATCTTCTTTAATTCCAAAAAGAGAATTTAATATTAATAAAGAAAAACATATTGAAATCCATAGAAAAGAAATATTTAAATAAATATTTATTGTTTCCTTAAACTTTTTTATTTTATTATGCTCCTCCATTTTCACTCCTACCAATAATTATTATAATACAACAAACTATGAAACACCCAAAGATTTGAAAAACTAATAAACCTTGTTCAGAAAAAACAAATTCTGTTATCTTTTTAAATATCATTTTCTTTTGTTATTTTTATATCCTTTTTAATTTTATTAAAACAAAGTTTTAAGATTTTCTATTGTAAAAAAACCATTAAGATTGTTAATGAAAAGATTAGTTTTATCTAAATAAAATATAAAAGGATTTTGAGAGTATAAGACCAAAGGATAAAATATTAGGAATAAAATTATTCCAATATTTACAAGCCACATAATTGTTTTAAGTATTATTTTTATCATTTCTCTCCTCCAAAAATAATATTGAAATTCATTCCCCAACCTCTTCTTTTTTCCAAAATATTAGTTTCTTAAAAAACTGTATAAACTTTTCTTTGTTTTTATTAGATTCTTTCATACCTTTATTTCCTCCAAATACTGCTGGAATGTGAATTTTTATCATACCCCAAAATAAAATTATTGCAAATATTAAAAAGAAACCCATCCATATAAAAATAATTGGTGGTTTAAATGATAAATTTATTGCTTCTTCTTTTATTCCAGAAGGAATAAGTTTGTTTAAACTAAATCCTACAATTACTATTACAATAAATTCCATTATTATTTTTATTTTCATTCTCCAACCTCCTTAGGAAACTTAGGAATAACTCCCCCTGCTATACAAACTTGACTTTTTGTATAAATATTATCTATTATTTTTATTTCTTCTTTACAACAATTAAAATAATTATCAACTTGTTTATAATAATCATATCCTTTTTCTTCACAATAACTTTTTATTTTAGGATAACTAGAATGTGAATATCTCAAAAAACAAACTATTGTAAAAAGTAAAACCATCAGCATAACAATTAAAAAAGCAATAAACCAAATCTTAGTTTTTTCTTTCATTCTCCAACTTCCTTTTTAACAGCTTCCAAATAAATCTTATATAATACAGCACCAACTATACAACCATACATTATACTGAAAAAGTAAATTGTTTCAATTATCATTTTTTTAGTTACATAGCATAAAATAAAAAAAGGGGCCGGAGCCCCTTTAAATTTATTCTTGATCTTTATCTACTTCAACTTTGAAAATCTTTGCTGGATTTTTTCCAGGTTTTGCTTCAGCAAGACCTTTGAAAGTTATTTTAACTTTCTCACCTTCTTTAACCAAAGACATTCTTGAATCAAGGATAGCAGCACCCCAGACACTTTTCACACCTTCTGGTGTTTCGATGCTATATAGATTAGATTTGTTAAGTCCAACATCATGTTGAACAGTAACAAAAATACCTTCTATGAAATCTCCCTCATTTTCATATTCCCATGTTTGAGGGTTTATTTCTTTATATGTCATGTTTTTTGTACCTCCGTTTTTATTTAATTGAGGATAAAATTTGTATCTTAATCACTTCTGATTTATACTATATATTTTAAGAAACTACCCTTTATAAATCTTTCTATTAACTTAAAAGTAGTTACAAAAGAATGATTTATATTAAGAATTACCAAATAAGAACTTCTACTTTTTTATTAAATAATTTATTAACTAGAAATAATATTTTCATAAAAAAGATTAGAAAAATAAGTAAGAGCTTATTTTTCTATTTCAATTTTTTTATGTTTTAAAATTATTTGTTTATGATTCCAACTTCTTTGAATACAAAGTAAAATAACCATAGTCCAATACCTAATAACGCTAAAGCAAATAAACCAGGTACAGTTTTTAGTATACTTCTTCCCCAAGTCGAATTAAGGTAACCGTCTGCACAATAGTTATAATTTACATATGTTGTATTAAATGT
>Ga0164313_10005494_pt1 | contig 11209 bp, 8 predicted proteins | sample GuaBasSedimGuay4_FD_113735 | JGI IMG/M metagenome (GOLD analysis project Ga0164313, IMG submission 113735) | Subseafloor sediment microbial communities from Guaymas Basin, Gulf of California, Mexico - Guay4, Core 4569-4, 0-3 cm | ecosystem: Environmental > Aquatic > Marine > Hydrothermal vents >...
CGGAACCTGTTAATGATATTCTATCTAGGTCTTTGAAAGGAACTGTAATATGTACTCCATTTTTTGTTTGAATATTCACTTTGTTCTTCACTTTAATTGTAAGAGTTCCGTTTTTAGCTTCTACAATAATGTATTCCTGAATGTTTTGGTCAGTTGTTACAGTTATTGTTCCTTCGGCTCCACTTTCTAATTTTACATCCATAAATCCCTGTACATCAATTTCATAGTAATCTGAAGTATTGTGAGTTTTAGTAGTTACGTTTCCGTTTCCTTTTACCTTTTTAAGCTGTGCGTAACCAGTGTTAAAACATATTAGAGTTATTGCAATGGTTAATGTGTAATTAATAATCGATTTCATTTTAAATGGTTTTTAGTGTTTAGTTAATGTTACTCCTCCATAATCGGAGTTTATGTTTATAGTATTTCCTGAATTTTGACTTCCGTGGTATCCAGAATATTTTTTACTGGTATTGTGTTTTTCACTATGTTGAATTGATAAATCGCTTTCTCCACTAAAACTTGCATAGCGTAAGTCTAATATAAAATCAAAATTTAACCCACTATCATAGCCCATTTTAATACTCGTATAATCTGCACTAATGATAGCACTTTTTACAGAAGCTTCTAATTTGTCAATCTTTATAGAACCATAATCTGCATTGATGTTTAAAGAACTATAAACATTACCAATTCGATGACTTATATAATCTCCCATTCCTTCTAATTTTCTTACTTCATCGATAGTTATTTTTCCGTAATCACAATTGTAATTAATTTCTGAAACTTCTCCTATTTTAGAATTTGTATAATCTGCGTTTAGATCTAATTTTCCAACTTTATCAAGTGTAAAGCCTGAGTAATCCGCATTTATCTTTCCGCTTTTCATATATGCAATAGTAGATTTAGAGGTGTAATCAAAGTTAAGGTAATTATCTTCTGCCATTAGTTCTCCAATAATAAGTTGCCCATAGTCACAATTAATTTTTGCGTGCCCATTTAATTTATTAAGGTTAATTGATCCATAATCATTACTAAGATCTAGAGAGTTTGATATTGGCATTTTAATTGTATAATTAATTTCCATAGAAGAATTGTTGTTGTTTCCAAACCAATTCCAAGAGCTTTTGCTTTTATTAAAAGTTGTTTTTGCTGAAACTAAAGTACTACTTGCTGAAAATACAACATCGATTGCGTCTAATCTTTTTTGAACTTTATCCTCGCTGTTTCCATCTACTGTTATTACTACATCGATCACTATTCGATTTTCATTCCAAGTTACAATGTCTACATTTCCGAAGCTATTATCTACTTTTAATTTAGCATCTGAATTTACATTATATTCTTTGTGTATCGTTTTTTCTTTTGTGTGTTTATATTCAGGCTTATCATTGTTGGCGAATAATAAGGCAGGAAATAAAAATAGCAGTATTGCTGCTTTAAATTGTGTTTTCATTTTTTTGAGTGTTTAGATTTTTAACTTCTTCTATTTTGTTAATGACTTGTTCTAGCAATTCTATTCTATTTTGAAAATTGCTAATCATTGCATATATCACACGTTTATCGTTTCCGCTTTCCACTAAATCTTTTTTAAGTAATTCATACTTGCTTTCAAGAATTTCTAATTGGTTTAAAGCATCTTGAACCAAGACTTTAGTTTCTGGATCATTAAAACCTTTTAAGGTTTTTAGCTCCGTATTAATTGTAGAGGTGAAAAATGACTGAGTTTGTTCCATTTCTGGAGAAACACTTGCAAGATCTGCGGCTTTTGCGTCTGTATTAACAAACAACCCGCTAATGGTTACGATAATGGCAAGTACCGCTGCAATAGCAATCACTCTTCTTAAATAATGAGTGGGTTTGCTTTCTTCTGTTGGCTTATTGTTCAGCTTATCTAGAAAACGATGTTGGTGACCTTTTGGAGTGTCTTGCACATTAAAAGTACCTTCTAGGTTTTCAAATAATTGATCTATAGTATTTTTTTTCATGTCGCTACAATTAACTTTTTACGTAAACTTTCTTTTGCTCTGGAAATTAGCGTTCTGCAATTGGCATAACTTATATTTAGAATTTCACAAATCTCTTCGTAATCAAACCCTTCAATAAAATGAAGCGTTAATATCTGATTGTAATTTGTGTTTAATCCCTCCATACAATGCATTACCTCTGCTACTTTTGTGTTTGAATAATCTTCAGAAGAAATAGAAAAAGAATCTTCTTCATATTCCTCTTTAAATTGATCATCTTCAAAATGCACAAAACGCTTAGATTTATTAAACTGACTAATACTATTGTTAATCACAATTCGCTTTAACCAAGATCCAAATGTTGCTCCGTCTTTTAAGGTATCCAGCTTAGAAAAAGCGGTGATAAAAGACTCTTGCATTACATCTTCGGCTTCGGCGGTGTCTTTAACAATACGTATTGCCGTATTATACATAGCGTGATGATAGCGGTTATAAACCTCTAGCTGTGCAAGCTGATTTCCCTTATTGCAAAGAACGAGTAACGTGTTAATATTTTGTTTGGTCAGTGTCAATGTTTGGTCAGTGTCAATTAAATAACAATTGTTACCCTAAAGATAGTGTAAGATTGAGATTGTTACAGTTTAAATGAAAAAAGTTTATTTCGATAGAATTTATTAATTATATAGGTGGAAAATTATTAAAATTATTCAAGATACTTTTTTAATTATGAGTATAAATTTCAATTGTGCTACACTTGAAAAAGCGGCACAACAATTGTCATAATAGAATCGTTAAGTAGTATTGTTATTAGCGTAACAGCTGCTTTTCAGAAAGATAAAAAACAATACAATAAAAATAAAGCATAGGGATTACAATTACTGAAGTTTTGTAATGACATTATGTCCTAAACATATATATGGCTAAAGCAAAAGTAACATCTATCGACAGTTTGTCATTTCAGGAATTAAAAGAAGATGCAGATTTAATCCCATTAATGACTCCAGAAGATGAAGAGGCAATGAGCAAAGAGGAATTGCCAGAGATACTTCCTATTTTACCTTTACGGAATACTGTTTTATTTCCAGGAGTAGTAATTCCTATTACTGCAGGGCGTGATAAATCTATCAAGCTTATTAACGAAACCAATAAAGGAAATAAGGTAATTGGAGTTGTTTCTCAAAAAGACGAAGAAGTTGAGGATCCGGGATTAAACGATATTAATCCAGTTGGAACTGTAGCAACGATACTTCGAGTTTTAAAAATGCCTGACGGAAATATTACTGTAATCCTTCAAGGTAAAAAACGTTTTGAGGTTTCCGAACTTATTACAAGCACTCCTTATATAACGGCTACGATTAAAGAAGTGCCCGAAGCTAGACCTGCAAAGGAAAGCGATGAGTTTAAGGCATTAATAGATTCTATAAAAGAAAAGGCTTTGGAGATTATTAAACAATCTCCAAATATCCCTTCGGAAGCTGCTTTTGCTATCAAAAATATAAATAGCAGTTCTTTTCTTATCAATTTTGTTTCTTCAAATTTAAATGTTCCAGTAGAAGACAAACAAAAATTACTGGAGATCAACGACCTTCAAGAACGTGCTTTTGAAACACTTCGATATATGAATATCGAATTGCATAAGTTGTCGCTTCGTATGGACATTCAATCTAAAGTTGAAAGTGATATCAGTCAGCAGCAACGTGAATATTTTCTTCATCAGCAAATGAAAACCATTCAGGAAGAATTGGGAGGGAATACTTCTGAAGAAGAAATTGAAGAAATGCGAGAGCGTTCTAAAAAGAAAAAATGGAGTGAAGAAGTAGGGAAGCATTTTGAAAAAGAAGTAGCAAAATTACAACGTATGAATCCGCAAGTAGCGGAATACGGGATACAGCGTAATTATTTAGATTTATACTTAGACTTACCTTGGGATGAATTCAGTAAAGATAAATTCGATTTAAAACGTGCTAAAAGAATATTAGATCGCGATCATTTTGGTTTAGAAGATGTAAAAAAACGGATTATAGAACACTTGGCTGTTTTAAAACTTCGGAACGATATGAAATCTCCTATCTTATGTTTATACGGACCTCCGGGAGTAGGAAAAACGTCTTTGGGAAAATCTGTTGCAGAAGCCTTAGGGAGAAAATACGTAAGAATGTCTTTGGGGGGAATGCGAGATGAATCTGAAATTAGAGGACACCGTAAAACCTATATTGGTGCGATGCCAGGAAGAATTATTAAAAGTATTAAAAAAGCTGAAACAAGTAACCCGGTTTTTGTATTGGATGAAATAGATAAGCTTTCTGTAGGAAGCCAGGGGGATCCTTCTTCTGCTATGTTAGAAGTATTAGATCCTGAGCAAAATAATTCTTTTTACGATAACTTTTTAGAGGTAGGTTATGATCTTTCAAAAGTGATGTTTATTGCTACTGCAAATAGTTTAGGTACTATTCAGCCAGCGTTAAGAGACCGTATGGAAATCATAAATGTTTCAGGATATACTATTGAAGAAAAGGTAGAAATAGGAAAAAGACATTTGTTGCCAAGACAGTTAGAAGATCACGGACTTACTAAGAATGATTTAAAAATTGGCAAAGCACAATTGGAGAAAATAGTAGAAGGCTATACTCGAGAAAGTGGTGTTCGTGGGCTGGAGAAGCAATTAGCAAAAATGGTTCGTTATGCAGCTATGAAAATTGCGATGGAGGAGAAATACGAAATTAAAGTAACTAACGATATTATTGTTGAGGTGTTAGGAGCACCAAAATTAGAACGTGATAAATATGAAAACAATGATGTTGCTGGTGTTGTTACGGGCTTGGCTTGGACAAGAGTAGGAGGTGATATATTATTTATAGAATCTATCATTTCAAAAGGAAAAGGGTCACTTACCTTAACAGGGAATTTAGGTAAAGTAATGAAAGAATCTGCTACCATAGCAATGGAATATATTAAAGCAAATGCAAAGAAGTTAGGAATCTCTCCAGATATTTTTGCTAAGTATAATGTACATATTCACGTACCAGAAGGAGCTACTCCAAAAGATGGTCCAAGTGCAGGTATCACAATGTTAACATCCTTAGTTTCTTTATATACCCAACGAAAAGTAAAGAAAAGCCTTGCTATGACAGGTGAAATTACTTTACGTGGGAAAGTGCTGCCTGTTGGTGGAATTAAAGAAAAAATCCTTGCAGCAAAACGTGCGCATATTAAAGAAATTCTACTCTGTGAAGAGAATAGAAGAGACATAGAAGAAATAAAACCTGCCTACTTAAAAGGATTGAAATTTATTTACGTCAAAGAGATGAGTCAAGTATTAGATTTAGCATTGACCAAACAAAAAGTAAAAGATGCAAAGACTTTATAAATCTTATGTTATAAGGTTTTTTAATCTGTCAAAATAAATTATACTTGTAGTCGTTTAAACTTCAGGAAAAGGTATTTTGTGTTCATGAACCAAAGGGTAATCATTTTATTCATTTTATTTTCATCATTATTGGCGCAAGCTCAAGTAGGTGGACGTTATACCTATCAATTTTTAAACCTAACAACTTCGCCACGTATGGCTGCCTTGGGAGGAAAAGTAGTTACTAACTACGATTACGACCCTACACAAGCATTGGTAAACCCTGCGAGTATTAACCCAGCAATGGATAATCAATTTTCGGTAAACTATGTAAATTATTTTGGAGGTGTTAATTACGGTTCTGCAGCGTATGCGTATTCTTGGGATCGCCGCACACAAGTGATTCATGCGGGAGTAACCTATGTAAATTACGGAAATTTTGATGGTTACGATGAGCAAGGAAACGAAACCAATAGCTTTAGTGGAGGAGAAGTAGCTTTGTCCTTTGGGCACGCTAGAAATTTAGCTTATACAAATTTTCATTTTGGCGGAAATATAAAATTCATATCCTCAACCTTAGAACAATATTCTTCCTTCGGAATTGCATTAGATTTAGGAGTCATGTATGTATATGAAGCTTGGGATTTAAATATTACAGGAGTTGCAAGAAATGTAGGGATGCAGATTACTTCTTACGATGAAATTAAAGAACCCATTCCTTTCGAATTAATTTTTGGAATTTCTCAAACTTTTGAAAATATACCCATTCGCTGGCATCTTACTTTTGAAAATATGCAAGTTTGGAACATTGCTTTTGCAAACCCAAATAGAGATGAAACAGATTTAGAAGGTAATGTAACCGAAGAGAATATTAATTTTATAGATAATGTGTTTAGGCATACTATTATTGGGATTGAGTTATTTCCAGAAAGCGGATTTAATATTCGGTTAGGATATAATTTTAGAAGAGGAGAAGAACTTAGAATAGAAGAAAAAAGAGCTTTTGCTGGTATTAGTGCTGGGTTCTCCATAAAGTTAAATAAATTGAGATTGAGTTATTCCTATTCTAAATATAGCTCTGCTGCGGCATCAAGCTATTTTGGTATAAATTTAGATCTTCAATAAATTATTTATTTTGAAAAAAATTACAATAGCAGTAGATGGGTATTCATCCACAGGTAAAAGTACAGTTGCTAAACAATTAGCAGATTACCTTGGTTATATTTATGTAGATACGGGTGCTATGTATCGTGCTGTGACTCTATATGCATTGCAAAATAATTATTTATCTGAAACTGTTTTTAATAAAGAAGCCTTAATAAATTCACTTTCGAGTATTGAATTAGAATTCAAAAAAGAAGATGAAAATAGTAAAGCTGAAATATTTCTGAATGGTAAAAATGTTGAGAAAGAAATACGAACCATGTATGTTTCAGATTTTGTAAGTCCTGTGGCAACACTTCCAGAAGTAAGAAGAAAATTGGTCGCAATTCAGCATCAAATGGGAATTAAGAAAGGGATTGTAATGGATGGACGTGATATAGGGACGGTAGTTTTTCCGAATGCAGAATTAAAAATATTTATGAATGCCAATGCTGAGGTTCGAGCAACAAGGCGTTACGAGGAGCTGTTAGCAAAAGGGGATGATGTTACTTTTTCAGCCATTTTAGAAAATGTTCAAAAGCGAGATTTAATGGATACTACTCGTGAGGACTCACCACTTGTAAAAGCTGAGGATGCAATTGAAGTTGATAACTCAGAGCTCAACCAAGAAGACCAGTTTAATATCATCCTACAATTAGCAAAAGATAGAATTGCTGGTAGATTGTAATTAAGTTTTACTAATTTTAACGATATAAAAATTATAAAAATGAAAAAATATAAGATTCTTTTTTTTATTGCTTTGATCGGAATTACGGCTACTGCTCAAAAATATACCAATACTGAAAACACAACTGTGACCAAAGAATGGAACGGAGCAACATTTTCTTCCACAAAATCTTTTGCAGAAAACATTTCTGAATCTTCAGATTTGTCACTTATGCGTAAAGCTCTGGAGAATGAAACAATTCTTAAAGCTTTAGAAAAAGAAGAAATGATTACCGTATTTGCAATTACTAACAAAGGATTTTCCAAGTTGCAGGAAAAGAAAGATTCTATTTTTGATAGTTCACAAGAGAGGCTTCTTACCGCTATTGTAAAATACCATGTTATACCTGGGAGAGTGGATAGTCATTCTATGAAAAAATCAATTGAACGCAATGGTGGCAAAGCATATTATGCAACTTTGCAAGGAGAAAATCTAGGAATAAAAGAAGAGAATGGACAGTTGCTGTTGGTAGATGCTCAAGGAAATACATCTGTAATTTCAGCAACCGATTTCTACCATAAAAATGGTTTTTTCCATATAGTAGATGGGATTGTTTTTCCTGGAATGTAAGAATGAGATTTGTTGATTTGTCTTTACGAGCGTAGCGAAGTAATCTCATAAAACTTATTACTATGCTTGAAGAGATTGCTTCGTCGTGAAAAACTCCTCGCAATGACAAAGAATTAACATTTCAATAAAGTAATAATCAACTATCGTAAACTAGCCACAAACTCATTTTCAAAGCTCTGTTGAAGCTTTTTCATAATCTTGTCTATCTGCTTGTCGGTAAGAGTTTTTCTGTCGTCCTGTATGGTAAAACTCAATGCGTATGATTTCTTTCCCTTAGGTAGTTTTTTACCTGTATACACATCGAATAAGGTTACATTTTTAAGTAAATGTTTCTCTGTTTTTCTAGCAGCTTCTTGTAGTTCATTAAAAGAAACAGATTCATCTAATAATAAAGCTAAGTCTCTTTTTACTTTCGGGAATTTAGGAATAGCTTGTAATTTAAAATTCTCTGTAGTTATTTCTTCTAAGATGTTGTCCCATTGAAAATCTGCATATAAAGCCTCCGCTTCAATTCCGAAATTATTAGTTACTTCCTTTTTAATAATTCCGAATTCTACTAGGGTCTTTTTATTTTTTGAAAATGCTAAGCCTTCAGAAAAGATGTCATTTTTAAAACTTCCTTCGGAATAGGAATCAATTCCTAAACGTTCTAGAATAGCAGTAATAATTCCTTTAAAGTAAAAGAAATCACTTTTTTGTGTAGCAATTGCCCAGTTTTCTTCTGATTTAGTTCCCGAAACAATAAGCGATAAATGTTTAGGTTCCTCGCGACCTTCAAGGTAGTTATGGTAAGTATTTCCAAATTCAAACAACTTGATGTCTGCCGCTTTTCGGTTGGTGTTATACGATAAAGCTTCCAAAGAATTGAATAACATAGATTGACGCATCACCGAAAGATCATTGCTCAACGGATTTAACATTTCTACATTATGTTCTGCTTTTAAACCATCACTTAACTCAATATATTTAGGAGAGGTTAGGGAATTTCCCATCATTTCATGAAAACCCAAAGCGATTAATTGGGTTCCTATTTTATTTTGAACCTGATAATCTTCCACCACCTGAGTTTTAGAAATTGAAGCATTTAACTTTTCGGTAAATTGAATATTGTTATATCCATACACCCGAAGAATTTCTTCAATTACATCTGCTTCACGAGTTACATCATTTCGGTAGGCAGGAATGGTCATCCCAAGCCCTGCTTCAGTAATGTTGGTTATTTTTATTTCAAGCGAAGTTAAAATATCCTTGATAATCTCTCTCGGAATTTCTTCGCCTATAAGACTTTTAGCATTTTCTAAATTCAAGAATACTTGATGGTTTTCTATTTTTTTCGGATAAATATCTACCAAATCACTTGTTACATCACCACCAGCAATACTTTGTATTAATAAAGTTGCTCTTAACAATGCATACTCAGTAATATTAGGATCGATTCCGCGTTCAAAACGGAAAGAAGCATCTGTATTCAATGCGTGTCGCTTGGCAGACTTACGAATGCTCACCGGATTAAAATAAGCGCTTTCTAAAAAGATGCTCGTTGTATCTGCAGTAACACCACTTGTAATTCCTCCAAAAACTCCTGCAATACACATTGGTTTTTCGGCATCACAAATCATTAAGTCATCTTCATGAAGTTCACGCTCTACATCATCTAATGTGGTAAATTTAGTTCCTTTAGGCAATGTTTTAACGTTGATCTCGCCTCCTTTTACTTTGTCAAAATCAAAAGCGTGTAAGGGTTGTCCCAGCTCGTGCAGTACATAATTAGTAGCATCTACAATATTATTGATGGGTGTTAAGCCAATCGATTTTAATTTATTTTGTAACCATTGTGGGGAATCCCCAACGTTTAAACCACTAATAGTAAGACCGCAATATCTTGGTGCAAGTGTGTTGTCTTCAACAGTAACTACAACTTTTTTGGTTCTGTTTTCAACTTTAAAGCTACTGTTAGAAGGAGTAATTAATTCTAAAGTGATTTCTTTTCGTTTTAAACCTGCTTTTAAATCGCGAGCAACTCCCCAATGACTCATGGCATCTGCACGATTTGGAGTTAATCCAATTTCAAAAACTTGGTCGTTTTCTATTTCAAAAATATCGGTTGCAAGAGTTCCTGGTTCTAATGATTCGTCTAAAACCATGATTCCGTCATGACTTTTTCCTAAACCTAATTCATCTTCAGCGCAGATCATTCCAAAACTTTCTTCACCTCTAATCTTTCCTTTTTTAATCTTCCATGGTTTTCCTTCCTCGTCATATAGCGTAGTTCCAATAGTCGCTACGGGTACTTTTTGTCCGGCAGCAACATTGGGAGCACCACAAACAATTTGTACAGGTTCACCTTCACCAATAGCTACTTTGGTAACTTTTAATCGATCGGCGTTTGGGTGTTGTTCACATTCTAAAACGTGACCAACAACAATACCTTTTAATCCGCCTTTAACGGACTCAAAGGGCTCAATTCCTTCAATCTCCAGTCCTAAATCGGTTAATAATTCTCCTGTTTTTTCAGCATCCCAATCTATCTTAATAAATTGTTTTAGCCAGTTATATGAAATCTTCACTTCTAGTTATTTTAAGACAATTCGCAAAGATAGTATTTCCAAAGGAATTTGAATCTTTTATACAGCAACTTCTAAAAGAATAATTTACTTATTGTTTAGGTGAATTAACTCTGAACCAGACATAATATTGGCAATTAATTTAGTCTTTGGAAATTGCTCTAGTATTATTTTAATAAATACGGTAATTGGTATGGAAAGAATCAAACCAGGAATTCCCCAAATAAACCCCCAGAACATCAACATTACTAAAATGGTAATCACATTTATAGAAAATGATTTTCCCATAAAAATCGGTTCTAATATTCCGCCCATAATGACTTGAACAAGGGTGATTGTAAGTATGAAAAATAATAAGGTACCAGTTGGGTCTAATTCTACAAAGGCAAATAATGATAGTAATAAAACTGAAATTACCGAACCTATCATTTGAACAAAATTAATTACAAATGCTAATAAGCCCCAGAAAATAGGAAAACTTACATCAAAGAAATAGCAAGCTAAAGAAAAACCTACGCCTGTAAAAAAACTGATGATAAATTTGACTTTAATAAAAGTAATAATGTCTTTTTCAATTTGTAGAAATACTTTTATAGAAGAGAACTCTTTACGAATCAAGATGCTATTTAATATTTTTTGAAAGTTCAAAGACTCGGCAAGGAGTAATATTGCAAAGAAAAACGTCATTAAAGTCATAGTAACGGTATTTTTAATTAAATCTATAGTAGTTCCAAATGTTTTACTTAAATCTATTTCTTTTAAATAATGTAGCGTGATGCTTTTTCCTTCTTCTCGCTCAATACCAAAAAAGTCTTCAATGGGAATTACTAATGTTTTTAATTTGGAATCTGCTTTATCAAATAAATTGCTTTCAGAGTGAATGATTTCATTACTA
>Ga0164313_10005495_pt1 | contig 11208 bp, 9 predicted proteins | sample GuaBasSedimGuay4_FD_113735 | JGI IMG/M metagenome (GOLD analysis project Ga0164313, IMG submission 113735) | Subseafloor sediment microbial communities from Guaymas Basin, Gulf of California, Mexico - Guay4, Core 4569-4, 0-3 cm | ecosystem: Environmental > Aquatic > Marine > Hydrothermal vents >...
CGGGTTGTCACCTTCCTCAAGCCCTTACCTCTCACCACTACGTGTTCCGAGGTGGTGAGAAGTGCGGGCTAAGCCGACCCCGCATCACACCGACATACCGACAGCAGAGTCATCGCACCTTGCTGAGGCGGTGGCCAAGGCACCGCCAGCCATACTCAGAAAACGGATCCCCAGGCCTCTTTTCATCACTGCGGTCGCAATCGGCATCGGGCTCCGGATCTGGGTTTCGACCCTCGGCTACAACTTCGACTTCGAGTCCTACGCGGTCGTGGCCTCGATCATCGACTCCGGCGGTAACGTGTACGCCGAGACACACCGTTATAACTATGGACCGGTGTGGATGTACGCGGTTCATGCGGCGTCCCAATTTGCCAGTTTCTTCGATGATCCTATTGCCGCCTTCGGGTTCTACTTCACCATCCTGTTGACCTTGGGAGACCTCGGTCTGTGTCTGTTACTCAAACGCCGAGGCGGCGACGGTGTCGCGCTGCTCTTCTTTCTCAACCCTATTTCGATCATCATTACCGGTTACCACCGGCAGTTCGGCAATCTCGCGTTGTTGCTGGGCTTGGTGGCAGCGGATCTGTTCGATCGCGGCGAAACCGATCGGCTGGGCTGGCAAAAATGGCTTGGAATGGCGGTGCTCGCCCTGTCGTTAGCAACGAAACACCTGCTCTTCGCTTTCCCCTGGTGGCTGGCGGTGAAGCAACGGCGCCCGTTTCACCGGTTTGTCGTACTGGTAGTGCCGGTGGCCCTGTTCATGGCGTCCTTCCTACCTTTTTGGCACGAGGGAAGCCAGGGGATCACGGACCACGTATTTCTCTACCGGTCGTCCCAAAACGCCCCCTTGTGGAATGGGCTGGTCCCGCCAGTGATTTCGGCTGTTGTGCCAGCCACAGTCGGTTTGCTTCTGGCATTGACAGTCGCCGGGCTCGTCTTTCGCCGTACGTCAGCATTCGCATCGATGCTGCTGTATACCGCGGTGCTGTTGGTTTTTTCCCCAGCCATGGCCAACCAATACCTCGCGCTGGCGATGCCATTCGTGGTGTGGTTTCTCAACCCGTTCGGTATCGCATACACAGTGGCAGCCACCCTGCACCTCATGGCATCGTCCGACGGGCTCGCCCTAATCAGCGGAGTCAACGACAGGTGGCTGTACACATGGGGTTTCACGGTACTGGTGGGGATGCTCCTCCTGACCGTCGCGTGGATCTTCTATCGAGATTCGATCATCGGCTCGTCCCGCCGCGTGGGTCGATGGCTCGGCCACGAGATCGGACGATTGTTCCGATGACGAGTTTTGAGTTACCCGCCACCCGCCCCGAGCGCCCATGGGTGGATGAGCAGGCACTCAAAACTATTCGGATGGTGGGAGCTCGAGCTGGTCTGCGATCGTCGCCATCGCGTCGCGGACGAAGGCGATGTGCTCGTCGAGGTCGACGCCCAGCTCCTCGACGCCGTGGCGCACGTCGTCGCGGTTGACCCCGCGCGCGAAGGCCTTGTCCTTGAGTTTCTTCTTGACCGATTTGACCTTGACCTCGGCGATGGCCTTGTCCGGGCGTACCAGGGCACAAGCGGTGAGAAAGCCCGACAGCTCGTCGACCGCGAACAGGGTCTTCCGCACCACGGTGTCTCGCGGGACGCCCATGTAGTCGGCGTGGGAGGCGACGGTCTGGATCCAATCCTCGGGCCACCCGTGCTCGCGGAGAATCCCCGTCCCAACGTGCAGGTGGGTTTCCTCGGTGGGGTTCTGCTGGTAGTCGAAGTCGTGGATCAGCCCGATAGCTCCCCAGGCCCCTTCATCCTCTCCGAAATGCCGGGCGTAGGCGCGCATGGCGGCCTCGACGCCGAGGGCGTGCTTGATGAGGCTGGGGTTGTCGGTGAACTCGGTGAGCAGTGCCCACACATCGTCACGGGTCGGTGTCTCGCTCATGGTTCCTCCAAGCGGGCAGTATAGCCCTCACCCCAGCGCCCGAGTCCGAGTCCGTTTCCGACTCGAGATACGATCTCACGAAACTGACCCATTGCACCAGAAACTCGAGTCAAATCACAGAATTTTCCTTGACTTCTCAAAGAATTCCGCCCAATATCTGCCGGACGACACGTCAGGAGGCTTCAAAGTGCCAACATCCGCCGCCGAGATCCTCGCGCAAACACAAGAGAAGAACGTCCATTTCCTGCGTCTCCAATTCACCGACATCGACGGCATCATCAAGAACGTCGAGATTCCCGAAAGCCAGTTCGAAAAGGCCCTCGACGGCCAGATCATGTTTGACGGCTCCTCGATCGAGGGTTTCACCCGCATCGAAGAGTCGGACATGCTCCTGGTGCCGGATTTCGAGACCTTCCAGGTCTTTCCCTGGGAGAGCGGCCAGGGGAAGGTCGGACGCCTGATCTGCGATATCGCCAACCCCGACGGCAGCCCCTTCGCAGGCTGTCCACGCGGCGCGCTCAAACGGGTGGTGGCGAAGGCCGAGTCCATGGGCTACCAGCTGATGGCCGGGCCCGAGGCGGAATTTTTCCTCTTCCACCGCGACTCGAACGGTACAGCGATTCCCGCCACCCACGACACGGGGGGTTACTTCGATCTCAGTCCGCGCGATCTCGGCGAGGAGGCGCGGCGCGAAATCACCCTCGTGCTGGAGGCGATGGGGCTCGAGGTCGAGGCCGCCCACCACGAGGTCGCCCCCGGACAGCACGAGATCGACTTCAAGTACGGCGAGGCCGTTGCCACCGCCGACGCCGTTGTTACCTTTCGCTTCGTCGTCAAGAAGGTAGCGTTGATGCACGGGCTCCACGCGACCTTCATGCCCAAGCCGCTAGCTGGAGTCAACGGCTCCGGCATGCACGTCCACCAATCGCTCTTCACCGCAGATGGCGCTAATGCCTTCTTTGATTCCGAAGGGCTGTGGGAGATGTCTGATGTCGCGCGCTCCTACATCGGCGGTCTGCTCGACCACGCGCGTGCATTCGTCGCCCTGACCAATCCGCTGGTTAACTCTTACAAGCGGCTGGTGCCTGGCTACGAGGCGCCGGTCAACGTCGCGTGGTCGGAGAAAAACCGGTCGCCGATGATCCGGGTGCCCGCCCGGCGCGGCGTCGGCACCCGTTGCGAGGTGAGGATCCCAGACCCATCGTGCAATCCATATCTCGCATTTGCGGCCATGCTCGCCTCGGGTCTCGACGGGATTGAGCGTCAGCTCGACTGCGGCGAGCCGGTCAACCGCAACATCTTCGAAATGAGCCAGCGCGAGAAAAAGCGCCTCAAGATCGTCCAACTTCCGGCAAGCCTCGATGAGGCGCTCGACTTCCTGGAGAAGGACAAGCTGCTCCGTGAGGCTCTCGGCGACCACATCTTCGACCACTTCATCTTCAACAAGCGCACCGAGTGGTCGGATTACATCAAGGAGATCCACGACTGGGAGCTCGAGCGTTACCTCGACAGATACTGACTCTTGTGTTCTGCAGGCTCCGGTTGAAACTACGGAGATGCGTAGATAGATCCACGCAATTGCGTTGTAGGGCCCACAGCGTTACAGAAGAGTAACGTTCTCCGGCTGGCGTCGAACCCGTGGCACCACCCCAATCAGCGACCGAATTCGCTATGAATCAAACAGTTGCGCCGACTTCGGCCGCTCCGCGCCGTGGCACGCATTTTGCTCTGTTTTTGGTCGGCCCCGGTGCCGTGGATGAGGTCACCTTCTGCTGAGGTCCGCCATCCTCCGACACGAGGCAAGATTGCATTTTCTTAGTGAATCCGGCGCCCCGGTGGCGAAATGGTCTCGCGTCCGCAACGCGAGGCGGGTTTCGGCCACTGAACGATGCCTGCCGGAACGGATCTCGACCATTCGTGCTGCCGTCTGCGCGTACACTGGTTCAACCACCGGTCTTCCACCGGTGAGCTAGGAACGGGGGTACGAGATCCATGCCCATCATCACGATATCTCGGAGGTCCTGCAGCGGCGGCGCACAGTTGGCCGAAGAGTTACACCAACGCCTTGGCTGGAAGATCCTCAGCCAGGAAGATGTGTCGTCGGCGGCCGCCAAGGCCTACCGGATGACCGAGCAGGAGCTTTTCCGGGGGCTGTACCTGCCAGCCAACTTTTACGAACGCTTCACCCATCGCAAGACCCGCTATCTCCTTGCCACCCAGGCGGCGGTTACCGAACTGTTCGCCGACGGCAACGGCATTTACCACGGACTTGCCGGCCAGTTCCTTTTCGCCGACCTTTGCAACGGGTTCAAGGTGCGAATCGTCGCCCCAATGGAGTACCGGATCGAAACCGCGATGCAGCGATTCGGTTTGAAGAGGGCCGAGGCGAAACGGCACCTCCGCGACGCCGACGAGTACCGTTCGCGATGGAGTCGGCAGATCTTCCACGCCGACATCACCGATGCCGATCTCTATGACCTGGTGATCAATCTCGAACATGTGGGCGTCGACAAGGCCACCACGATGATTGTCGACATCATGAAGGGTGACGATTACCAGCCTACCCCTCAGTGTGTCCAGGATTACCGGGACTTCGCCCTCGAAAGGCGGATCAAGGCAGAGCTCTTTTTCAACTCGCCGTACACTCCGGACATCACCCGCGTCGAGGTTCGCAACTCCGAGGTCTTCCTCTCGGGTGACAAAGCGTTCTCGGCGGCCGAGAACGGTCTGGTCGAATTCGTCGGCACGATCCGGGGGGTCGAGAAGATCACGACGGATCACGGCACGATCGGGGCGATGGATATTCGGCTCGATCCCGACTTCGCCCTGTCGTCGCGGGACACCACGGCTCGCGACGTGATGCTGCCGCCGGAGAGGTACCCGAACTGCCGATTGAGCTGTACGATCCGCGAGGCGATAGTGGCCCTGAGTGCGTCGGCCGTCAAGCTCCAGGACGGCTACATCATGCTGCCGCGCTACGTGCTGGTTCTGGATAACGACGACCGTTTGGTGGGCGTGGTCAGCCGGCGCGAGCTCCTCAAGGGGCTGATCCCCCACCTTCGGGACGATAGGGAGACCGAAGCCCACATCAAAGAGCTGGTTCCCTTCGGTGGCAGCATGCCGTTAGACCTCACGATCCGCTGGACCTCGTTGTTCTCGCATTTGGCGATCGAGGCCTCGACCACGCCGATCCGATCGGTCATGGTGCCGATCAAGGGCACCGTCCAGGTCGACGACTCGCTGTCGACGGTGATCTCGACGATGCTCCATCACGGGGTCGACCTGGTGGCGGTCCTTGACGGCGAAAAGGTGGCGGGCGTGGTCCTGATGACCAACATCTTCGACATCGTCGCGCAGTTCATCATGGAGTACGGACAGGCCCCCGGGTCGGACGGTGGCATGGACGACGATGATGGTTGAATCCGTCGCTGCATCCGGCAATGATTCGAAATCTCGTCGACGCTGGACGATTCGATTTCGGAGAAAACCCGAAACCCCCGTTGACTGGAAGCGCCTGTTCTTCCTCCTTCTTGGAATCTCACTTTTCTTTGCCGTGTATCTGTCGCCGCCGTGGCCCGCTGCCATAGATCCCATGGGGGCGACCTTTGAGCTCAGCCAGCAGGGCAAGGCAGCGCTCGGGCTATTTCTCTTAGCCGCCGTGTGGTGGGTCTTCGAGGTGATTCCGATCGGCGTCACCAGCATCACGATCGCCGTCGTCCAGGTATTGTTCCTGATCCGCCCGGACATCGTGCTGGTTGGCGGTCACGCCCCGGTCGGGGGCGCCGAGCTGGCCTTCAAGGAGTTCATGCACCCATCGGTCTGGTTCATCTTCGGATCAATCGTCATCGGCATGGTCTTCACAAAGACCGGGTTGACCAAGCGCCTGGCCTACAAGATGCTCGTGCTGGTCGGCGAAAAAACAAGCCGCATCTACCTCGGCTGCTTCATTATGACCGCCGCTCTGACCCTCGTCATGGCCCACACTGCAGTCGCCGCCACGGTCTTTCCGCTACTGGTCGCCATCTACCGCCTCTACGACGAGGGCGACGAGCCGACCAATTTCGGCAAAGGGCTCTTCATTGGCATGGCGTACGTCGCCGGCGCCGGCAGTATCATTACCCTGCTGGGAGCCGCCCGCGGAGCGGTCGCGCTTGGCTTCTACAAGGAAATCACCGGCCAGGACATCACTTTCTTCGGCCTCACCTGGTATATGTTCCCTGTCGGTTGGGTGATGGTCTTTGTGCTGTGGGCCTTCTTCATGGTCTACTACAAGCCCGAGCGCGCATCCATCCCGGGTCTCCGCGAACGTGCCCGCGATCTCTACAAACGCCTGGGGCCGATCACCGCCAAGGAGTATCAGGCCGCGTTAATCGTCCTTGGGGCGGTTTCGATTATGAGCCTGCGGTCGTTCATACCGGCACTTGCAAACGTCGACAAGAGCGGGGTGATCCTCACGGCCACGGTGCTCTTTTTCGTCTTCAAGATCCTCGATATCGGCGACCTCGAAAATGTGCCATGGAATATCATCCTGCTCTTCGGGGGCGCCATGAGCCTCGGTTACTGTCTGGTACTGACCGGCGCTGCCGATTGGCTCGCCATCAACACCGTGTCAGGGCTCAAAACGGCGCCCGCAATGGTTTTCATCCTCGGCATGGCGTTCTTCGTGATGATCATGACGAACCTGATCATGAATGTCGCCGCCATCGCCATCTGCCTGCCGGTGGCCCTCAAGGTCGCACCTTATTTGGGGGTTGGTGGGGAGGTGATCCTGTTCAGCGCGCTGGTGGTGGCCGGCATGCCGTTCCTCCTCCTGGTGGGCGCAGCGCCAAACGCCATTGCCTACGAGAGCAAGCAGTTCACCTCGGGCGAGTTCTTCAAGGCCGGCATTCCCGCCAGCCTGCTACTGATGGTGGTGGTCGCCATCTTCGTGATCTTCATCTGGCCGCTGATGGGCATGGAGGTGATTATCCCGACGCCGTAACCGGACTGTGCCAATGAGAACGCCCGCCCAAACGGGAGGTTCAATGTGCCGACGACAAAGTTGATCTCAGGCTACCGCCGATTCAGAGAGAAATTCGATTCCGAACATGAGGTGTTCGAGAGGCTCGCCGAAGAAGGCCAAAACCCCAAGGTCCTGTGGATCGGGTGCTCGGACTCGCGCGTGGTCCCCGAGTTGATCACCGGCGCCGATCCCGGTGAGCTATTCGACGTGCGCAACATCGCCAACGTGGTACCTCCAGCCGGCTCCGCCGCATGCGCGACGGGCGCCGCAGTCGAGTACGCCGTGATCCACCTGAAGGTGAGTCACATCGTGGTCTGCGGCCACACCGAGTGCGGTGGCATCAAGGCCCTCGAAACACCGCCGGATCCGAACAGTCAGCCACACATCGCCTCCTGGCTCGAGCTCGCCCGGCCGGCCCGTGACCAGGTACTCGACACCGATGTTCCCGAAGCAGACCGCTACCTCGAGACCATCAAAACCAACGTGCTGATGCAGTGCGAGAACCTGCGATCCTACCCGTGTGTCGCTGCCGGAGAACAATCAGGGGGACTTTCGATCCATCCCTGGTTGTACGACCTGCGCACCGGCAGGATTCTGGCATTCGACGAAGGTGCCGCGCGGTGGGATGCAGTGGCCGAACAGCAGCCATGACCCCATCCCACCGTAACGCGCGGTACGCCTGCTGCGGTACCATTGCCGATACCTTTCGACGACTAGAGGAGAAAAGATGACACCGGCGAAGGGCGCAGACCAGGAGACCGCACCCCGTTTCAGCGTTCGACTGGCGGTGGTGGTACTGGCGCTCATGATCATCGCACCGCTGGTCATCTCGGGGGCGGTCAATCTCTACCAGTTCCGGAAAGCCTACAAAAACAAGGTCTCAAGCGAGCTCTCGGTCATGATCGAGCGCCATAGCCTGACCGTCGACTCCTTCATCGACGACCGGCTCAGCGACATTCGCGTCATCGCTCGTGAGCATCCTATCGAACGGTTGCGTCAACCCAATTTCCTTCGCCTCGTCCTCAACGTCATGCGTGAGGAGTATCACGGGGCGTTTGTCGACCTCGGCCTGGTGAGCTCGGACGGCATTCAGGTGGCCTACGCAGGACCGTTCAATCTGCAGATGGCCGACTACTCCGCCGCCCCCTGGTTCCACGAAGCCATGATCAGCGAAAACTTTATCAGCGATGTCTTTGCCGGTCTACGCGGGTCGCCCCACTTCATCGTCGCCACCCAGCGGAAGGTCGGCGACGAGATTTTCGTGGTCAAGGCAACCATCGATTTCGAGGCGTTCAACGCCCTGGTCGAGAACCTGCGCATCGGCAACGCCGGCTTCGCCTTCATCTTCAACAGGGAAGGTGATTTCCAAACCAGCCCGCGCTTCGAGGTGGCGCTCAACCGGCCGCCATACGTGGATCTCCTGGAAGGCCGGATCCGATCCGACCGGATCACCGTGCTCGAGGGCGAGGATGTCCTCCGCCGCAGGTCAATCTTCACCATCGCGCCGCTCAAACAGGGCCAGTGGTTCCTGTGTTATCAGCAAGAGACTTCGGACGCCTTCGCCGCCCTTCGACACGTCCAGGAGTTTGCAATCGTCGTGTTGATCATTGTCTCCCTCGCCGCAATATTCATGGGCTATGTGATCTCGCGCAACCTCGCCCAACGAATTGCCCTGGCCCACCATGATCGAAACATGATGGCTCACCAGGTCATCGAGACCGGGCGGCTCGCTTCCATCGGCGAGCTTGCGGCCGGCATCGCTCACGAGATAAATAACCCGGTGGCCATCATGGTCCAGGAGGCAGGCTGGATCGAGGATCTGCTCGGAGAGGACGAGCCGGCATCTGACAGCAACCTCGAGGAAATCGGACGCGCAGTTGGTCAGATCCGAACACAGGGCGACCGTTGCAAGGAAATCACGTATAAGCTGCTGAGCTTTGCCCGTAAGACCGATCCGACGGTCCGTGAAGTCAACCTCAACGACATCGTCGACGAGGTGATCGGGTTGACCAGCCAAAAGACCCGGTACGCCAACGTTCTCATCGAGACAGAGCTCAGCCCGGATCTGCCGACCATCCAGGCCTCTCCGTCTGAGCTCCAACAGGTTCTCCTCAACCTGGTCAACAACGCCATCGACGCCATCGAACGGCCGGGAGGCGTCGTGACCGTAGCCACCCGCCCGGCGGGGGACGAGGTCGTTCTCGAGGTACGCGATACCGGAAAGGGCATCCCGGAAGCGAACTTGGCCCGGATCTTCGATCCCTTTTTCACCACCAAACCAGTCGGTCAGGGCACCGGTCTCGGTCTCTCGATCTGTTACGGAATCGTCGAAAAGATGGGTGGGAGGATCACGGTGGAGAGCGAAATAGAAAAGGGCACGACCTTTACCGTGTTCTTGCCCCGGGAGGCTCCCGCGGGAGTGGGAAACGCTGAATCCGACCTCGAGGAGGAGGGATCATGATTGAAGCATCGGTGCTGATCGTCGACGACGAGGTCCCCTTCGTGGAGACGCTGATGAAACGCCTCGCCAAGCGGGGCGTTCGTGTGGACGCCGCGTATAGCGGTCACGAAGCCCTGGAAAAGCTCACCGCCAGTGGGCCGACGAAGACCGACGTTGTGATTCTCGATGTCAAGATGCCGGGAATGGACGGGCTCGAAGCACTCGCACGGATGAAGACAGAACACCCTCTCATCGAGGTCATCATGCTCACCGGCCATGCCACCGTGGAGTCGGCGATCGAAGGCATGAAGCGAGGCGCCTACGACTACCTCATGAAGCCATGCGAGCTCGACCTGTTGATGGAGAAGCTCAACGCGGCAACCGACAAAAAGCGCGAGCATGAATCAAAGATCCTGGAGGCTCGTGCGAACCTCATCTCACTCAGAAGAGGGGATTGAGAGAAACGCCATGGCGGAACACCCGGAAGGGATCAGGTTGCTGCTGGTGGACGATGAGGTGGGGTACCTCGAGGTTTTGTCCAAAAGACTCACTCGGCGCAGCTTTGAGGTCACGACCGCATCGAGCGGCGCGGAGGCGATCCGAGCTCTTCGCGCCCGGGATTTCGACGTTGCGGTCGTGGATCTGAAGATGGAGGACATGGACGGCATCGAGGTGCTCAAGGTGCTCAAGAGGATGGTTCCCGCCCTGCACGTGATCATCCTCACCGGCCACGGTTCGGAACGGGCCGCAAGGGAAGGGATCGCTCAGGGCGCCTTCGACTATTTAATCAAGCCAATCGGTCTCGACCCGCTGATCGCGAGAATCCATGCCGCAATGAACTTGGAAAATTCCTGAGAAGAACGAGGAGGGAATGCCGGTGACAAACGTCTCGCTACATCTGAGTTTCGTGCCACATCGTGTTCTTGCAGAAGAAGGAGGGATATCGTGAGCTTTTTCAGGGCCTGGGGAGAGTTCATGATGGTTGCAACCCGCGCCCACGCAGAGTGGGAGTTGGAGACATCGAACAGGATCGTAAACGACCCCAAACGGTTGTTGCTCCTGGTCCTGCTCGTCGTCCCGATCTTCGTCTTCGGACCCGTGGTGGCGGCGCAGATGATCGATCAGGCCGCTGCCGCGGGCGATGCGCTGCCCGACATCCTCGGCGGCAAAAAGGCGTATAGCCCCGCCTTCTACTCGACCGGGATCTTCGTCGCCTCGATCCTCATCGGGCTCTGCGCCGGGCTGATCACCGGCTGCATCGGCGCCGGTGGCGGCTTTATCATCGCGCCCGCCCTCATGTCAGCCGGCATCAAGGGCATCCTCGCGGTCGGTACGGACCTTTTCCACATTTTCGCCAAGGCGATCATGGGCAGCGTGATCCACCGCAAGCTGGGCAACGTCTCGATGCCGCTCGCCTTCACCTTCCTCATTGGCGCCATCGGGGGCGCCACCCTTGGCGGGGTCATCAACCGGGTTCTCTACGAGATCAACCCGGTGCTGTCGGACGCCTTCATCACCACAATCTACTCCGTGATGCTCGGCAGTCTCGGCGCCTACGCCATGGCCGACTACCTCAAGGCTCGCAAGAAACCCGACGCCGGGGGCGACGCCCACGGCGGCCACTCCGAAGGCGCAGATCTCGGGAACTTGCCCCGAAAGCTGCAGAGTTTCAACCTACCGCCAATGATCACCTTCGATCAGAACCTCATTCCCGGCGGCCGCCGTATCTCGGCGTGGTTCCTGATCGCGAGCGGCTTCCTGGTCGGTTTCGCGGCAGCCATCATGGGCGTCGGCGGCGGCTTCCTGACCTTCCCGATCTTCGTCTACACCCTC
>Ga0164313_10005496_pt1 | contig 11207 bp, 12 predicted proteins | sample GuaBasSedimGuay4_FD_113735 | JGI IMG/M metagenome (GOLD analysis project Ga0164313, IMG submission 113735) | Subseafloor sediment microbial communities from Guaymas Basin, Gulf of California, Mexico - Guay4, Core 4569-4, 0-3 cm | ecosystem: Environmental > Aquatic > Marine > Hydrothermal vents...
AAGCAAAATTCAAAGCTGCTACTGAGTGGGCTAAAAAAAGAGGATTTAAATTCAAGGTAGTTAATGAGAATTTCCTATTTAGAGGTAAATAATGAAACTAGCAGATCAAATATTAGAATATAAAGAAAATAATGGTAGGTCTATACCAATTGTAGCTAGTGCGGCACTAAGTGATTTTTCTAAGAGATATTCAAATTCATCTAGAGAAACGCCAGAAGAAACGTTTACTGGCAATTTTATACCTGGCAAAATATACACATTTGATTATAATACAGATACTAAAATAAGTAAATCCGTTCCATTCATAAATAAAATGCCGATTGTAATTTATTGTAGTCCAGGAGAAATTAAAAAGAATGGCGGGCAGATAGAATATTTCATTGATCTTGGGGTTACCCCACAATACTATAGAGCAGAAATATTAACCAGGATATATGACCAATATGGATTTATCATTGAGAATAATATAAAAAACATTAAAGGGATACAAAAGATTCTAGACTTAAGATATAAAAACCTAAAGGTTATTCTAAGAAGGACCGGATTCGAAACTTCATATACTGGATTCAAAAGAGAATATATGAAGAATATTAGGATTATAGATTATTCGGACTGGAGACTTTTACCATACTTAAACATACCATCTATCGTTGGACAAGACTTAAATGGGATATATAGAAAATATAGAATGAAATTAAATCCTGATTCTACAATATAATATAAAATATAAATAATGGCAGGCTTTTTAGATACCACATCGAATGACAATACATTATTCCAAAGAATTAGGAATTCTGTGAGGAATCTCAGTAATTTTGGAATGCGGTATAATGATTTGGTAGTAAAGAATTCACAGGCAATAGGAGCTACTGAAGCAATTTTTATGCAGAATGGTCCTATAGAGGATGAAGGGCTATTATATTCTTTAGGACGACAGGATACTACCACAAGAGAATACATATCTTATTTTGATAAGGGTTATGTAGGAAAAAGAGATTATTTAAGAAAATTCTCATTAAATCCTGAAATTGAATTTATATTAGATCTCATTTGTGACGAGGCTATATCATATGATCCATCTAATTTTTTTGCTTACCCATCATTTTTAAATCTTACTAATGCTAATGAAAAGGTAAAAGATAAAATAGACGTAGTTTATAAGAAACTGTACTCACTATGGGGATTCAATGATGATGCTACTGCATGGCATTATTTTAGACAACTTATAATTGAAGGGTTTTTAGCATTTGAAATTATTTATGATGATAGTGGGAAAAACATTATCGGATTTAAAGAATTAGATTCCTCTACTGTAGTTCCAAGTGTAGAAAAACAAACAGATGGAACCTATATACCAGTTTGGATTCAATACCCAGACGATGAGAGGAAAAGAAGAGAACTTTATGATTCTCAGATAATTTATATTTCATATGCAAAGGGGAATGCTATATCTAGAGTTAGCTATACTGAAAGACTTATTAGACCGTATAATATATTACGTATCATAGAATATACAAGAATAATATGGTCTGTTATGAATTCTTCTTTTAGAATGAAGATGACAGTACCAATAGGAACTAAATCACCCCAAAAAGCTATGCAATCCCTTGGTGAACTTATGAGCATTTATAAGGAGGATATTAAATTTAATGATGAGAGTGGGGAATTATCGATTGATGGTAGACCTAAGATACAATTCTACAAAAACTATATGATGCCGGCGGGTGTTAATGGAACACCTACTATAGAACCGTTAAATACAGAAGGGCCTGATTTAAATGATATGCAGCCACTTAGTTATTTTTATGATAAATTAATGCTGGAATCAAAAGTCCCTACATCTAGATTTCAAGGTCCTGATGCAGGAACACAGGGAAATTATACCAACGGTGCAGATGGTATGGATAAAGAAGAAATAAGGTTTGATAAGTTTATAAATAGACTTCGATCTAATTTTCAGTCTATGCTAATAAAACCCTTATGGATTCAAATGTGTAAGGAAGTACCAGCATTAGAAAAAGATTACCAATTTAAGAGTCAGTTAGGATTGACCTATTTTTCTGATAATCCATTCCGGATAAATCAAGAAATTGAAACAATGGGGGCAAAATTAGAATCAATAGAAACCCTTATGGGAGTTACGCTGGATGATGAAGATACCCCGTATTTTTCTGTAGCGTTTTTAATTGAAAGATATTTAGGGCTTACTGAAGATGATATAAGAGCAAATAAAGAAGCGAGAAAACGAACAGCAGAAAATAAAAAGAAGAAAGAAACCGAAGAATCGAAGGACGATACAGAAGGTAAAGAAGGCGAAGAGGGAGAAGAAGATAAAGAAGAAGATAATAAATAATGGCAGGATTTTTAGAAAATATAAGAAGCGGACAATCTTTAACTAATCTGTTTAGAAATTTAAGTAGAATTTCTAAATTTGGTATGGAATACCAGGATATGGTAATTAATAATTCCCAGACGATTGGTAAAACTGAAGCAGGATTTCAAACTTCAGACGGAAGTGCTCCAATTGAGGATGCTTTTAGATGGACTGCTGCTTTACAGGATACTAAAGTAAGAAAGTATATTGCTTACTTTGATAAGGATTATATTGGGAAAAGAGACTTCTTACGGAAATTCTCATTAAACGGTGAGATCGAGTTCATTCTAGATACGCTATCTGATGAGTGTATAGTAAGTGATACCAAAAATTTCTTTGCATATCCTGAGGTTATTAACGTAGACCTTAAAGATGACATAAAACAAAAGATTACTGAGAACTTCAGAAAGATCTATGCTATGTTTGGATTTACTAATTCGAATCTAGGATGGCAATATATGAAGCAATTCTTAACGGATGGGTTTCTTGCATTTGAAATAATATTTGATAATAAAGGAAAAGAGATTGTTGGATTTAAAGAATTAGATGCAACCTCATTACAGCCAACGGTAGAGAAAGTTGGTCCTGGTAAATATGAGCAATTCTGGGTACAATATCCAGGAAGTACTGATATGACTAGGAAGCTAAGGGATGAGCAGGTATTATATCTTTCATATGCAAAAGGTAATTCGATATCTAGAGTTAGTTATGTGGAAAGACTTGTTAGATCTTATAACATATTAAGAATAATGGAAAATACCAGGATTATTTGGAATGTTATGAATGCATCATATAGACTTAAGTTCATAATACCTATTGGATCCCAGGCGCCACAAAAAGCATTACAAACTTTAGGCCAGCTAATGTCTAGCTATAAAGAGGATATTGAAATTGATGATAGTAGTGGCGAGCTTACCGTTAATGGAAGACCGAAAGTTCAGTTCTATAAGAATTATCTGTTCCCTGAAAAGAATGGAGAAAGCCCGCAAATAGAATCCTTAAATCCAAGTGGCCCAGATTTTAATGTAATGGACAGTGTTATTTATTTTGTAAATAAACTAAAGTTAGATTCAAAAATACCATATGCTAGGTTTGCATTTAAGGGTGGTCCACAAATGACCCATCAGGTTAATATAGACCAGATGGAAAGAGACGAGATCCGATTTGCTAAGTTTTTAAATAGACTAAGGGCTAATTTCCAAGAAATCCTTATAAAACCTCTTTATATACAAATGTGTTTGGATTATCCACAACTTGCTTCAGATCAAGCATTCAGGTCTAATTTAGGTTTAAATTTTATAAGGGAGAGTGAATACGAAGAGAAAATAAAATTAGGGCACCTGTCTAAAAGAGCAACATTTATAGCTAGTTTGAAGGGGCTTAAAGAAGCTCCAGTTGAAGAAGGGGGAGAAGAGATACCATATTTCGATAGCGAATTCCTAATACAAAGATTTCTTGGCCTTACTATGGACGAGATTAAATCGAACGCTAGATATAAAAAAGCATTTGCTAAAGTAGCAGAAAAAATCAAAGCTGATTCTGGAGATGAAGAAGGAGCAGAAGGAGGAGAAGGAGCAACGGATACTGGGAAATTCACACTTTAAATATTAAATAATGGGCAAAGCAGATTTTTCAGCCTCTAGAAAAAAAATATTACTTTTTGGTGATTATATAACCGACGAATACATAATCGGGGAATCTAACGAATTATCATACGAAGCACCCATTCCTATAATTAAAAAAAAAGGTACACAATATTTTACCGGTGGTGTAGGTAATTTAGCAGGCAATATAGTTTCACTTGGAGGCGAATGTGATTTAGTTAGTATAGTAGGAAAGGATCACCTAGAGAAGTTAATATTTAGTAATTTGGAATCATATGCTATAGGAACTAAACATATTATAAAAGTCAAGGACAGATCAAATAGTATAAAAACAAGAATAATTTGTAACGGGAAGCAGATAGTTCGGATGGACGAGGACGTAAAAGAACCCCTTAAATATGATGAGATTTATCTAGCAATAGATAAAATATTGGCCGATATCAAGGGATATGATCTCATAATGATTCAAGATCTAGGAAAGGATTTTTTAAATACCGATATAATTGAAAAAATAACGAGCAAGGCTTCAGTAGAAGGGATTAAGGTTATTTTAGATTTACCTAGTGATGTTTCTAATTATTCTATATCAAAAGAAAATAATATATCGATAATCAAAACAAACCTAAATGGGTTTAAGCGTATGTTAGGGATATCACTAGATAGTATTATAGAGGATAAAGAAAAAATGAAAAAGCTTAGTGACGTACTTTTAGAAAAATATGGAATCAGTGCTATGGTAGTAACCATGGGAATGTCGGGGGTATTTTACAATTCAGGAGAAGAAGAATACCATATAGATGGTTATGAAGCTAAAGTATTTGATGTTACTGGTGCTGGCGACAGTGCTGCTGCAGCTCTTGCTTTATGTACTGCTGCAGATATAGAAATTATTGAAGGATTAAAGATAGTAAATCTAGCAGGATTCTTAGCATGTAATTACACGGGAGCGGTAGCAATAAGCGCCGAAGAACTGGTAGAGGGCTACTCAGTAATGCATTCTAACCCACCTACTAAATAGTATGTATATAATATAGGTAAAATCCCAGCTATTGTCTGATGTATTTGCGTTATTTTTATTATATTTGCTTATACTTTATATAGTCTAATTAACAATAGATGGAAACTAAAGACACTAAATGTCATAAAATACTTTAAATAGCTCTTTAATGATACGAGAACTCTTAACAGAAAAGCTTAGACCTAAACAAGTCGAGCATATGATATTACCAAAAAGGATACGAGCTTCTTTCAAGGAGAAAGAACTATCTCAACATTTATTACTTGTTGGTTCTCCTGGATGTGGTAAAACTACTTTAGCAAAAATATTAGCTGAGGGATATCCTACTAAATTTATTAACGTATCAGACGAAAGCTCTGTTGATATAATACGCGGAAAAATAAATGATTTTTGTAGATCCATAAGTATAATGGATGGAAATTCTTCAACGAAAGTTGTGATTCTCGACGAATTTGACGGAGCATCTGCACAGTTCTATAAAGCTGTTAGAGGAACGATTGAAAAATTTCAAGGAAATACCCGATTTATTGCAACTTGTAATTGGTTAAATAATATACCTAAGCCAGTGCAAAGTAGATTTGAGGTTATTAATTTTGACCCAGTGAATGCTGAGGAAGAGGAATACCTAAAAGACGAATGGCAAAAACGAATAGAGCTTATTTTAGGAAAGGTTGGAATGACAATAGACGAGGAATCATTAGCAGAATTCACGAGAGTAAATTTTCCTGATTTAAGAAATGCTTTAAATAGAATTCAATCTTGGATGGTAGATGGGACAAAAACCATAGACATGGTCAAGATAAAAAATTCTGGGTGGTCATATGTAGATTTATATAATATATTAGTTAGTAAACCAGATCCTGTTAATAACTATCAAATATTGGTAGGTCAGTATGGAACGAAGGTTGAAGATGTTATGACTGCTCTAGGGGGAGAGTTTATAGATTGGATATTAGGAAATCGAACAGAACATATAAATAAAATCCCGGGAATAATAGTTAAAGTAGCAGAGCACCAATCACAAAGAGCATTAGTGATTGACCCAGTTGTGAGTTTATTATCTCTATTTTTCCAGATACAGAAAATAATTAATCAATAATGGAATTACTTAAGATTGAAATCCGGAAGAATGGTTTCCTTTATAAATTACATAAAAGAGGAAACAAAGCAATGATATATGAACAAACATATCCAGATGATGGGGCTATTTGTGCATATGAGGTATTTAAAATACGAGTAGATAAACCAAAAGTAATTTTTGGTATAAGCCTACCAGAAAGAGAGAAATTTCCAGGAAATGAAGATTTTGGTAAATGGGCATGGGCACATACTAAATATGCTTCTGCGATCGAAAATTTTGAATCGATCGAAAATGGTATAGTAGATGAAGAATAGGATAATCCTTGTAGGAAAAGGAGGATCAGGTAAAGATTATCTAAGAATCATGCTTGAAAACGAACTATCTCTTGTATATTGCGTTTCGCATACATCAAGACCAATCAGGGATAAAGAGGAGGATGGGATTGATTATTATTTTACTGATAAGAACTATTTCATAGATAATCCAGAAAAATTTTATGAATATGTTGAATTTAATGGATGGCTATATGGAACTTCCGTTGAAGGCTTTAAGAAATCTGATTTACTTATAATGACCCCTAGTGGAATTAAAAAATTAAAAGCTGCTGATCGGAAGGATTCATTTATAGTTTATATTGATATTGATAAAGATACCAGAAGAGCTAGACTTGAAGGTAGGAAGGACGCGGATAATACTGAACGTAGATTAGCCACCGATGATACAGACTTTAGTGGATTTATAGATTATGATCATACCATAACAAACCCTAATTTTGGAGAGGTTGAAATGGTATTAATTAAAAATTTGATAAAATGATAAATATTCTGATTGATGGAAACTATATATTTCATAAAACATTCGGTATGTTTGCTGGATATAGTAAGGATATCGACCCGTCAGTAATTTTAGGAACAAAAGAGAGCCAAACTAAATTTATGCAAAAGGTTGCAATAGATTTGTATTCAGTACTGGGGGATCTTCCTAAAGGAGATCGTTTAATGTTTACTGTAGATTCAAAAAGTTGGAGGAAAGAATATTATGAAGGATATAAATCTAAGAGAGAGGACAAAAGAGGTGAATCAGGAGCAGATAAAGCTAAATGGGCTATATTTTTTGAATTACTCGGATCCTTCGCAGAATATCTAGAAAAAATAGGAGCGGTTTTTTCAAAAGTAGAAAATGCTGAGGGTGACGACGTAATTTGGTTATATTCAGAGCAACTTAACGCACTTGGTGAAAATTGTATAATAGTATCGGGTGATATGGACTTAACCCAATTGGTTTCAGTTAATTCTAATAATTCGTGGACTATCGTATGGAATGCAAAAAATAAAAATAATGTACTAAGTATAGATAAAGATTGGATCGAGCATTATCTTGGTGTACAAGAAGATATCTCGGTATTTAATATGGCACCTTCCCTTTCTGCTGATAAGAGAAAGCTAAGAGAGATTTTAAACAAAGCTGAGGTTAATATAGTAAATAAAAGAAAATTCATATTTATTAAAATGTTTGCTGGAGATCCAGGAGACGATGTACCCTCCATATGGTCACATTTACCAGCAGGAAAGGTACGTTTAGTTAGAATTACAGAACTTAAAGCAGAAAAAATCTGGGATTCTTTCAATGAAACAGAATGGAAGAATCTTGAGTTTTCTGAATTAGTAGCTAATGAAGATTTTTTAGATTGGGCTGCTAAATATTCTATAAGATTAATAAATGGATTAGATAGTACGCCTAATAGAACAAAAGCGAAAGCAAATCTATTGCGTAATTTCGATCTTATGTGGCTTAATGAAGAATCGCTACCCCCCTATGTTTTAGAACCTCTTAAAACTGAACTGGCCAGAGGTTTAGCTCTACCAAGAACAAATATAGGTTTATCTGACATGAAGATATTGAAGAATACTAAATGGGCATCAAATGGGAATTATGTACCAGAAGAGCATAATCCATTTAAACTATTTTAATATATGGAACTATTTGATATAATAAAGAGTATATTTAAGTCCGATTCTATTTGGTCAAAAGTAAGTAATGCGGATAAGAAACGACATTATTTTATGATAAATCGCATAATGGCTATCAATTTCCCTATTCAAGCAGATCAGTTTAATCGGCTGAAAGTAAACCCATATCCTGTTGTCGACTGGTGGCAACGGACACTATCAAAGAATTATTCTCGTGTACCCAACTGGATCTACACAAAAACAAATAAAGTTAAAAAAAATAAACCTTCGTCTAAATCTAATTTAGATGAGTTTGAAGATGTAGAATTAGTAATCCGAACTAAATTTGAGGTAAGTAAACGAGAATTAAGCGAATTAAAATCTTTCTTTCCGGATAAATATAAGGAGTGGATAACTTCTTTAAAAGAGCAGTTGGCCATGACGTCAAAATAAGAAGCTCTTAAATGAAAGAAAACCATAAAAATCTATTAGATTCAGTAATGAAATCTATAGATTGGACATCACTACTAAAAGTTCAAAAGTCATTTAATCTCGGGATAGGTACTGGTAATTTTACAATCCCAGGGCTTAGGTGGAAAGATCCAGCATTAGGAATTACTATAAGAGATTTAAAGAACGAATTAAGGAGTATAATAAAGTATATGATTAATAATGATGTTCCGCAGTTGCAATATTCTTATTGGCATATATTTTGGACAAATGACGAGTGGGAATTTAGTATGGGTATGGGTCAATTACCAAAAGATGGAGAGTTTGACGACGAAGAATTCGAAGATGAAGAATTCTTTGATGACGAGGAAGAAATAGATCTACAGGTAAAAGCAAGGATAGAGGTATTATATTGTCCACAAAGAATAATGTTAATGGATACTAATATAGTAGAAAAAAGTGACAAGCCGGTGGATATGAAAAAACTAGAAAGAGCTTTAAGTAATGCCATATTAAACGAGGAGTATGAAAAGGCGGTAGAACTAAGAGATTTCATAAGGTCAATAAATAAAAAGTAGATTCAGATAAATATAGGGTATGAAATATATTAAAACTTTAAATGAATTTTTTGACACTGGAGCATTTGGTGATACTTATGGAGATGGTGGAGGTAACGGCATATTTAAAATATCGTATAAACCTTTTAAAGATCTTGGATTAGAAGTAGGACCAGATAAGGACGTAAAAAGGAACGTAAGTGGTTCCGAATTTGCTGTTGGTGATATTGTAATCGGGGTTCCCGTTGATAAGGAGAAAAAGAAAGTCGGCGGTATGATAGTAAAAGCTATCAGAAATACTGATAATAAATCTTATAGATATTTTGTACAGACTTCATCAAAGAAACTAAAAGATGGGGAAAAAGTAGTAGAACTTAAGGCTGATACTGTAATATTTGCTGATATGGGTAACAAAGGACATATAGAAGCTATAAAAGGATTACAAATCCCTGCTAAATCTACAAATTCAGATACCGTTTATACTGCATCAGACCTTGGTGTAGAAACCGTAGGAGGATAAGAAACATTAAACATAATGCCTACTATAACTTCTAAACGGAAGTGAAGATAGGAATCCCAGAATATGAACTTACTTACTTAGGAGAGCCGGTTTCAAAAGAACCGGTTTTGGCTAAAGGATATAGTACACACCAAGACTTTTCTGTATGGATAGCTAATATTATATCATTCAATATAGAAAGAGGATTTTCTACTAGTATTATAGATGTTAGTGAATTTGAATTTACGTCAGAGATTTTTAATGACTATCCGGGTATAGACGAATCAATACTATGTAAAACCTTATTGGTTCCTGTAAAAGAAGAAATAACAGAAACCAATCATAGGGTATTTTTTTATATACCTAAAGATTATTTTTTAGGAAGTACTCAGGATAAGGTAATCTCAAGTACTCTTTATGGATTAGCTAATATAAATAGCCTCCTTAATTTTCTTGGAAATTCCGGGGGTATTATAGTTAGAGTTGGAAGCGCTTACGGAAACAGAAAAAATACTATGCTAAGATTTGCTGAGAATTTTAACATACTTACTGATAGCATAAAAAATAATCTGATGTTGGTTAATGACGATAGGCCAAGCTTATTTTCTGTTAAGGATCTTTTAACAGAGCTTAGTTTAAAGTATGAGATACCTATAGTTTTTCGAACCTTGTCACATTATTTCAATCCAGGTTCATTATCCCATGGGGATGCTTTGTTATTAAGTCTATCCACATGGAAAGATGATTCTCTTCCTTTGATTATACATGCAGAATCCAAAACGTTTGATATTAACGGTATACCTGAATCTAGGGTAGTTTCTGACTACTTAACCAAAAGAATCCCAACATTTAATAAAAACCTATGTGTTGCTATAGAAAGTACATATAAGGAGCTCTCGTGCATCAGGTATATTAATGAATACAAAGCTTTAAAACCAGTAATAATAAATAAAACCAAATAATTATATTATGTTTATATTAAAAGATGTTGTTGAAAATTGTTTATACTTAGATGTAGAAACTGCAAGCATCGAGAAAGACTTAGAAACTCTTAGAGAAAAAAATCCAAGACTTGCTGGTCTTTGGTCAAAGAGGGCTAAATTTTACCGAAACGGTAACAGTGAATATGTAACTATGGCTGATGACGGAATCTTTAAAGAAAAAGCTGCTTTAGAACCAGAATTTTCTAGAATCGTTTGCGTGTCATTCGGATCATTCGATACTAATTCACCAGAAGGGATGAGATTTATATCCTTTGCTGGAAATGACGAGGTAGAAATATTACAAAAAACTAATAAAATTCTTAACAACGCAGCAGTCCAAGGACTTAAATTATGTGGACATAATATAAAAGGTTTTGATATACCTTGTATAGGGAAAAGAATGATTTATAATGGGATACAGCCCGATGACATGCTTAAAGTGTGGGGTAAAAAACCATGGGAGATTCCATACCTAGATACTGCAGAGGTATTTGGTTTCGGTAGTTGGTCACAGCAAAGATCATTGGGATTAGATCTACTTACGTGCTCACTTGGTTTAGAATCACCTAAAGCTAATATAGACGGATCTATGGTAAGTGAATATTATTGGGACGGGAGAATATCAGAAATCTCTACTTATTGTGAAGCTGATGTAAAAGCTGTAATGCTGGCGATGAAAAAATTATTATTTG
>Ga0164313_10005497_pt1 | contig 11206 bp, 7 predicted proteins | sample GuaBasSedimGuay4_FD_113735 | JGI IMG/M metagenome (GOLD analysis project Ga0164313, IMG submission 113735) | Subseafloor sediment microbial communities from Guaymas Basin, Gulf of California, Mexico - Guay4, Core 4569-4, 0-3 cm | ecosystem: Environmental > Aquatic > Marine > Hydrothermal vents >...
TCTGTCCAAATGCTTCGGTAAGCACTGGTCCAAATACGCTGATTGCTTCTTTTAACTTTTCCAGGGAGGTAGGTGCTGCTCCCACAATCATATGTTTTAAACTGCTATAGTCATAATTTCTCACATTGGGGTTGGCAAGCATCATATACATCAGTGTAGGAGGTATAAACATATGGGTAATACCATATTGCTCAATGAATTTTAGTATCCCCTCTGGATCGGGAACAGCCATAATGTAGTTTGTGCCACCACGAGCAAAATGAGAGCATCCCAAAATGCCAGCCGTATGGGTCATCGGCGCTACCACTAAATGGGCATCATTATCCTGATAACTAAAATGCGCCCAGAAGTTAGCAAAGAAAGTTTCAATGTTCTTATGGGTCAGGATAACCCCCTTCGGTTCTCCAGTGGTTCCACCTGTTGGAAAAATCGCAAAGGTCCCATCACAGACTTCCTCTTGCATTTCAAACGACTGTTGGTTGTTGGCAGTCCAACTTTCTAGCAAGGTAGAATCAGACTCATCATTGATACAAACCAACTGCTCAATAGAGGGGGAACTCTCTTGAATTGCCTTAGCTTCCTTCTCATAAACTGAATGATAAAATAGAACCTTTCCTTCAAAACGTTTGAGTAGTTTAATATTACTTTCTAATGCATTTCTCGGATTGATAGGCAGCCAAACCGCCCCTGATCTAAATAAACCTAATAGTGTTACAAAAGCCTCGCTACAATTTGGTGATAAAATCCCAATTCTTGTGCCAGCACTATGACCATGACTTGCTATTGTTGAAGCAATAAAATGGGAAAGTTGCTGTGCCTCTTTGTAACTAAACTCGGTTTTTTCATCAACAAAGGCCCTGTTATCAGGATAGTTGTTGGCGCCATTATCAAAGAAATCAATTACTCTCATCGAACTTCAACTTCTAATAGTCCAAAGTTCTGCAATTGTCCCATAAGCTCACGATAACCAACCGCCTGACAGGCTGAAACAAAACCGCTATCAAGCTGATGTCCATTAAGCAAAAAGTTTGCTGTAGCAGCCTGAACTACACCGGTTAACTGATAGGGGTTAAAGCTCCGAACAACAGCACCTGACGTCTGATTGCCTCCTCGGCCTTCAACGAAATCAACACAACGATGCACCAATGGATTTTCTCTTGGTGGCATTCCGGGTTGGATACTTTCACCGATAGCTTTTAATTGCGCGGCCTGCTCTTCGGCTGGTAAATCTTTGATGTCATTTTCATACATCGTCTGCATAGCTACAACTTGTTCCATCAATTCGCGACTGGTAAATCCTGTAAGCTGTCGGCAATTGCGTACTCTTGCATCGTCTTCAAAAATAAGAGGCAGTGAACCGCCGCCCCAACAATGAGTCAATTGGGTCATTGCTTCACCAGGAACCATTACCTCGTACCCTTTTGCTTTTGGCCAAATAACACGATTGTTATTCTGAAGAAAAAAAGCAGCATCTGCTGCCTGAAACATTGAAAATATTGATTGAGTCGAACCGTAAGTTGGTGTTCCAGATGCGTAACAAACTGCTTCCAGAGTATCTATCCCTGGTGTTTCCAATGCGATCCTCGCAGCGATTTCAAGAGGTGTATACATATAGGATGTACAGGGTGCAAGCACCTTGCCATTTGCTTTATATGATTCGGAGAATTTCCTTTTGGCTTCAGCCATAAAGAATATTTCACCGGTTGTATCTAAATAATGGATTTTGGCATTGGCTGCAGCTTCAACAACAGTCTCACCGAAATAATGAAACGGTCCAACGGTATTGCACACAACAGAAGAGCCAGTGAAAAGCTCCGTTAAGGCATCCACTGAATGCTCAACCTCAACCACATCATAAACAGCAGTTTCAATACCAGGCACCAGTTTCAATGCCTCTTCGATGCGTTGCTTGTTGCGACCTGCAGCGATAAATGGCAGGTTATAATTTCTTAATGCTTCTATTACAAGACGCCCTGTGTAACCACTGGCACCATATACAATGACTGGTTTCTTTGACATGTTATTACTCCAAATTCATATTAATTATTCAGTTTGTAAGCTTCGCTAAGCCATGTTGCCGCCTTTAGGGAGAGCAAGGTATTCTCACCATCCTCAATCAGTGCAGCTCGAGCATCCCTTAATATTTTTTCAAGAGGATATTCCCGGGTTAAACCATTGCCACCGAAAAGGGTCATTGCCTCACCTGCTGCATCATACGCATTCTGGGTTACAAAGGTTTTACTGGTAATGGATGCCAGAAGATGAGGCCCATTTTCACCATAGTTATAATTTGCTGCTCTTCGTGCCATAGCTCTGGAAGTTTCCACTTTTTGAAAGATATTAAACAATCTCAACTTCACAGCCTGATGGTTAATAATTTCCGTCCCGCCTTGCTTGCGCTCATGAACGTAAGGCAGTGAATAATCCAAAGCTGCTCTTGCAACACCGGTAAAGGTAAAACCCATTTCCATATTGGCGAATGTTAAGGTGCCAAAAAATGCTCTTTCTGCATCCTCTTTTTCAGCCACTACAAAACGCTTAGGGACTCTGACGTTATCAAAAAAGATTTCACCTTGAGGCAAGGCTCTTTGCCCAAGCTTATCGAGAGGTTTTCCTTTTGAAACACCAGGCAGATCTAAGGGAACCAAAGCAGCAACGCAGTGCAAGCCGCCCTTGTCGTTATAGATCCCATCGCCAAAATCACACTGACAAAATACATAAGCAGTCTGTGCTATAGGTGCGCCTGATACCCAAGATGAACTCTGGCCATTGATTACCAATTCGTCACCCTCTATATGTGCAACCAGATTGGCTCTACCTTGTTGAGTTCCAGGATGAACCGCCTGAGCGTCTAGATCTGCACAGTCACTTCCTCTATCTGGCTGAGTTGCAATCCAACAGCCTATTTTACTACCAAAAATTTCAATTAATTCAGCGTCACCACTCATTGCTGCAACGAATGCGGGGAAGGAACTGGCCACAGTTAAAATGGCCAATCCACTGTCTCCCCAACCAAATTCTTCAAATATTAAAGGGATGATCCGTGACTTCTGCTCATTGGTCATTTCGGCAATAGCACCCAAATCAAGCAGTCCCGACTCAACAACCTTCTGTAGATAGGTATACAAAGGAGAACCTTCAGCAATGACCTCCTCTGGAGTCATTTTATCCAACTGCTCACCAATTGGCCGCATCACTTCGGTTGCGAAACGATGAGCCATCTGTTGGATCAGATGCTCTTGCTCATCGAGCGTTCCCTCAAGCCCACTAATGCCCAGAGTAGGTGGTATTACTTTATCAACTTCAAACATTTCAAGCTCCCTCAAAAATATTTACGAACCCAGCACTACCCAGTCCGCCATTATGTTGCAACCCTAGCCGAGCTCCCTCGACCTGGCGTTTACCAGATTGTCCTCTCAACTGCTGAACAATCTCGGTTATTTGAGCAAGTCCAGTAGCTCCTAGCGGGTGTCCCTTGGCAAGTAATCCACCAGAAGGACCAATAACAAACTTTCCTCCGTAGGTGTTATCGCCCTCTAATACAAACTTTTCCATATCCTGTTCAGCACACAACCCCAACGCGGAATAAGTAATGATTTCATTACTGGTAAAGCAATCGTGAAGCTCAATCACATCAATGTCTTCAGGTGAAACGCCTGCTTCCTCATAAGCCTGAGATGCAGCTTCTCTGCTGAGTCCCCGAAATGTCACATCAAGGGGATCATTCTCAAAATATTCTTTTTTATCACTACACCAACCACTGCCTTTTAAGGATACAGCTGCATCAAGATTGTGCTTTTTTGCGAATTCTTCACTACAAACAATTACTGCAGCAGCACCACAACTTGGTGGACAGGCAAATAATTTTCGAAGCCCTCGATAAATTGGGGGCTTTTCCAATACCTGTTCTACGGTTAGTAAGTCCCTATAAATCGCGTTTGGATTGTGAGCGGCATGTTTGCGTGCTTTGGTGGAGATCATGGCCAGCGTTTTTTCATCTATGCCATACTGTTCCATCAATAACTCAGCCTGACAGCCGAACAGCAGCACTGCTGGTGGTAGATTTCTTTCTGACTCAGGCAGGCCCATTAAATCGGCAACAGCATCTGTGTGCCTTTGAACAGGGCTAAGGCGATCGGGAAAAACCATGTCGATAGCACCTTTGGGCATCTGTTCAAAACCAACAGCTAAGACACACTCTGAGATGCCATACTTAATTGCTTGAGCGGCCAGAGCGAATGCCGTTGAGCCACTGGCACAGTTATTGTTCACATTGGTGATTGGGATGCCATTTATTCCGACGGTATAAAGCCCCGCCTGACCCGCGCAGCTATCACCATAAACATAAGAACAAAAAGCCTGATCGATATCGTCATAGCTTAAATCGCAATTATTCAGTGCTGCGGTTGTTGCTCCACTTACCATCAGTTCATAGGGAATGCTTTCCCCTGGCTTTCGAAATGGAATCATTCCAACACCACAAACTACAACTTTGTTGGTCATTTATTTATTCCCAAATAGATTATTTAAATGTTTCTAAAACGGATTGAAACTATATTGAGATAAATATTAGTGGAAGGAAGCAATGAAATATTGTGCCAAAATGACATTAAATTGATAATTCGCGACAATATTTTACTTTTTATAGGTTTTTGAGTGGCAAATACTTAAAAAATGATTATATTTGTGAAAATTAACAGTTTTTCTGTTGCCATTTCTTAGGCGTGATGCCAAGCCACTTTTTGAAGGCATTGGTAAAAGAACTGGCTTCTGAATAGCCAAGTTCTAATGCAATCTGAGTAATTGTGTTGTTAGTATTTGATAGGAGTTGCAGAGCCTCATCCTGTTTTGTCTTATTTAAGATCTCCTTGAATGAAGTTCCTTCAAGAGCAAGTCTCCTATTCAGGGTTCGCTTATTTAAGCTAAATTGCTCTGCTACATATTCAATATTACATTCAGGCTTTGCCAGAATATTTTGAAGGATATTCTTTGTACGGATACTAAAACTCAAATTTTCCTCATCTTTGGCTACATATTCCTTTAACAGCATATTGTATTGAGGATCAATACCATCGAGTTTTATCGATAAATATGATGCGGGAAAAACAATTTCATTATGAGGTTGATTAATTTTTGTGGTAGCTGCAAATAAGCGACTGTATTTATTTTCTGAGTTATAAGCCCGAGCACCCAAGTGTACTTCTGAAGGTTTAAAACCATCTCCACATAATGATTTTAATAATCCATAGGTACAACCCAGTATTAAATCTGACACATGGTGGTTAATTTTTCCTGCTGGTTGATTCGGATCAAGGCAGAGTACTGCGAACTTTTTGTCAAATGTAAAACTTGAATTAATAGATTCCTGAGCGTGTATGTGGGTATTTTGGGCAAGTGTATCCAATGCAGTACAAACATCGGGAGCATCGTTGACCATCAACCCCAAAATACCCAGTGAGCTGGCATCTTTTCCAAGTCCAAGGATTAATCCAATATGATAACAGTTGGTAGCGATGGCAGCATTGGTGAGTAATTCAGAAAGCTTGTCTAAACTGATATATTTATCGTAGTTTTCTTTATTAAAAGTTTCTGTAGGGATAGTAGACTTGTCACAGATAGACTGAAAATCACCACCAAGTGATTCTACTGTCTCTTTGAAACCTGCAACCGCTGCAGTACGTACAACTTTCATTGCCTACCCCACTATTTTCAAAAAAATAGTTCTACCTTGCTATAAAGATTGCATGAGAAATAACAATTTTTCAAGTAACAATGTCAAAACAAGGCTGTGCATATTCACTTTTACTAAACGTTTTTATCAAATTCACCCTTCTCTATAAAGTGCAATACCTGCTCTATCAACTGTTTATTTCTAGTCATAAATGAGTGGTGCAAAGGCATCAGCTTAAAGTCTATATCACTATTAAGTCGAGTATTTTCAATCTCGACCACACCGTCACCCGGTGCGTTTTCAGTGGCCTTATTGTAAAACCAGCTAACCGGGATGATAAAACTATAAGCCACATTTCCAGCGATAATTCCTGTCTCAATTTTTGGCTCAGGCAAGGATTGCAACAATTCACTATCCGGTATCAAATCATCGGTGACATTGGGAACTAGATATTTAAACAACCAGTGAGAAGTCATATAGGAAGCCGTTTCGGTTCCCTTATTAGGTGTCCCTAGCATTACACATCGCCCCGTCTCCCATTGGGGGTTGCTTGCCAATAACCCCCGGATCAATATACCTCCAAAGGAATGACCTACAAAATGGACGGTTTTATCTGCATCCATCCATTCGTTGATCCTCTGATCCAAAGATTTTAAGATGCCCTTATAATCACCAAAAATACCATTGTAACCCGGGTTGAACACCCTATACCCCGCACCTTTAAACGCTTTTGCCAAACGCCCCATGCTGGCAGGCAGTCGCCCAAGTCCATGCAGTAAAATAATTTGTGGCTGTTCATTGCTCATAAAATGATTCCGTATGAAAAATAATTTCTAACTAATATTTGAACTATTAACTGCCCCAAACTACACTAGAACTTATAACCGAGGTACCTATTTCTATGTATGATATTAGCCTGCTCGCAATAATCTGGGTCAGCGTGTTTATCGCTGCCTTTTTGGCACACCACTCAAGAATGACACCGGTGTTATGGTACTTGTTTTGTGGCTCTGCACTGGTAAATCTTGGCATACTACCCACTGAAATGCCCATTTTTATCACAGATTTTGCAGAACTTGGCATTATCATCATCATGTTTGCCCTCGGTTTCGAGGAAGATTCCAAAAATTTTGTTAAAAGCATTAAAAGAAGCTGGGGAATTGCCTTCTTTGGCGCTGTCGTTCCCTTTATTATCGCCTATTCTGCAACCTTCTATTATTGGGGCGATCATAATATGGCCTTGCTTTGCGGTCTAGCGATGACCGCAACTGCCGTTTCATTAACCATGGTTTCTCTGAAAACGGAAGGTTTAAGCAAAACACCTGCGGCCACCGGTATTATGACATCAGCTGTAATTGATGATATTGCCTCTCTGGCACTAGTTGCTATCATGATTCCCATTGCAGCTGGTGAAGCCACCCTATCTATGAACGGCATCCTACTAATTCTTGGCAAGGCTGTGGCTTTTTTCCTGATAGTCACCTTTATGGGAGGATGGTTATTTCCTTCAAAAAAAGGGCTGATGAAATACTTCCCTGCACTTGGAAAATTTTCTCTACGTCAAATGCTGTCGATGGGGCTTGGTGAATACACCATCCTATCACTACTGGTGATCGCTGTATCGGTTGGGTTGCTTGCTCATGAATTTGGCTTTCATCCAGCAGTTGGAGCCTATATGGCCGGATTGATAATTCATCGTGAGTACTTTAGTTTCCACAAAGAAAAGAAAGTAGATTTCTACCGACAAGCCCGAGACATTATTGATAACATGGCCTTTACCTGGATTGGCCCAGTATTTTTTGTAACTCTTGGGGCCAAATTAATCTTTGATTACGACTTGTTTATCTCGGTACTTCCTGAGGCACTTATTCTCTTTGTCGGTTTATTTGTTGGGCAAATAGCATCTGCAGGGCTTGCCGCTCGATATACTGGAAATTTTGACTGGCCATCTAGTCTGATGATTGGTTTTGGTATGTTAGGTCGTGCTGAATTAGCCTTTGTGGTGATGGACATTGCCTATGTTCAATACCACATTATGTCCATCGATGCTTTTTACACTCTGATGTTATCAACCTTTCTACTAAATACTTCGGTTCCTCTAACCATCCGATGGTGGAAATTAAGATTTAAGCCTGAAGCTTAGAGTGCAACGCCGCCTGGATAACCTTCTTTAGGTTCTCTGCTAAAAATGGCTTGGATAATACCTCAAAGAAAAGATCTTCTACTGGTTCAGGTGAATCCTCAAAACCTGTTGATAAAATAATAGGCATATTACTATCCAAAGCCTTTAACTCCTTGGCCAGAGTTAAACCACTTAATTCAGGCATCGCATAGTCAGTAATAACCAGATCGATGGTTTCTATATTCGCCTTACAATAGTCCAGACCCTTCTGACTATCAGAAAACTGGGTAACCTTATAGTCAGCATCTTCAAGCAATGTTTCAAGAAATTGCAGAATCAATACCTCATCATCAATCACCACAATATGTTCACCACGACCATCAGGCGCCGGCATGTTCACAGCCTTGTTCGACACACTATTATCATACTGAGGAAAATACAGGCTGAATGTAGTTCCTACTTCAATTTCGCTTTCAACATCCAAATAACTATCATGATGACTAATAATTCCAGAAACAACAGATAAACCAAGACCGGTACCTTTACCATGATCTTTGGTACTGAAAAATGGCTCAAAAATTCTTTCCAGAGTTTCATTGCTCATGCCGATTCCATTATCAGAAATAGTTAATTTTATAAAATTATTTACCTTTTCTGCATCCACCATCTTAGATGATGGTGGTGGTGTTTTATTATCTTCCAGCGTTATGGACAAGGTTCCACCATCTGCCATAGCATGACCGGCATTAATGCATAAATTAACAATTACTTGGTGGATCTGGGTCGAATCAGCCAAGATGGTTGGGGTTTCAATCAAATTCAGATCTATCTTTATTGTTGGAGACAGCGAGGGCCTTATTAACTCCATTGATTCACTGATAATCTGTTGAATTTGAACTGGTTTTTTATCAGCTGTAGATTGCCGGCTGAATAAAAGGATCTGTTTTACCAGATCCTTTGCCCTTAGACCGGAAAAATTAATCACTTCGAGGTAATTCTGCGCCTTTTCATCCTCACTGCTGATGCAGTTTTGCAATAATTGGGTATAACCTAAAATGGATGCCAGAATATTATTAAAATCGTGGGCTATTCCGCCCGCCATAGTTCCAATGGCCTCCATTTTTTGTGACTGACGTAATTGTCTTTCTAATGCCATTTCCTTACTAACGTCGTACTTAATCGCCACAAAATTTACTATCTCACCATTATCATCCAGAATTGGTGCAATGGTATTTCTTTCTACCAGTTGTTCACCATTTTTCTTTTTATTGATGATAACGCCACGCCATACATTTTTAGTGAGTAAAATATCCCAGATTTCTTGATAAAAAATCTCATCGTGTACCCCACTGTGCAACATCTCTGGACTATTGCCAATGACCTCTCCTTTCGCATAACCGGTAGTTTTTTCAAAAGCTTTATTGACATATTCAATAATGCCCTCTTTATTATAGACAATGATACTTTCAGTTATCCGCTCAACCGTCATTCTCAGAAGCTTGCTTTCACTTAGTAGTGCATTGCCTCTGACAATCTCATTCTTGAGCTGATTTTTTTGTTGGATAATATCACTGAACTGAGCATTAATTTTTGCCAATAGGGGTCTAATCAGCATCCAACCTGTCAGAAAAAAAGCAAGGGCGCTGATCACCAAAGTAATATTATTAACAATCTGCAATTGCTCCAACTGCGCGGAAACGAGCAACTCATATCCTGCTACCAATTTATTGAGCCCAGCTAATAACTCTTTGTTGGATGAAGCAGTAAATACCTTTTGATAGGATAAATCATTGCTCGATAAATCATGCAAAGAAGTATTGGCTAGATTATTGGAGTACTGAATAAACTCTTTTAGTTTTTCATCAAGTTGAAAAGGAGCATCATAATAGAGTTTTTTAATTTCTGTTGAGGATACCGCTGATAGTTTTAAGGAAGCATCACCATGGAGTAAACCCTTATGGTAGGTCTCAAGCCTCTGTGTTAATTCCCGTAATTCCTGCTGTATTTGATTTTGTTTTTCAGTATTTTGCTCAGATAATAATAATACGGATAGTAGACCTATCCGTTGACTGAGCATCCTTTGTTGACCACTGATATTGATTACAGCACCTGCCCCATCTTCAAAAGTGGACTGGTAGCGTATAAATAAAAAATTTGCTAAGGAGATTGTGGCCAGAAAAGCAAAGGCAAAAAGAAATTTTCGCCCCATCTTGTGGGTCAAAACAGGGTTATCTGTTACAGCCTTTTGCTCTGTCATAAGTTTTCATTCTTCCCAAACATCCTTATTTTATTTGATTGGTTCTTTAATATTCTAAATCTAGTATAGATTAGGTTTTTAGAATTACAACAGGCTTTTCTTTAATAATCGCATATAATCCTACCCTTCATTTTACTGCAATATGACTGATCAACGTGGTAAACTGCTCAAGAAATAACTGCATCTGTTTATTTATAATTTAAATTTATTGCATTAATTGTAGAGGTTAGGTTGAATGAAAAATGGATTGTTTTTACTCTTTTTTTGTAGTCTAATTTCCCAAATATCTGTACTTGCTTCTGAATCTCCTCAAAAAAAAGATAGCCTAAAAAAAGAAGTTCATACCACACTCATTAATAACGTTACCTTGGTTGATCCTGATGGTGATAAAAAACCAACCGTTGCAAATATTTTAATAAAAAATGAATTATTTGAAATTCTCTCTCAAGATGATCTTGATACTGGAGAGATTACTCAGGTCATTGACGCCCAAAGCGGAATCTTGTTAGGCACTTTGGTACCAGGTGAATCACCGAGCTTCCTGATTTTGGATAAAAACCCTTATAAAGATTTCACAGTACTTCTTGATACAAAAAAACATACCACCCTAGTTGTTCATAAAGGCAAAATAGTAAAAAACAACATAATTGCTACAGCTCCTGCTCTCAACAAAGAACAACAAAAGAAAAAAATAAAGAAATCAGCCTGGCTAGCTTATGTTCCCCCTACATTTATCTTACCTTCTGGTTATAAGAATAAGCAGTGGAATTTTACTAAGAATAAAAACTTTTCATTATTATTCAGCGGATTAATTGCAATTGATCGTCAAAACTGGGTTAGTCAAAACTTAAATAGCAAGCTTCAAGTTGGTGACTTAACTGAATATGATGGAAGCAATGTTCGTGCTCTCAGGGGAGTCGTGGCTGGTGAGATTTACTTTGATAAACCCTGGGTTTACAGCATTAGTGCAACAACAAAAACCTTTGATAAAGGCTATGACTCTGATGATACTGATAGTTTGAATTTTTTAGACTGGCGTTTAGATATTCCTGTCTTTACTAATAATACTTTAAGTATCGGCAAACAAAAAGAGCCTATTTCCATGGAGCGTGTAATGACTTTGATACATATTCCAATGCAAGAACGAAGCGTTACA